>TARA_B110000211_G_scaffold32658_1_pt1 | contig 28542 bp, 20 predicted proteins | sample TARA_B110000211 | Tara Oceans TARA_B110000211 (sample SAMEA4397516) | marine metagenome | biome: Polar Biome; feature: [DCM] deep chlorophyll maximum layer (ENVO:01000326); material: water (ENVO:00002006), including particulate matter (ENVO:01000060) such as... | depth 30 m
ACTGGGGCATTGATTCTGGCCAAAATATTTAGCAATTTTAGTGTCATCCTCGCGGGTAAGAGCGGCGGTCCTTATGCGTATTCAAGGGCTGGCTTTGGAGACTTTATTGGCTTTCTAGTCGCTTGGGGATATTGGGTGTCATGCTGGGTTGGTAATGCGGCTATAGCGGTAGCTGTAATTAGTGCGCTAAGTTTTTTCTTTCCAGTTTTAGAAACAAATCCTGTTTATGGGGTGATTCTTGGATTAGGCCTTATATGGCTTTTTACTTGGGTTAATTCTAGAGGCGTAAAAGAGTCAGGAAAAATTCAGGTTTTCACGACAGTATTAAAATTGGCTCCTTTGGTTTTTGTCATTATAATGGGTCTCTTTTTCTTTCAGCTTGATAATTTCCCCGCTTTTAATTTAACAGCAGAAAGTAATTTCGCTATTTTCCCTGTTGTTGCGGTGTTGACCTTATATGCATTCTTAGGAATTGAATCGGCGACTATTCCTGCTGAAAATGTTGAAAATCCAGAAGTAACGGTGCCTCGTGCGACCATGTTGGGCACTATCATTACAACGCTTGTTTATATTCTTGGAACAGTAGTCTTGTTCGGAATACTGCCAGTGGAAATTCTAAGAGAATCTCCAACTCCGTTTGCCGATGCAGGAGAAATCATTGGAGGAGAATTCGCAGGATATTTTGTTGCGGCCGGAGCATCAATAGCAGCGATTGGAGCTTTAAATGGATGGATTCTAATAACGAGCCAGGTGCCTATGGCAATTGCGAAGGATGATTTGTTTCCAAAGGTTTTTAAAAAGGAAAATAAAAATGGAGTGCCAATTTTAGGGCTTATAATTGGGAGTGTATTAACCTCTCTTTTAATGTTGATGAATTTTACAGAAGGTTTGGTAGATCAGTTTGAGTTTGCCGTTCTTCTTACAACCCTCACCTGCTTAGTACCCTATCTTTTCGTGGCTGCGTCCTATGTTGCTGTTTTAATTGACAAAAAACTTCATACAGATAGTGCTGTAAAAACCTTTGCCTTAGGCGGGTTGGGTTTCTTGTATTCAGTTTGGTCAATATACGGCTCTGGCCACGACACCGTTTTTTACGGGTTTTTATTGCTAATTTCCGGGATACCTTTTTATGTGTATATGAAGTGGAATAATAGAGAAAAATAAATGAGACTAACACATCACTCAGAATACCTACAACTTAAATCAGTGTATATTAAGCCCGTTGAAAATGCTTTTGTGTCAAACGACATGCTTTCAGAACAATGGGAAGAATTAAATTATTTATCCAAGCCTGAGTTTGGAAAAGCGGTTGAGGAATACAAAAGTTTTGAGAATAGTTTGAAAGGAGCAAATGTTAATGTTTGTCATTTTCCTTTTGACAAAGACTTGAGTATTGATTCTATGTATTGTCGGGACGCAGCTATAGCAACAGATTTTGGAATGATCATGTGCAACATGGGAAAGGAAGGAAGACTCTTAGAGCCTCATGTTCAGAAGAAAGAATACATAGCAAACAACATTCCGGTTTTAGGAAAAATAGTATCGCCAGGCACGCTTGAAGGCGGAGATGTTGCTTGGCTGGATGAAAAAACCTTAGCTGTAGGGCACACATACAGAACAAACGAAGAAGGTATTTCACAATTGAAAGCATTACTAGAACCAAAAGGTGTTGAGGTTATAGTGGCTAACCTACCTCATTATAAAGGAGTATCTGATGTGTTTCATCTGATGTCTATTTTGAGTCCTGTTGCAAGGGATTTAGCGGTTATTTATTCTCCCCTGATGCCCATAAAATTTCGAAACGAACTTATTAAAAGAGGATTTAAATTTGTTGAGGTTCCAGAAGATGAATTTGAGTCAATGGGCTGCAATGTATTGGCTGTTGCCCCTAAAAAATGTATTATGGTTGCGGGAAACCCAAAGACCCAGAAAGCACTTGAAGCTGCGGGATGTGATGTGTTTGCGTATAAAGGCGATGAAATAAGTGTAAAAGGTGGAGGAGGACCAACTTGTCTAACTAGACCGCTGCTGCGCAGGGTGAATGGTGAGTAGTGAATGGTGAAGCGTTCAAAAAGTTGATTTGTTGCACTGTTGAATCGTGCTATGTGAACGATCTTTCTTCTTTCAGCGGACCTGTGCTCCATAGCCTCGGCAGAGGAGTAGGCGGTCTAACTTCTATTCCATTACATTTTCAAATAAAACTCCTTCACCAAATTGCGATAGTCATCCGTGTACATATGGCGTTCGGTTTCTATGGTCAATTCAGTAAATTCGATTTCAGTACGTTGGAAAGAAAACTCAAGCAAACTTCTTTTTTCTTCGGAAGTGCTGTTTCCTTTAACTCTACAAATCCGTCTTGGAAATAGACCTGCTTCAGAGGCTAAGCTAATAAATGATTTTTCCTCTTTCCGCGGAAGTATTAAGGCAAAGCTTCCTTTTTCTGAAAGTAACATATGCACGCAGTCTATAAGATGCTCAAAGGGAAGCGAGTCATTAAATCTCGCTAGCTTTCTCGATTTTTTCATTTCTTCTCCTTTCTTTAGAGATTCGTCTTTGCGGTCTGAAGGAGAATAGAACGGCGGGTTGGAAACAATCAAATCATAGGATTCATCTACCTCTGTCGCAAACTCTTGAGCTGAAGCATGATAACAAAACAGACGGTCGGCCCAGGATGAGTTTTCGAAATTTTCGGTGCATTGCTCAAAAGCAGCATCGTCAATTTCAATCGCATCGATATCTGCAAAGGCATTTCTTTGGGCAAGCTGAAGGGCTATGATTCCGGTTCCTGCACCAAGGTCTAGTATTTGATTCGTATTTTGATCAATGGACACCCAGGCTCCAAGTAAAACGCCATCGGTGCCAATTTTCATTGCGCAGCGATCTTGATTTATAGAAAATTCTTTAAAGTGAAATGGAAGTGACATATTCATTAAAGATAGAGATCAATCAGTCCTTCGGGTACTTCTAAGAGAAGGTTTTTCGATGTGCGATCTAAATTCTTAATGAATTTGTCAATAATTGGAATCAAGATTTGTTTGCCGTCTCGGTCAATTTCAAGCAAGGCCTGAGAGGTAGTGTCATTTACTCCGGTAATAACGCCAATTTCCCCGAAGGAAGTATCTTCGGCCGAAAACCCAATAATTTCGTGATAATAGAATTTGTTTCCGCTAAGTTCAGGCAAAAAAGAAAGAGGCAAGTATAAAGCAGCGCCCATAAGTATATCGGCTTCATCTTCAGAACTTACATCTTCAAATTTTACACGAAGCAGTTGCGACTTGTGCAGAGAGCTTCTTACAATAAAAAATGGAACCAAATTTTTGTGTTGTTCCACAAAAACTGATTCCATTTTAGTAAAGAGTTCGGGTTCGTCTGTATCTAATTTTACAAGTAGTTCCCCTTTAAAGCTATATTTTTTTACGATTTTGCCTAGGTAGAAGCATTTCTCCTTTTGCATCGCTTAAAAAATTATTCTTTAGTTTCTTCCTTTGGCTTTTCAGCAGCCTCTTCAGTTGCAGCTTCAGTTTTTTCAACCACAGCCTCAACAGTTTCTTCTGCTACCTCAGCAGCTTTAGGTTCTTGATCAGCCTTTGCTTCTGCAGCAGCTGCATCTATAGGTGAAACATTATCTTCAGCAGCTTCTTCAGCAACTTCGGCAGTTTCAACAACTTCTTCAACTTCTGGAGCAGCAGCAGCGGCAGCATCAGCAGCACGTTTCTCGTTCACAGCTTTTTCAGCAGCGAATGCAGCTTCTTTAATTTTGTTACTAGCATCTGAAAGTTTAGCACGTTTGTTATCAACGGTTTTTCCTTTCTCTTCCAACCAAGCGTTGAATTTTTCCTCAGCTTGTTCTTCAGTTAATGCTCCTTTACGAACACCACCGGCAAGATGATTTTTCATCATAACTCCTTTATAAGAAAGGATAGCTCTAGCTGTGTCTGTTGGTTGAGCTCCATTTTGAAGCCATTTTACGGCACCATCAACGTCAAGTTCAATTTGTGCAGGGTTTACATTTGGATTATAGATACCTAGTTTGTCTAAGTATTTACCATCTCTTTTTGAGCGGGCATCTGCCGCTACGATCCAGTAAAAGGGTTTTCCTTTTTTACCGTGTCTTTGCAATCTAATTTTTACAGGCATATAATTAATTTTTGAGGTTCTCGACCTCGATTATAATTTTGGATTGCAAAGATACCATTTCTTTTGTTTCAAATTTAAAAGACTTAGGTTTTTATTTTACTTTTGTACGAAACCCTGTTTATCTCTTTTTTCATGAAACAATTAATATTATTTATAAGCCTATTGGTTGTAGTGTGGAGTTGCCAAAAAACACAGGTTACAGATATTGTCTTACAAGCGGAAGTAGGCCCTAGTTTCTTTAGGTCATTAGATGCTAGGGTTACAGAAAACGAGGACGGCACCTATTTGATACAGGGTATTACTAATGAGGCGGTCCTTAACATGAAAATCGAGAATCTGGAGCGAAGGACATATGGTTTTGGAGGGATAAGTGCTAATTATGCGTCTTTTGAAAATTTAAATGGAGACACATATGTTACAAACCCCCTGGGAGAAGGAAGCGTTAGCATTAGTGATTATGATGAAGAGGCTAAAACAGCTAGTGGCTCCTTTGAATTCAAGGCGGTTCTAGTGGGTGTAGATACTATTGCTGTTCAAAATGGATTGTTTTATCAAGCCAGAGTGATTAGTCTCCAAGATGATAATGTTATTATCGAGCCTAATGGCAGTGCAGGTATCTTTGTTTGCGCCGTAAATGGAACTATTTATAATCCCTATAATGTGTCGGCAATAAAGTCGGACAATGTCATTGAGGTTAATGGGTATACCGGAATTAAGTCTGTGACAATTACCTTACCAGTATATGTGGAGCCTGGAAGTTATAGTTTGCTAAGAATGGGTTTTTCGGCTTACTACCAAGATGGTGTTGGTTTGCAAGAGTCAACAGATGGAAATGTCATTGTCTTTTCCCATGATCTTGGTGAAAAGAAACTGAAAGGTACTTTTTCCTTTCTTACAGAGGATAAAGTGATAAGCCTAGGTCAGTTTAATGTAAACTATCAATAATAGGTTTATTTTTAATCTAAAGAAATAAACGGCTTCAAATACACTTCGAAAATACTAAAGCCTCAATACCCCCGTCTATTTTATTAAAAACATTCAAAAAGCGAAACAGAATGTTCAGCCCCTTTTTCATTGTTAATCGAAAATTTCCTGTGTTAAAGCCCATTAAAAGACTGCGTAATACCTGACACAAGGCAAAAAAATGTTAATTTAAAGAACACTGCAACCGATTAAGCTGTATTTTATCTATGTAAAAACATTAATTACATTCATGTGCAAAAAAAAGTAGTTTGTCGATTAATAAATGTCGTTTAGCTCAATAAAGTAGGAAAATTCTATTAAAAACAGCAAGTTAAGTCCTTAAAAAGACAAAATATGTTAAAATTTAGTGTATTTCATCGAATAATATCGTATTTAATCGTTTTATTCTGTTTGTTAAACCTATCTTTGAGTTCAGAGATCTAACATACTTAAACTAATTATTAAAAAACGGTACTAAGTTTTAGATTAAATGATTTTTTTAACCCTCTATTTTTAAGAAATTATGAAAAATATTATCCTTCTTCTTTTTACATCGGCTTTCTTCTTAGCATGTGAGCACACTGAAATAAATACAACTGCTATGCAAGCTAACTTAAATACTAAACTTTTTAAAGCTCACTCAGTGAGCGCAGCAGTAGATAATAATGCTCAAATGATTCATATTATCGGGACTTCCGATGATGAGGAGTTTACGCTGCACATCCAATGGCGAGGACCAAGAACCTATGAGATTGGCCAAAATTCAGTAAACTATGCTACATATACTGATGCAAGTGGTACAGTGTATACAACAGCCACATCAGGAGGTTCTGGGGAGATTGAGCTAACAATTGAAGACAAAGATGCTCAGCGACTTACAGGCGAGTTTCATCTAACCTTTAGTAATGGGTCCGAAACTATAGTTGTTAGTGGCGGGTTATTTTATTCAGTTCCTTACTCAATATCGGATGTAGGTATCGAGTAGCATTATTTCTAAGGGTAAAAATTTTAAACTACACTCCTATGTTCTCATAGGAGTGTTTTTTTTTGTTCATAAGAGAGGCTAACTGTTTACAACTTCGCTTTCCTTTCTAAGGGGGTTTTTCTATTTTTACTTCGGCTTATATGTCTGTAAGCTGAAAGTTTTTCGCAATAACCCCTAGCTATGTTTTTAATTTTTGATACTGAAACCACTGGGCTCCCCAGAAATTGGAACGCCCCATTAACTGACAGTGATAACTGGCCTCGTTGCGTTCAAATTGCTTGGCAACTGCACGATGAAATGGGTAATGTTCTTGAACACCAAGATTACTTACTTCAGCCAGAGGGTTATAATATTCCTTTCGATGCAGAAAAAATTCACGGCATCTCAACCGAGCTTGCTCAAAAAGACGGTATTTCTTTATTAGAGATGATAGAGAAGTTTAAAGAATCACTTTCAAAAACTAAGTTTCTTGTCGGGCAAAACCTAGGATTTGATCTCAATATTATGGGAGCCGAATTTCATAGATTGGGAATCGAAAATCCATTGCTGAAATATCCTGTTCTCGATACTTGTACTGAAACTACCGCTACCCTTTGTCAGTTGCCAGGCGGAAGAGGCGGGAAGTTTAAACTACCAACTTTAACAGAATTACATGAGTACCTCTTTAAAGTTCCTTTTTCTGAAGCGCATAATGCAACAGCAGATGTAGAAGCAACAACCCGTTGCTTTTTAGAATTAATACGAAGGCAAGTTTTCACTGCTGAGGCACTGGATGTGCAGCCCGATTATGTTGAAAATTTTTCTAAGGCAAATCCGAAGCAAATTGAGTTAATTGGTTTAAAACATATTAATCTCAAAAAGGCTTCAGAAGCTATAAGGAAAGAACTAGAAGCAAGTCAAAAAACTCAAGAAATTTCTACCGAAAAAATTGACGAGAATATAGCTACGCTTCAAGATGTTGCTTTTGCACACTTACACAATCATTCTCAGTTTTCCATTCTTCAATCGACTATAAGTACTCAAGATTTGGTGGATGCAGCAGTTGCAAATGACATGCCGGCTGTTGCTATTACGGATAGTGGTAATATGATGGGGGCTTTTCATTTTGTTCGCGCTGTGAACAACTACAACAGTGGACTTTCTGAGGATGAAAAAGATAAATCCTTAAAAGGGATTGTTGGTTGTGAGTTTTTTGTTTGTGATAACCATCTTAATAAGTCTCAAAAGGATAATGGGTATCAAATTGTACTTCTTGCAAAGACAAAAAAAGGATATCATAATCTAGCTAAAATGTCTTCAATAGCTTACACAGAAGGATTTTATTATGTTCCTAGGATAGATCGAGAAATAATTAAAAAGTATAAAGAAGACGTTATTGTACTTTCAGGAGGGATTTATGGTGAGGTGTCAAGTAAGATTTTAAATATTGGAGAAAAGCAGGCCGAAGAGGCATTATTATGGTGGAAATCGGAGTTTGGAGAAGATTTTTATCTGGAGATATTACGTCACAATCAGGAAGATGAAAACCGTATAAATACGGTGTTAATTGAATTCGCGAGAAAGCATGAAGTAAAATTAGTTGCTTGTAACAATACCTATTACGTCGAGAAAAATAACGCGAATGCGCACGATATTTTGCTTTGTGTAAAAGATGGTGAGAAGCAAGCGACGCCCATTGGTCGCGGTCGAGGGTATCGCTACGGTTTGCCGAATCAGGAGTATTATTTTAAGTCTCAAGATGAAATGAAGATTTTGTTTAAAGATCTTCCTGAGGCAATAAGTACTATTGCTGAAATAGTAGAAAAAATTGAATCATACACCTTGGCCCGAGAGGTGCTGCTTCCTAAATTTGATATTCCGGAAGAGTTCTTAATGCCAGAGGACAAAGCGGATGGCGGAAAAAGAGGAGAGAATGCTTACTTAAAACATCTAACATTTTTAGGTGCTAAAAAGCGATATCCTGATCTAACTTCAGAAATAGAAGAACGCCTTAATTTTGAACTAGAAGTAATTGAAAATACAGGGTATCCGGGGTATTTTTTGATTACAGAGGATTTTATACGTGAAGCAAGGGCGATGGATGTTTCGGTAGGCCCTGGTCGTGGTTCTGCCGCGGGTAGTGCCGTTGCTTACTGTCTTTGGATTACCAATATTGATCCAATTAAATACAACCTGCTTTTTGAGCGTTTCTTAAACCCAGATCGTGTGAGTATGCCAGATATTGATATTGATTTTGATGATGAAGGCCGCTCCAGAGTAATGGATTATGTGATAAATAAATATGGTAGTAATCAGGTAGCTCAGATTATAACCTATGGCACAATGGCAGCAAAATCGGCTATCAGGGATACGGCTCGGGTTTTGGATCTTCCATTAGGAGATGCAGATCGGATTTCGAAGTTGGTGCCTAATATGACCAAGCTGAATAAAATTTTTGGATTGAGCGATCAAGAGCTTCGAAGAAAATTTAGAGGTGATGAGCTGCCAAAGGTAAATGAGTTGTTAAACCTTGCAGAAGGAGACGACTTGGAAGCAGAAACGATACAGCAGGCAAAAGTCTTGGAAGGTTCTGTTAGAAATACTGGAATTCACGCCTGTGGGGTGATTATTACACCAAGCGATATTACCGATTTTGTACCAGTTGCAACAGCGAAAGACAGTGATCTATATGTTACTCAATTTGACAACTCTGTAGTTGAAAGTGCGGGCTTGTTAAAAATGGATTTCTTGGGCCTGAAAACCTTGACTTTGATAAAGGATACTGTGAAGTTGGTGAAGCATAAGCACAATGTTGATCTCGATCCTGATGCGTTTCCTTTGGATGATGAGAAGACTTATGAGCTTTTTCAAAGGGGTGAAACGGTAGGTATTTTTCAATATGAATCTGCGGGAATGCAGAAGTATATGAAGGAGTTGAAACCCACGGTTTTTGGAGATTTAATAGCAATGAACGCCCTGTATCGACCGGGCCCCTTGGAGTATATCCCAAGTTTTATTAGGCGAAAAAATGGGGAGGAAAAAATAGAATACGATCTACCAGCAATGGAGGAATATCTAGACGAGACCTACGGAATTACGGTCTATCAAGAGCAAGTGATGTTGCTTTCACAGAAGTTAGCAGGTTTTACCAAAGGTGAGGCGGATGTTCTTCGGAAAGCTATGGGAAAAAAACAAAAAGCGGTACTTGACAAGATGAAGCCGCAGTTTATAAAGCAGGCGGTAGAAAAAGGTCACGACGCTGAAAAACTTGAGAAAATTTGGAAGGATTGGGAAGCTTTTGCGAGTTACGCCTTTAACAAATCTCACTCTACGTGCTACGCTTGGATAGCGTATCAGACTGCCTATTTAAAAGCACATTACCCAGCCGAGTATATGGCAGCGGTATTGTCTAATAATATGAGTGATATTAAGCAGGTAACTTTCTTTATGGAGGAATGCAAACGCTCGGGCATGGATGTTTTAGGACCTGATGTAAATGAGTCTTTCTATAAATTTACAGTAAATGATGAAGGAAAGATTCGCTTCGGAATGGGCGCTATTAAGGGTGTGGGAGGAAATGCGGTTGCCACTATAGTAGAACATCGAAAAGATGGAAAATACAAATCTATATTCGATTTATCCAAACGGGTTGATTTGCGGGCGGCCAATAAGAAAGCGTTTGAGAACTTAGCTTTGGCAGGAGGCTTTGATAGTTTTGAAACGCACCGGGCCCAGTACCTCCATGACGATGGTGATGGAGTGATGTTTTTGGAAAAGGTATTGAAGTACGCCAATAAATATCAGGAAACACAAAATTCGTCTCAGGTAAGCCTATTTGGCGATGCCAGCGAGGTGCAGATTCCAGAACCTGAAGTGCCGCCTTGTGACGAATGGGGTACCATGAAAAAGTTGAAATTGGAGAAGGAAGTGGTTGGGGTATACATTAGTGGTCATCCCTTAGACGACTTTAAAACGGAGGTAGATACTTTTTGTAATTGCAAGGTGTCAGATTTTAATGAACTTGCTAGATTTATCAACTCAGAGCTTTGTTTTGGCGGTGTTGTAAGCGATGTTCAGCATCGTGAATCGAAGGCAGGAAAGGGTTGGGCGATTTTTATAGTTGAAGACTATAAAGATAGTTATGAGTTCAAGATATTTGGGGAAGAGTATCTAAAATTCCGTCACTTTTTGGTGCCTAATTCGTTTATCTACGCAAGAGTTTTTATAAAAGATGGATGGGTAAATAAAGATACAGGCAAAAAAACGGATCCACGAGTGCAGTACAATAGTATGCAAATGTTGCAAGATGTTATGGATAGCCAGGCACGGAAATTAACAATTCAAATGCCAGTTGAAGCATTGGCGGAAGACAAAATAAACACACTGAAGGATCTGTTTAAAATGCACAAAGGTGACAAACAGCTTCATTTTGAAATTTATGAATTCGAGGAAAAGATTAAGTTGTCAATGTCTAGTAGAAAGCAAAAAGTAAATATCTCTCAGGAATTATTGGATGAACTAACCAGAGAGCAGCTAAGTTATAAGTTAAATTAATAATGGTCTGCGGCAGGATTGTATTCGGGCAGGGATTGCAGCGGCATCCTTTTGTCACTCCCGGGAGTCCCTTTAAGATAGAATAGGGTCTATAAATATGCGAAAGGCACTTTATTTGGCACTTGAAGTGACAAAAGATATAGCGGAAAGCCCTTTACTCTCAATGGGCAGGACATTGGGGGAGTAGCCCGCATTATAAGTGATAAGCTTACTCAATAATTGCATTGCTGAAACTGATGTCCCTGCTGTAAACTTTGGAATAAAAATTGACTACTTTTGTTTCGTAATTAAAAATTAAAGTATGGCTTTAGAGATAACAGACGCAACGTTTGAAGAAACAGTATTAAAAAGTGATAAACCGGTAGTAGTCGATTTTTGGGCGGCTTGGTGTGGACCTTGCAGAATGGTAGGGCCTATCATTGATGAAATTAGCAAAGATTACGAAGGTAAGGCTGTTGTTGGGAAGGTTGATGTAGATGCAAACCAGGAATTTGCGGCTAAATACGGAGTAAGAAATATTCCAACCGTTTTGATATTTAAGGACGGTGAGTTGGTAGGGCGACAGGTAGGCGTGGCTCCGAAGGCTACTTATGCTGAAGCAATTGATGGACTATTATAGTATTAGTAAGAATTTATGACAGTAAAAGGTTCTCGTTTGAGAGCCTTTTCTTATTTTAGTGCATTGTCTAGACAAATAAAGCAGGGACCGTTTTTACTAGCTAGTATCCAACGAAACCTCTTAAAACCTAGTGTTAATTAAAAAGGTACCCGCTAACGGGGGCATAAAAGATGAAAAACAAAATGAAAGCTCAGGAGAAAATTGAGAATCAGCAATTAGAAGACCGTACTATATTTTTATGGGGGATGGTGAATGATAAGAGCGCGCGCCATGTCGTAGACCGTTTGATGTACCTAGACTCTTTGAATAATGATGAAATTAAATTATACATCAATAGTCCGGGAGGATATGTGACGAGCGGATTTTCAATGTACGATACCATGCAATCAATAAAAAGTCCTGTTTCTACGATATGTACAGGATTAGCTGCATCTATGGGAAGCATCATACTTTCAGCTGGGGAGAAAGGGCGACGTTTTATACAACCACATGCGCGTGTGATGATCCATCAGCCTAGTGGAGGAGCAAGAGGTCCGGCTAGTGATATTGAAATTTCGGCTCAGGAAATTGTCAAGACAAAGGAGTTAAGCGCTAAAATATTGGCTGATAACTGCGGGCAGAAATACGACAAAATCATGAAGGATTTCAATCGTGATCATTGGTTAGGGGCAGAGGAGTCTCTTGCTTATGGTATTGTGGATGGAATTTTGTAAACGTAAGATGTGAGACAATTGCAATTCTCAATTCTCACATCTTACATTCATAAAGTATTGCCCTTTATCTATTGTCTCATGTCTAATATCTAATATCTATTTTGAACATAGAAAAAGAAATAAACGAGATTACTGGGTTTAAGAATCTGGAGTTACTCGCTACCCAGGTAGTAGAGGGTTTTATTTCTGGACTTCATAAGAGTCCGTTTCATGGATTTTCGGCAGAGTTTGCCGAGCATAAAATCTATAACAATGGAGAGAGCACGAAGCACATCGACTGGAAGCTTTTTGCCAAGACAGACAAGCTCTATACCAAGCGTTATGAGGAGGAAACGAACTTACGTTGTCATATTATTATTGACAATAGTAGTTCGATGCATTATCCGGAAATAAAAGATTTTGGGATTAATTCGTTGAATAAAATTGGGTTTTCGGTTTTAGCGAGTGCAGCGATCATGAACTTACTAAAGCGGCAGCGCGATGCAGTGGGATTGAGTCTCTACAGTGACACGTACGAGTTTTATGCTTCGGAAAAGGGAAGCGAACGACACCATCAAATGATTTTAGGGCAGCTTAATAATGCTATTTCAAATCCCAAAGCCCAAACGCAAACAAAAACGTACGAGTATTTACACCTTATTGCCGAGAAACTAAAGCGTAGGTCGTTGGTTTTTTTATTTACCGATATGTTTCAGAGTGATGCCGATCAGGAGAAAATGTTTTCAGCATTACAACATTTAAAATACAACAAACACGAACTCGTTCTATTCCACACCTATGATAAGGAGAAGGAGGTAAATTTTGACTTCTCAAATCGTCCGAAGCGTTTTGTTGATGTGGAGACAGGGGAACATGTAAATATATACGCCGATAATATAAAAGAAGACTACGAGAAAGCTGTGGAGGGGTATTTTAATGATTTGGAATTGCGCTGCGCTCAGTATCAAATTAAGTATGTTCGCACTAATATTAACGAGAGTTTCAACAAGATTTTAACTACCTATTTACTCGAGCGACAGAAGTTTGGATAATAAGCAGAAGTTTTATTGAAAATTGTTTGTGGATATAGAATGTAGTTTTATATTTGCACTCGCTTCTAGAGATAGAGCAAGACAAGCTTTTAAAGTCTTTAAAATAGTAGCACGGTCTGGTAGTTCAGTTGGTTAGAATACCTGCCTGTCACGCAGGGGGTCGCGAGTTCGAGTCTCGTCCAGACCGCATACTTCGACAAGCTCAGTAATCGAACTGAGGGAGGTTGAAACAATGATGTTGTGTTGTGACACTTAAATGTGTCATGTGGTTTAGAAATAGACCGATGAGAAGCTTTTCCAAATGGAGAGGCTTTTTTTGTTTTTTAGGGGACTATTTTCTAAACAAAATTGCCACTGTATAAGGGAAAACAAGATTGAAAATTATTGTAGGGGATTCCTTGAGACAGTAGTAAGGTTTTTAACGGTAAGTTTTAAATATTTTTACAAAGAGGTGTATTCTTTACTAATTTCCTCTCCAACGCTCTAGAATACGTTACATACGGCCTGATGTGGTTTGGTGAAGTTTGAGAATAATTATATTCATTTTTTAGAGTAGATGTCGCCAAAAGTATTGCAAGAATGAGCTGTTATTAAAAGAATTTGTGTTAATTTTCCAGTTGCTTTCAAAAAGTAATATTAGGACTAAAAAAATAACCTAGTTAAGGTAGTAAAATACTACAATTTGAAAACAAAATTATTAGCAGAGCATTAAGAAATATATTACTAGTTTGATGATGTTTATTAAAAAAGCATTGCTAATGATTCAACAAGAGGATAGATTAAAAAGTGAGATTAGAATTTTATTGAGGGGAAAAAAGGGCTTCTGACAACAATTCTAAATTTAAACAAACTGACGTTATATGAGATGTATTATTGTTGATGATGAAAAGAGTGCTAGATTCATTATCAGGCAACTTTGTAAAAAAGCAGGTGGGCTCGAGGTTGTAGAAGAGTTTTCAAGCGGAATTGAAGCTATTAAGTTTTTAAATAAAAATAAAGTTGATCTGGCATTCTTAGACATCCACATGCCCAGCTTCAACGGTTTTGATTTAATTGAATTATTAGAGCGTCCGCCTAAAGTCATATTAACGACTTCTGATTCGAATCTTGCCCTAGATGCTTTCAAATACGATTGTATTTTAGATTACTTAGTGAAGCCTTTAGAATTTGAAAGATTTCAACTCTCAATCGATAAGTTAGGTAAGAGAGATAATGAACAAGGGTTCCTTAGTGAAACTAAAACAGGGGCTCTAGAACCTGAAAAGAGCATGTTTATTAACGTGGGTAGACGATTGGTTAAAATTAATATTGATCACATAGACGTTATTACTTCGAGTGGAGACTATGTTAACATAATCTGTGAACATGAGACCTATAATGTACACTCTACCTTAAGTAATATTCTAAAAAAATTACCAACAAATCTATTTATAAGAGTGCATCGCTCTACGATTATCAATATCGATAAAATAATTGACATTGAGGATAACACATTACTTATCAAAAAGAACGTTGTTCCAATTGGAAGAACATATAGAAATGAGTTGATGAAACGACTAAACTTATTAAAATAAGCATTCTAAAGATTGTCTGAGTCAAACCAGAAAAGTTCAGACAATGCCCCTAGCTATAAACAAATGGGGATAATGACACCAGGCATCTCTGCTTAAGGGTTTTGGTTATAATGAGTACACAAATCGTACGGTTAGGAAACGTGGTTGGATGAATGTTTCTGAAATGAATACTGAAATATTATTTGCGCTATTTCGAACTTGAGAATCAATGTCTAATATGTTGGTTGCCTTGAGTTCATATTCCCATTTTGCATCCTTATCCTTCCTATAGGATAAACTAGCATCCCAGTTTTGGAAGGAATTAATTTCACCCGTTTTATCACTTAGTGTGTTGTAGCTATAATTAGATTTGAAGGTGAAAGCTTTCCATACATAGGCATCAAACTCAATCGATGGGGCGTTGGTAAAGAAGGTTGTGCTCGTGTCACCTTGATTGTTGTTAGAAACACTATATCTATATTTTACGCTTACATTAGGTGCGTATTTATAATTGGTTCGTAAACCCGGGCTATACGTGTGCGTAAAACTTTCGTTTAGGGATTGCCTTCCTTGTATAAATTGATTGATCTTACTGTAGTTGAAATTAAGGTTAAGACTCGCTCTAAGTTTTCCGAAGGTGCGCTGAATACGTCCAAAAGCACTCACATTATCATCGGCAAAACTTGAATTGAAAAAACTACTTGTTCTAATAACATTTTCAAAATTGGTGAGACTTCTTACCTGATCAATGTTTTTGGTATAAGCCACCCGCGCGAAAATATTGGTATAGTTAAACAAGTTAAAGCTACGATAGAATAAACTTATATTGTGTGACAAGGCATTTTGTAAATCTGGATTCCCCAATTGAATGTCATTGTAGTTGTTTAGCACTAAGCCACGAGCCAATCGTGTTACATCGGTGAACTGATTTTTCATATTATAATTAAAGGTGAGGCTTTCACTCTTTTTGAGCTGTATACGCGTTTCAAAATCAGGGAGAATTTTGAAGAAATTGTCTTCAGCTTTCTCTCCAAATTGGCTGTTTTTATTTCCGTAAGCATGTACTGAAAAACCAGGGGTAACCGTAAATTTCCCTACCTTTAATCGATAGTGCGCTCCTAAGTAGATGTCACTAAAATTGTATTCGGTATCGTTAATAGCAAGACCATCATTAATTGCAGGGGTTGGGTTAAATTGAGCCCCATTTTCTAAAAATTGAAAAATATCAGAATTAAATTCTTGTCGACTTAGAATTGTTCCTAAGGTAAAGTTGATGTTACTTTTTCCATTTAGAATGTTGTAATAATCGAGTTTGGCATCTAATTGATTCGATTTAATTCGTCTGTTTTGCCCTAGGTTGTAATCATTCAAGGAGTTGTCCAGACCTAGTGCGTCTGCCGTTGGGTCGAAGGCATCTCTGTCATTTGGGTCTAAAGCGTCATTATTGGTTGGATCGTTATCCAATATTGCATTGTAAAAAGGGTCTTCATTTTTAATCAAGTGTTGTGCTTCAAATGCAAAAATATTCGTTTCATTTAAAGTGAAGTAGTAGTTTATATTCTGATTAATGCTAAAAGGTGTTACTTCTTCTACTTGATCGATATTTCCAACAACGGAAGAAAAAGAATTTTGTCTTTGAGAATCGTCAGAAAACCTTCCAAGTATATCGTAATCTATTTGATTTTTTAGATCGGGGGTGTACTTTGCACTCATTTTAACCAAGCCTTGATTGGAATTTTCTTTACCCGTTTGTTCAATCGCTTCATCGGGAATTCCAAGGTCTGCATCCGTATAACGCACGAGGCTCGTCTCACGCGAATCGATTCGACTGCTATTGTAAATAAAGAATCCACTTACATCTAAGGCTTGAGTTGGCGAATAACTGAAGTTCGTCGCAATTAGTTTGTTCTCGATTTTTTGAGCATTGTCTTGACTCGTTAAAAAATTGAGGCTATTATCGCCTAAATTGATACTTGTTCCACTGGTGCTACTAGGCTGTCTGAAACCGCCTCCAAATCCGCGAATATCCCGTCGTGTTAGCGCCACTTCCCCAATATTATTTAAGTCTCCAATAACATTAAGACTTACCTTTGGACTGTAATAAAAGAGTTTTGGCTGCACAATATAGAGCTCTTCGGTAGCTGCTATTCCAGAACCTCCAGTAACATTTCCAAACCAGAATTTTTCTTTACCCTCTTTAAGTTTGATGTTGATGGCTACATTGTCTTGGTTATTGGTCACACCGCTCATCTGACCCACCTCAGAGTAATTACGTAAAACCTGGATTTTATCAACGGCTTTTGACGGTATGTTCTTGGTAGCGAGTTTCGAATCTCCATCGAAAAAATCTTTCCCATTTACCATTAGTTTGTTGACAACTTTTCCTTCAACTTCGATCTGTCCGTCTTCATTAATCTCAACTCCAGGAAGTTTTTTTAGGATGTCCTCAAGTTTTCTTTCTGTTCCGTTTTGAAAGGAGTCGGCATTATAGATCAGTGTATCTCCTCTTACAGTAACGGGCATTTCGTACGATATCTCAACCGCATCCAAGGTATTGTCTGCCACCAAAGAAAAATCTAAAAAGGCGTCTTCCGAAGTAGTGGTGAGAATGGTTTCAAATTGCTTCATCCCTAAATAACTCACTTGCATTTTGTACGTACCGTTCTTGCCAAGGGCAATCTGGTATTTTCCAGAACTATCTGTAATGGCATAGGATTCTAAAGCGCTAGTCTCCTGATTAATTGCAATAACATTGGCCAATTCAAGGGGTTCATCTCCGATACTATCTCTTACAACACCTTGTAATTTGATTTGGGCGAAAGATATATTCACTACGCATAGTAGGAGTAGGGTACTTAATCTATTCATGTTTTTTTGGTTGTAAAGAGGTTTATTCAAAAAGACTTACTATCTACCTTGACGGCCGCTGTTTCTTCCTCGGTTGTCTCGCATTTCCTGCATCTTACCAGTGATAATTTCATTGTATTCTTTCTTGGTGACGACCTGGCCTTTATCTGGGGCCTCAATTTTAGTTTTCTCTTCTGGATTCATAACGATCTTCGAACATAGCATTGTGGTGTTTCCGGCACTTACCTCAAGGATTAAACCTGGAAGGCCCCAATATTCGCTCGGACCTTGGCTTACAGGAACCATAGGGGTGTACCAGGCAACAATCTCTAACATTTCAACTTCTTGTTCTTCTTTCGTTTCCTCTTCTAATTTTGCTACATCACCGGTCTTAGTTGAGTCTGATTTTTTTGCTTTGTCTTTATTTTCGTCTCCTCCACGTCTATTTGTTCTAGTCCAGTTTACATCGCTAGAAGGTCTTGATGCAGTCGCCTTAAAACAAGTGTACTGCCCAATCTGTTTCGTTTCTGTACCCATCTTCCACTCAAGGGGTTTCATTTCTTCCTTTATTAAAAACTGCTTTCCAAAAAATTCTTGATCCTGTAAGAAGATTTTCGTTTTTATATTTTTGTATTGTGGCCCCGCAGAGAAACTACTACCCCAAACACTGGGTGCTCTTCCTCCTACTGGCCCCGCCAACTTTTCATCTTCAATAAACATCGATTCTTCCTTGCTGAAAGTTAGGATATATGTTTTTTCTAACCATGGCTTCATACGCGCTTCCATTTGCTTTTTTTGCGCTTCGCTCATTTGTCCACCGCGGCTCCAGCGACTCATATCCATAGTCGTCTTTGAAAAATAATATGCTTTCCCTTGAAATTCTTGGGCACTTACTTGAACCGATAGTAACAATGTAAATGTGATGATGCTTAGTTTAATGAGAGCAGATTTCATGTAAAGAAAAATTTTATAAGTTGTTCAACAAAAGTATTGAAATAGTAAACGATTATACATTAGTTTGTCAAAAGATTAACACTGTCATAAATTTAAAGCTTACCAAAAATTGCTCTATTTACCTTTGAAGAAACATGTCTTTCTTCATGTTTCTTCTCCCTTTGACCTTTGAAACTTTGTTTGGTTTAATCTAAAAAAAGGATTTGTTTGATTGTATAACAAATCTTAACATATTAAAGCACTAAAGAGCCAATAGTCTCCGTTTTAATATTTTTTGAATGTCCATATTGTCTTGTTGCGAAATTAAATAGTGTTCCAAGTCGTGGTGTGAATTAATGGTCTCTTGCCGATCGATAAAACCATAACCTAAGTACCTATTGTTCTTAACTAATACAAATGAATCTTCATTGGGTTCCCGGCCTTTTTCTTTAAGAAGTACATCTTTCGTGCTTTCTGATATATAGGTAATGGCTTTTTCCACCCGATTGTTATAGGCCTCAATATTCTCTTCATTTGCGCAAACACCTTTGCAGTTTTTTATACTGAAATGTGAGCAGCTAGAAACATTTTCCTGCAGGTGGCAATATTTTGGACACAACGCAAATTTCTCACAAATCTGTTCTAAAAACGACCTACATTGTTGAAGGCTAAATAAAACGATTGTTGGAGTTGGGGCGCCCTTTGAAGCATTAAAAGCGAGGTGCCTAATACCACTTCGGTCGTAATAACTAAATATGGCGAAAGTTTTAGAAACGCGTTTTGATGCCGTATTGTATTTCGGAAAATGATGCTTGATAGCAGCATCTTCCATCAACAAGGCAATAAGTTCGCTACCCGAAAGTTCAAAATCTATATCTGCCGTTTCCCGGCATAGATCTAATTCTTTTTGCTTTTTGTCATGGAAATGACTCAGCACCCGTTTCTTGATATCTTTCGCCTTTCCCACGTAAATAATCGTACGTTTTTTATTCTTAAAATAATAGATGCCCGGGGCATTTGGCAGAGCTTCAAAAACAGGCTTTGGCAAATGAGCCGGAAGGACGCTTTCCTTAGAATTTGCTTTTAAGAACGTCTCAAAAACTTCTGGAGCATTCTTATGAGCAAGTAGTTTCTGAAAAATAATCACTGTGGCTTCAGCATCACCTCTGGCTCTGTGTCGATCTACAATGTTCACATTCATGCTAACACATAATTTCCCTAAACTATAGGATTTAAAACCTGGAAATAGTTTTCGTGAAAGTCGGATTGTACATAATTTCTTTCTTTGGAAATCAATTCCCAAACGATTAAACTCCCCGCTAATAACATTATAGTCGAAGTTTACGTTGTGAGCCACAAAAATGGCACCTTCAGTGATCGCTAGGATGTTGGCGCATATTTCTTCAAATATGGGAGCATCAGCTACCATTTGATTGTCAATTCCAGTAAGCGCCGTGATTTGGCGCGGAATATAATCCATAGGGTTTACTAAAGTAGTAAACTCGTCAATTATGTTTGTGCCATCATATTTAAAGATAGAGATTTCAGTAATTCTGTTTGTTTTTCCAGTGGTTTCTACATCTATTATGGTGTACATCGTTTCGTGTTTCTTCTTTGCTAATACTAAAAATGGAGGGCTTCTAATCCTTAAAATTACGTTTCAATAAAGCGTAATTAGACCCGTCTAAAGGTACTCTTTTTTCAGCCTCATGCTTTTAATTTTTACTCATTTCAAAGTTCAATTCGAGCCTATTTTTAGTGCTAAAAAAGAGCATTTGAGGCTGGATGCTATCATTATTAACCGCTTTTTTATCGATAAGCACACATTTATTATTAAATTGGGACTTCTATGAATCAAACAAAGAACAAATGAGTGATTTAGAAATAGCCAAACAGATAGAGCTGAAGCACATTAAAAGTATTGCTGCTAAATTAGGTTTAGATGAAGATGACCTTGAAATGTATGGCAAGTACAAGGCCAAACTTCCGCATTCCATTATTGATATGGAAAAGCTAAAAAAGAGCAATCTCATTTTAGTAACGGCAATTTCACCAACCCCAGCTGGAGAAGGGAAAACAACCATGTCTATTGGGCTTTCTGAAGGTTTAAATCAACTAGGAAAGCAGACAACTGTAGTGCTTAGAGAACCGTCTTTAGGGCCAGTTTTTGGAATAAAGGGTGGTGCTACAGGAGGGGGATACTCTCAGGTACTTCCAATGGAAGATATTAATTTACATTTTACTGGAGATTTTTCAGCGATAGAGAAAGCACATAATTTACTGTCTGCAGTTATCGATAATAACATTCAGAGTAAAACAAACGCGCTGGGAATTGATGCGAGAACCGTTACATGGAAGCGCGTGATTGACATGAACGATAGAGCGCTTAGGAATATCATTGTTGGGCTAGGGGGAACAACCTCTGGGGTGCCACGACAAAGTGGATTTGATATTACGGCAGCTTCAGAAATTATGGCAATTCTTTGCCTCTCTGACGATTTAGAGAACCTTAAGAAACGATTGGGTGATATCTTTATCGGATACACCTTTGGAAAAATACCTGTTTTTGCTCGCGATCTTAAAGTTGAAGGAGCGATGGCAGCCTTGTTAAAGGATGCGGTAAAACCGAATCTCGTTCAAACTATTGAGGGAAACCCTGCTATTATTCATGGAGGACCCTTTGCGAATATTGCACAGGGAACAAATTCTGTGATTGCAACACGAATGGGAATGACCTTATCCGATTATACCGTTACTGAGGCAGGTTTTGGGGCAGACTTAGGAGCAGAAAAGTTTCTGGATATTAAATGTCAAAGCGCAGGATTATCTCCAAAAGCGGTTGTAATTACTACAACGATTAGAGCTTTAAAATATCATGGAGGAGCCGACCTAAAGACATTAACCCAGCCAAATGTTGAGGCATTAAAAAAAGGAATTCCAAATCTTGAAAAACACCTAGAAAACGTAAAACAATTTAACATAGTTCCTGTAATTGCAATCAATAGATTTGTTTCAGATTCGGACGAGGAAATTGAAGCGATTCAAGAATTTGCAAAAAGCAATAACGTACGCGTTGCACTAGCCGAGGTATGGGCGAAAGGTGGCAAGGGAGCGTTGGATTTGGCTCAACATGTAATTGAAATTGTAGCATCCGGGGAGTCGAATTTTAAACCGCTCTATGATTGGGACTCCAGTGTTAAAGAAAAGATAGCAACCATCGCAACGAAAATTTACGGCGCAGCGCAAGTAGACTATACATCGAAAGCACTTAAAAACTTAAGAACAATTGCTGATCTAGGGTTAGAGGGATTGCCAATTTGTATGGCAAAAACCCAGAAGTCATTGTCTGATAACCCTAAGTTGATAGGACGCCCAACAGGTTTCACTATCACTATTCGGGAAATTGAAATAGCTACAGGAGCCGGATTTTTAATCCCCATTACGGGCGATATGATGCGTATGCCGGGACTACCCGCACATCCAGCTTCAGAAAATATAAGTATCGATAACGAAGGAAATATCTCAGGCTTGTTCTAAAAAGAGGCAGTGTTTTCTGAAAAAGGAATGGTCGTTATTTTAATATGTATTTTAAATTATTTGCGTTAAATTTACCTAAGTCACTATATTACAGGTGATTCATCTTATGGCAACGAGAAAGTACGAAGGCAAAAAGTTCGAGTTACAGACATCCACTAAAATTGTGGATGCTCTAACTATTGAAGAAGCGCTACAAATCAATATCAACGATAAGGCCTTTACAATTTCTATGCGGACACCAGGCGAAGATGCAAACTTGGTGAGAGGGCTCTTGCATGCCGAAGGTGTTATCAACGATGTACATTTTATTCCCGATATCGTTTTAAAGAAGGAGAATGAAGATGGAATTGTAACGATTGTTAATGTTGCCATTCCTGAAGATAAACTTGGGGAAGGGTATTCAAATAGCCGCAGCTTATTGTCGGTCTCTTCCTGCGGAATTTGTGGTAAAACGGAACTTGGAGATCTCGCATTTATTGGAAAGACAATTGATGACAAGGATAAAATTGATATCAATGATATCAATCGAATGTTTGAGAAGATGAAAAAAAAGCAGCATGACTTCAAGCAATCTGGAGGAACGCATGCCGCTGCTGCCTTTTCCATAGACGGGGAGTTGCTTTGTACGATGGAAGATATTGGGAGACACAATGCGGTAGACAAGGTTGTTGGGCAATTGATTCATTCAAAAAAAATAAAGCAAGCCAAAGTAATCACGGTAAGTGGACGGATTTCGTATGAAATCGTTATTAAGTGTTTTAAAGCACAGGTTCCATTTTTAACGGCGGTATCGGCGCCTTCTTCTTTAGCTGTTGATTACGCCAAGGAGCTTGGAATTACCTTATTTGCATTCTGCAGGGATGAGCGCGCAACCTGCTATTCAAATGCGCAACGCACAAAAAGTGTGCAATCAAATATAAAAGCTAGTTAATAGATGTCAGATAATTTAAGTGAGTTATTAGGTAGGAAGGGAGTAGAAGGTGGTTTCTTTGATTCATTAGGGAAACTGGCTAAACCAGATGGGGCACCTAGTGATGCCGCGATGGAGAAACTGGCTGAAGATTTTTTAATTGGGAAGGCCAATGCCTATGGAACGGCAAGTTTCTATGACTTTTTAAAACCTGAAAACAAAGGTAAAAAAGTGTATGTATGCAACGGTACGGCTTGCGTTTGCGCTGGAACTCAAGAAAAAGTGATTGAAACGCTTCAGGAAACTTTCGATGCTGATGAAATTGGACACATGACGTGCTTAGGTAGATGTCACGAGAATTCAGCTTTTCATTATAAAGGAAAAAACTATTCGGGTACCGCTTCAGAAAACTTAAAAGCAATACTTACTTCAGAAAACAAATTAAACCAAGATTCATACCACGTAAAAGCAAATGGAAACACAATCTTGACGGAGGCTTTTACCAATATTACAGACTATTACGAACCTTTTTTAAGGGCACTCAAGAGAGATTCTATAGATGTTTTAGAAGAAATAAAAACATCTAATGTGCGAGGTCGAGGAGGCGCAGGTTTCCCGATGGGAATGAAATTACAGTTCTGTCGAAACGTAGAAAATGAAACAAAATTTATTATCTGTAATGCAGATGAAGGAGACCCAGGGGCTTATTCAGACAGGTATTTATTGGAGCAAAGGCCGCATTCTGTTTTGTTTGGAATGTTGATTTCAGGCTACGTAGCAAAGGCAAATTATGGAATTGTCTATATACGAGCGGAGTATCCAGAAGCTTCAGAAATTGTCCAAAAGGCAATTGACGATTTGAGATTGAACCATCTCCTTGGTAAAAACATTGATGGAAGCGGTTTCGATTTTGATCTTAAAATAATCCAGGCACAGGGTTCTTATATCTGTGGGGAAGAGACGGCATTAATTAACTCTATTGAAGGACAGCGCCCGGAGGTTAGAGTCCGTCCGCCATTTCCTGCTCAAAAAGGATTGTTTAATAAACCTACGACGGTCAATAATGTTGAGACCTTAGCAGCTTTACACCACATCATTTCAAATGGAGGAGAGGCATGGAAGCGTATTGGAACCGAAAGATCTTCAGGGACAAAATTAGTCTGCCTGGATAGCTATTTCAATAACCCTGGGATGTACGAAGTTGAAATGGGAACACCTTTATCTGAAGTTGTTAACGACTTAGGAGGTGGCTTCAAATCTGAGGTGAAAGCACTTCAAATTGGAGGTCCGCTTGGCGGATTGGTTCCGATATCCAAAGTAAACGAGCTAACAATCGATTTCGAATCATTTTCGAATGCAGGTTTCTTATTAGGACATGCTTCTATTGTGAGTATTCCCAAGGACTATCCAATCATGAAACTGATCGAGCATTTGTTTGATTTTGCCTCCTATGAAAGCTGTGGAAAATGTTTTCCTTGCAGATTAGGAACCAAACGCGGGCAAGAATTGTCTGAAAAGGCACTCACCTCAGACTACAAAATTGATCGGAAACTATTTACCGATTTACTAACGACTTTAGAACAAGGGTCTTTATGTGCCCATGGCGGAGGTATTCCACTTCCGGTGCGGAATGCATTGCACTATTTTGATGACGAACTAAGACAATACTTCAACTAATACAGAAAGAGATGAAAACGGCCTACATAGACAACCAAGCATTTGAAATAGTTGAAGGAGAGACGCTATTATCGTTTATAAGACGTTATCGAGATAAATCACTTGTGCCAACCTTATGTGACGCACCCAATTTGGATCCTTTTGGTGCCTGCAGAGTATGTAGTGTAGAGGTAGCGCTTCATGAAAATGGACCCGTTAAAACAATGGCATCGTGCCATGCTCCTGTTGCGGCCGGGCAATATATTTATACAAGCACCGACTCAGTAAAAGCACTTCGAAAGAACATTATTGAGCTGGTATTAACCGACCACCCGCTAGATTGCCTTACCTGTGAGGTAAATGGCAACTGTGAATTACAAACAGTTGCAGCTCAAGTTGGGATTCGTGATGTTCGTTATCCTGCAGGGGATGATCACTTGTTTAGAATGAAAGATTTGAGTCACCCTTATATGACCTCAGATTTATCAAAATGCATCAATTGTTATCGCTGTGTGCGTGCCTGTGATGAGGTACAGGGAGAATTTGTTCTGAGCATGTCTGGTAGAGGTTTTGATTCGCATATTATTAAGGGTATGGATACCTCTTTTATGGAGTCAGATTGTGTGAGTTGTGGTGCTTGTTCTCAAGCCTGTCCTACCTCCGCGATCTCAGATGTATTTCAGTCTAAAGCAATTCAAGCAACAGATACAACAAGAACAATTTGCACCTATTGTGGTGTAGGGTGTAATCTAGAAGTATCGACAAGTAATGGCGAAATTTTAAGTATTACGGCGCCTTACGACGCTGAGGTAAACCAAGGCCATACCTGTATTAAAGGGCGCTATGCATTTAAGTTTTACGACCATCCCGAACGCTTAGACTCTCCGATGATAAAACGTAACGGTACATTTGAAAAAGTTAGCTGGAACGAAGTCTACGATTATATTTCCTTAAAATTAACATCCTATAAATCTGAATTTGGACCCGACTCTATCGCTGGTATTTCTTCGGCGAGATGTACCAATGAGGAGAATTATTTGATGCAAAAATTTATTAGAACCGTTATTGGAACTAACAATATTGATGGTTGCGCTCGCGTTTGCCATTCTCCAACAGCATTAGGAATGCAGCGCACTTATGGAACGGGAGCAGCTACGAATTCTATCGATGATATCAAGGACACAAATTGCATCATGGTTATTGGGGCGAACCCAACAGATGCACATCCAGTTACGGGGGCTAAGTTGAAGCAGTTCTCAATGAAATTGGATAATGTGTCGATTGTAATTGATCCTAGGCGTACTGAATTAGCGCGCTATGCAACACACCATATCCCTTTAAGACCCGGTACAAACGTCGCCGTACTAAATATGATCATGTATTATATTATATCTGAAGGGCTTGCAGATGCAAAGTTTATCGAGAACAGAACTGAAGGTTTTGAAGATTTCAAGAAAGAGATATTAGACATTGACTTGGAATACCTGGAAGAGGTCTGTGGTGTCGATAGAAATATAATTAAGGATGCTGCAATTGCATACGCGACTGCGCCGAATGCTATGTCATTCCACGGTTTGGGGGTTACAGAGCATTCGCAAGGAACTTTTACGGTGATGCAAATTGCAGATTTGGCCTTGCTAACGGGTAATATTGGACGCAGAGGTGTTGGTGTGAACCCTTTGCGAGGACAAAATAATGTTCAAGGAAGTGCCGATATGGGAGTGCAACCTCATCAAGGAGCGGGGTATTTGGATGTCACCAAAGAAGATGTGAATAAAAAATACAACGAATTCTACGGAGTTGATGTCCCAATGGAAATTGGGTATAAAATTCCTGAGATGTTTGATGCCGCGCTTGACGGTAAACTAAAAGCGTTATGGGTTATTGGTGAAGATATTGTTCAGACAGACCCAAACACCAAAAAAGTAATTAAGGCTTTGGAAGCTACAGACCTTGTCATCGTGCAGGAGCTCTTTATGACCGAGACAGCCAAACATGCCGATGTAATTCTTCCTGGAGCCTCTTTTCTTGAGAAAAGCGGAACTTTCACGAATGGCGAACGAAGAGTTCAAGCAGTGAGGCAAGTAGTGAAACCCGTTATAGGATCGAAACCCGATGGACAGATTATTGTGGAGATAATGAATAAAATGGGTTACCCACAGCCAGAGTATACGCCGGATGGGATGTTGGAAGAAATTTCGCAGATTGTGCCTTTCTTTGCCGGGATTACTTGGGAAAGATTAGGGAAGAATGGCCTGCAGTGGCCTGTTGCAAAGGACGGAACCGATACACAAATACTTCATAAAGAAGACTTCAAAAGAGGGAAAGGGTATTTCGAGTTTAATGCTTGGGAGGAAACGAAAGAACTCACTGTTCACGCAAAAGACTATCCCTATATCCTTACAACGAACCGTGAGTTGGAGCATTACAACTGCGGCGCAATGACGCGAAGGACTGCCAATGAAATGATTCTGAAAGATGATTACTTAATGATCAACCCAGAGGATGCAAAGGAGAATCTCATTTCTGAGGGAGATTACGTTTGCCTAGAATCACCTCGTGGCAAAGTTGATGTAAAGGCTCGCATTACGGATGAGGTTAAAAGTGGCATTTTAAGTACTACCTTCCATTTCCCTGAAATTATGATTAATAATTTAACGGGCGACATCCATGATTCTGAAGCAATGTGTCCAGAATATAAGGTTGTAGCTGTTCGGATTCGAAAGAGTAAAGGGAAATACAAACCGGCTGTAGTCTAAGAAAATAATTATTCGAAAGTCAACCACCAATAGTGATCATGCTTCTGTTTTGAGAATGTAGTTTGGGCTCTTGCAATTTTTTGAGAGTGTCCATGCCACCTCTTACTTTAAATTTTGCAGCTACAGCTTTCTGAATGATGGGTTCAATCGATTTACCTGCTCGTAATGTTGTGAGCAAATCGGATTCGGAAGCAGAGAATAAACAGTTTTTTAATTGTCCATTCGCGGTTAATCTAAGGCGATTGCAACTGTCACAAAAAGGATTGGTCACAGAGCTAATAATGGCAAAACTTCCCTTATAACCCTTTATTTTATAGTTTTTAGAGGTGTCGTTTGGAGCATCTTCAAGACGTTCTATTTCCTTCTCTGAGAAACTAGCGTTTACGATATCCATAACCTCTTTATAAGACACCATTTTTTGCATGTCCCATTTATTTCCATCAAAAGGCATGAACTCTATAAAGCGAATACAGACGGGCAAATTCTTCGTCAAATGAATAAAATCAATAATTTCATTTTCGTTAAACCCCTTTATAAGTACAGCATTCACCTTTACTTTAAAGCCTTCAGATACTAGTAAAAGAATGTTCCTGTACACCTTTTCGAATTCATCCCTTCGTGTTATTTCTTTAAATTTTTCTCGGTCTAAAGAATCTAAACTTACATTGATGCTGTTTACACCGTGCAGTTTCAATGTGTCAATGAACCTATCAATAATGACTGCGTTTGAGGTAATTGAAAGTGCGACTGGGAGGGATGCTAATTTTTCCAGAATAATAGGAATATCCTTTCTAATTAAGGGCTCGCCGCCAGTTAGTCGGATTTTTGTCACGCCGTGCTCTACAAAGGTCTTAGCGATGCTATAAATTTCTTCATAGGTCATTAAATGACTTCGTGGAGAAAGTTGAACTCCGGCTTCTGGCATGCAGTAGGTACAGCGAAGATTGCAGCGTTCGATGAGAGAAATACGTAAATAGGCATGATCTCTCTTATGTGAATCGGTTAAGATGGGTGTATTGTTTTTCATGAGTCGTGTCTTGCGCCTTTTAGTATTCTAAATATGTGTAAAATAGAAGGAAAAATAGCATCCATCGATTCCTTAGCGCCATTGGTTGAGCCAGGTAGTGCAAGCACCAAGGTGTCATTAATCGTTCCGGCTACACTTCTAGAAAGCATAGAATACGGGATTCTGTCTTGCCCATAACTTCGAATCGCCTCTTCAATTCCCGGGATTTTTCTATCAATAATTTCGGCTAAAGCTTCGGGAGTAACATCTCTTGATGACAAGCCTGTTCCTCCTGTAAAGATCACTAAATCCATGCCTTCACTTGCAAACTTCTTTGCTTTTTCTTGAATGATCTCCTTC
>TARA_B110000211_G_scaffold47207_1_pt1 | contig 28221 bp, 25 predicted proteins | sample TARA_B110000211 | Tara Oceans TARA_B110000211 (sample SAMEA4397516) | marine metagenome | biome: Polar Biome; feature: [DCM] deep chlorophyll maximum layer (ENVO:01000326); material: water (ENVO:00002006), including particulate matter (ENVO:01000060) such as... | depth 30 m
TATTTGTAAAAACCCTTTTTCATGCGGTGACAATGCAATTGCACTCGGCAAGGCCTTTAAAATTTTTGCCTTTTGACTACTTCGTTCTATATCAGAAATTAATACCATATTTTTATCGGCTTTATTGGCAAGTAAAAAATCCATCATTGATTTTCTGAGCATTGCGTCCGATGGTAGCGTTTGAAAGAAGTTTGATGAGGTTGTCATTTCTCGATTACTCAAGGGAGAGAAAACAGCTGTCTTTGATTCGCGTAGCATGGAAACTGCCTTTTCAACGTTCTTTTGACGAAGAGGACCAATAACTGCATCGACCTTACTAAAGTCATTCTCTGCAATAATTGAAGACGTCTTACTATTACTTCCTTCGTTATCATACACATCAATATGCACCGAAATCCCTTTATCTTTGGCAAATTCAGCTGCCATAAGAACACCGCTGTAAAAATCAAGAGCAACACGAAGCATCCCTCCTTTTTTAATAAGTACCGTATTGGTATTGATTGTATCCACCCCTACCTTTTGTAATTGAAATGGCAAAATAACGGCTAGCCTTTTCTTCTCTTTATTGTAAATTCCATTTTCAAGATCGACTATTTGAACATTGTCAAAACCCGCACTCATCTTGTTTTTCTTCGGGATTTTTAAAACCATTCCCTCTTTAAGACCATCTTTAGCATAAGGATTGAGGCTAGTGATTTCTTCCTCGCTAAGTCCTAACTTCACCTTTAAACGAAAAAACCCTTCTTTAGGTTGCACTTCATAAAACATAAAATCTTCAGCTAGTTGAGCTGATGCTAATACCTCGGTTGCTGGCACGTTTATAACGGCACCCACTGAGATAATTGCCCCCATACCTGGGTTCAATGCCTCTAGCTCAGCAATGGTGATTCCATATTTTCGAGCAATTCCGTATTTGGTTTCTTTCGGTTCAAGCCTATGTGTTTGAATGTTCTTTGAATTCGCTTCTAACCCAGTATTCTCTGAAATCCCCACCTCTTTTAAGCCAATAGGAATATCTAAACGTTCGCCCTTCTTGATAGCTCTGGAATATAATTCTTTGTTATACCTCTTTATCATATCGATGCTCACATCGTACTTTTTAGAGATACTAAAGAGTGTTTCCTTTCTTTTTACACGATGCTTTTTAAACCGAACATCTTGATTTATTATGGCGAGATTTTCTTTATTAGGAACCACTAAAATGGCATTCATTTTAAGCCCTTCTCTAGCATTCGGATTTAAGCGATAGATATCTTCAACACCAACACCATATTCTTTGGCAATACTAAATACGGTCTCTCCCTGCTTTACGCTATGGCTTTTGTATTGCTCCTGCGCTAGTGCACTAAAGCAAAAAAGAAAACTTAGATAGATTGCTACTCTCATTTATGATTTAGGTTATTTGAAATACGTATCCATTTCTATTCCCACTCGATGGTCGCAGGTGGTTTTGAACTAATATCGTATACTACTCTATTAACGCCCTTTACACGGTTTATTATATTGTTTGATGTTTCTTGTAAAAACTCGTAAGGTAAATTTACCCAGTCTGCCGTCATTCCGTCTGTTGACTCAACAGCACGAAGAGCAACAACTTTTTCATAGGTTCGCTCGTCACCCATAACTCCGACACTCTGAACTGGAAGTAACATCGCCCCTGCTTGCCACACCTTATCGTACAGATTCCATTTTCTTAATCCATCAATAAAAACAGCATCAACCTCTTGTAAGATACGAACTTTCTCGGCAGTTATATCTCCCAAAATTCGAATCCCCAATCCAGGTCCTGGAAAAGGATGTCTTCCTAATAATTCTGCATCTATCCCCATTTGTTTACCAACGCGTCTCACCTCATCTTTAAATAACATGCGAAGAGGCTCTACCACTTTCAACTTCATAAAGTCTGGCAAACCACCAACATTATGGTGCGATTTAATCGTAACCGATGGACCGTTTACTGAAACACTCTCTATCACATCAGGATAAATAGTTCCCTGAGCCAACCAATGCACATCTTCAACTAAATTTGCCTCTTGATCAAACACTTCGATAAACGAATTTCCAATGGCCTTACGTTTCTTTTCTGGGTCACTAACACCCTCTAGAGCAGATAAAAAGCGAGCTGCAGCATCAACTCCTTTCACATTGAGTCCCATCCCTTCATACTGTTTCAAAACGGAATCAAATTCGTTTTTCCGAAGCAACCCATTGTTCACAAAAATACAGTATAAATTAGATCCAATGGCCCCATGCAATAACATGGCAGCAACTGTAGAGTCTACACCTCCACTAAGCCCCAATACCACTTTATCCTTGCCTAATTTTTCTTTTAACTCGTTTACCGTGGTATCAACAAAAGCAGCCGGTGTCCATGTTTGGGCTACACCTGCAATATGCACAAGAAAATTTTCTAATAATAACTTCCCATCGGTCGTGTGATACACCTCAGGGTGAAACTGAATCGCGTAGGTCTCTTCATCAGCTATGCGATAGGCAGCATTCTTCACATCATCTGTACTTGCTAACAAAACGGCATTTTCAGGTAATACTGCTATGGTATCTGCATGACTCATCCAAACTTGAGTGCCCTCACCAATATTGTCAAACAAACCTTCTTGGGTATGGATGGTCGATAGTTTTGCGCGACCATATTCTCTATTGTTCGATGGCGCCACGTTTCCGCCATTAAAATGAGCCAAATATTGTGCCCCATAACAAACACCTAATAATGGCATTTTACCTTTTATCTTGGATAGATCCGGATGTGCTGCATCGTCACCCCGAACAGATAATGGACTACCGGATAATATTACGGCTTTAAATGGATCTAAGTTTTCAGGGACTTTGTGATATGGGTGAATTTCACAATAAATGTTAAGTTCTCGAACGCGTCTAGCAATTAACTGCGTGTACTGTGATCCGAAATCTAAAATTAGGACGTTATTTTGCATAGGCAAAAGTAATTTAAAAAAGTAAACTGACTAAAACCTATTGGATAATTTTAACAGCTTTTTTCAACAAAAAGCCAATTCCCAAATGCAGACTTGGTAATTTGAATCATTTTGAATTCAAGAGGAATAAACGAAGTGCTGCGGTCACAGAGTTACAGCCATAAATCATTGAGAAACTATAACGTTACTATTGTAAATTCATGTGCGAGTGGATCCAAATTTTGTTTTAATTCAGATAGCAATTCATCCCCAAACTCCAAATAAAATGCTGAAAAGTTAACAAGACGCTCTTGCAGACTTTGATTTGGAAAGAGCATATGCTGCATAGCAGTTAAACGCTTTAATTGATCGGCATGTTTTCGCTTCTGCGCTGTCAATAATCTTTTTTCTAGATGAACGAGCCCGTTAATTTGTTTTTTTTCTTGGGCTGCGACAGCTCCTTCAAAAGAAGCATCGGTTTGTTTTACCAAAAGGTTTAAGGCTTTAAACTGAGTTATCAAATGAGCCTTTTGTTTTGTGAAATCAATAGTAATTTCTGAAAGTTGTCGCGTATATTTTGCTTCTAATTCGTGTTTTGGTAAGAACAAATCATCCAATGTGACCTCTAATTTTTTAATCTTTTTAGCGTCATTCTCGCTCATCAATAAAGCCGAATTCCGCAATAACAAGATTGGAAAAGGAATTTTTACACTTTTAAAATAGTCTTTCAACTGAAACCAATATGCCAGCTCTCCTCCTCCTCCAACATAACATAGGTTTGGCAAAACAACTTCCTGGTAAAGTGGTCTTAACAACGCATTGGGTGAAAAATTTTGTGGATTCTTTTCTAACTCAACTAAGATTTCATCGCGAGAAAACACAATGGAAGTATCATTTACATAAAATTGACCTTCTTTCTCTATGATCCGCTCCCGAAGGCCATCCGCCAGATAAAACAGATTAATTTCGCGAGGAAACACTTGTTGAGGATAGCCCAATTTCGTTAATCGGTTTGACGTCGCATTGATTTCAGTATGTGAGGTGCCCTCGAGAAGATCTTGCTTTACATAAGACGCAAACTCCTCTTTTAAGGCTGCGTCATTTCCGTCCAAAATAACGAGACCGTAGTCTGAGAACAATGTATTACCAATATAACGAGTAGCGTCTGCAAGATTTTTATGGCCCGTATACGCTTTAGAAAAAAGAGCCGCAAGCTTCTTCGCATTTTCACTGTCGCCCAATTGCATTTTCAATTCCTTCAAAATATCTGAAAGCCCTTCCGTAGAAAGAGCCCCAACGGCCCCTCCACTTGCGCGGTTCCATTCAAGTTTTTTTCCGAAGAGATTAAAATAATTAATTTCATCAAAATCGTGATCTTCTGTCGCCATCCAATATATCGGAACAAAATTAGAATCGGGATACGCTTCTTTGAGTTTTTCGGAAAGATTGATCACCGAGAATATTTTATACAAAAAATACAAGGGTCCCGTAAATAAGTTGAGTTGGTGCCCGGTGGTAATGCTACAAGTATTTGCTTCGGAAAGAGACGAAATGTTGTTTGCTGTTGCCTCTGAAGTAGTTGTGTTTTCATACTGTCTCTGAAGCGCACGAACCAATGTTTCTCTTGATTCGAGACCAAATGAAAGCTTCTTTTCTTCCATCTGCTCTTTGAAACTTTCTAAGTTTGGGAATCTTCCATAAAAATCATGTAACTGATCATTCTCAGAAAGATAATCGCACATTAATTTTGAAAAGTAACCGGTTTTAGAATAAGGAAGCGTACGAATTTTCATAATGTTTTTAAGAAAGTTAAATCAAAAATACGGTTTAAATCAGAATTCAGTATTCTCAATGACTATTTTGGTAAAACTTTAGTAATTTTAGCCAAGTATAATAAAACCACTTTCATGACGCGTTTCCTCACTTTTGTTTTCCTTTTTTTAATCACCAATGTATTTGCCCAACTACAATCACCATCCGAATTCCTGGGATATGAAATTGGGTCAGAGTTCTCAAGGCATGCAGATGTGGTGCGCTATTTTGAGCACGTAGCTGCCAATTCTAATAGGGTGACCTACACCGAATACGGTAAGACCAATGAGCGCCGTCCGCTTACCTACGCCGTCGTTTCCTCTCCCGAAAATATGACAAATATCGAGGCCATTAGAAAAGACAATTTGAAAAATATAGGACTTGAAAATGGCAGTGCAAATCCTGAAAAAGCCATTGTTTGGCTAAGTTACAATGTACATGGAAATGAAGCTTCTAGCACAGAAGCCGCAATGGTAACGCTCTACAAACTTATCACAGAAAAACAAAGCTGGTTGCAAAATACCGTCGTTATCATAGACCCTTGTATCAACCCCGACGGAAGAGATCGTTACGCCAATTGGTACAATCAGGTAAAATCGACTCCTTATAATGTAGAACAATCGGCTACAGAACATGATGAACCTTGGCCAGGGGGGCGACCAAATCATTATCTGTTTGACCTGAACCGGGATTGGGCCTGGGCAACGCAAATTGAAAGCCAGGAACGGCTAAAAGTGTACAATACTTGGATGCCTCACGTGCACGTAGATTTTCATGAGCAAGGAATTAATGAACCCTATTACTTTGCACCTGCAGCAGAGCCATTTCATGAAATCATCACCCCCTTTCAAAGGGACTTTCAAACCGAAATTGGCAAAAATCATGCACGCTATTTCGATGAAGAAGGTTGGTTGTTCTTTACCAGAGAACGATTTGATTTGCTGTACCCTAGTTATGGAGACACCTATCCTACGTTTATGGGAGCGATTGGTATGACTTATGAGCAAGCAGGCCACGGCCGTGCAGGTTTAGGTATTAATACAGATGAAGGCTATGTCTTAACTTTAGTTGATCGTGTTGCACATCACAACACCACTGGTTTATCTACTGTTGAAATAGCTTCGAAGAATGCAGCTAGACTAAACACTGAATTCAAAAAGTTTTTCACAAACAACAACTTAAAATACAAAAGTTATGTACTTAAAGGAAAAGCTGATAAAATAAAAGCTGTAACCACTTTATTAGACCGTCATGAGATTAGATACGGTTTCTCTTCTGGAGGAAAAGTGAGCGGTTACAATTTCAGTACTGCTAAAGAGGGCTCCATGGACGCTTCGGGGGCCTTGGTTATAAGTACCAACCAGCCAAAAGGAAAAATGGTAAAGGTATTGTTTGAACCAGACGCAAAATTAGAAGAGCCACTTACCTATGATATCACAGCTTGGAGTTTGCCATATGCGTATGGTCTTGAGACAATTGCAACAACCTCTACCGTAAAGGCCAATGGAAATAAACCTGAACTTTTCACTAATAATACACCCATGCCAAATGGTGCAGGTTACATTGCCAAGTGGGACGATATTAGTGATGCAACATTTTTAGCGGCATTACTTCAAAACGGAATTCGCGTTCGCTTTTCAGAAAAGAAAATGCGTTTCCAGGGAATAGATTTCGGAAGAGGAAGTCTTGTAATAACAAAAAGTGACAATCGGAAAAACGAGGCATTTCACAGCAGGCTTATAAGCATCGCAAACAAACACCAAAGAGAATTATATGCGGCTCCCAGTAGCTTTAGTGACAATAAAACGGATTTTGGATCCCCAGATGTTAAAATAATAAACACCCCAAAAATAGCCATGTTAAAAGGAGAGGGTGTTAGCTCCTTAAGTTTCGGATCGGCTTGGCACTTTTTTGAAACCCAATTAAAATACCCTGTTACAAATATTGATACCGACAACCTCAACAGAACGTCTCTTGCCAAGTTCAACGTGCTTATTATGCCAGAAGGATTCTACGGCCGTGTTTTAAATGAAGACACTCTTAAAAAATTAAAAACATGGGTACGCGGTGGAGGAAAAGTAATCGCTTTGGGACGCGCAGCTGCATCCTTTGCCGGGAAAGAAGGATTTGAACTGGCGAACAATGAAAACGCTTCTAAAAAAGATTCTACCAAGACTAAGAAACCCAACCTTACACCTTACGACCAAAGAGAGCGTGAAAGTGTTAAAGATTTCATTACCGGAAGTATTTACAAACTGAGTATCGATAACTCGCATCCTATGGCCTTTGGGTATTCCAACACCTACTTTAGCTTAAAGCAAGGAAAGGATTCTTATCAGTTCTTAGGGGACGGATATAATGTAGGTTATATAAAAGATGACGCCATAAGTGTTTCTGGTTTCTCAGGTAAAGATGCCAAAGCGGGACTTAAAAATTCAATGGTATTTGGCGAAGCCCGTATGGGTAAAGGCAGTATTATTTATCTAGCAGATGACGTCCTATTTCGTTCGTTTTGGGAAAATGGAAAATTATTTTTCGCGAATGCTATCTTCTTTGTAAACAACAATAAACCAGAATTATAATACATTTAATACCACCGCTTTTTATTCTTCTTTGAAGCTGCAGATTTTCGACCGGACTTATGTTTGCTTCCCTTTTTCTTATGAACTTGTGGCTTCGCTTTTGGGTCTAGCACGTAGGGATGGTCTTCAACGACTGGAATTGATTTTTTAATTAATTTCTGAATACTCGTTACATAACTTTTTTCATCGGCAGCGCAAAATGAATGCGATGTCCCTGTCCTTCCAGCCCTTCCTGTTCGACCAATTCTATGGATATACGTTTCAGGAACATTTGGTAAGTCGAAGTTTATAACCGCGTCTAAATCCTCAATATCGATCCCCCTAGAAGCGACATCTGTAGCAATCAAAATATTAACTTCGCCGTTTTTAAAACTGTTTAACGCCTTTTGACGAGCGCTCTGCGTTTTATCTCCGTGCAAACTTTCCGCTTTAAAATTATTTTTTAATAAGGTCTGCTCTAGTTTTTCAACACCATTTTTTGTTCTTCTGAAAATTAAAATATTTCCTTCTATTTCTTTCCGAAGCAATTGCAAACACAATTCAATTTTATCTGGTTTTGGCACATAATACAACAACTGATTCACACTCTTAGCAGCAGCAACTGAAGGCGTAATTTCCACTCGTTCAGGTTCTGTTAAAATTGTACGCGCCAATTGAACGACCTTCGCTGGCATCGTCGCTGAAATCATCAGCGTCTGCTTTGTTTCAGGACACATGCGCTCTATTTTCTGAACATCATCAATAAAGCCCATATCGAGCATTAAATCGGCTTCGTCTAAAACCAGCACCTCAACTTTGTCAAAATTTATTACTTCCTGCTTACGAAGATCTAGCAACCTGCCCGGCGTTGCAATAAGGATATCCACACCTTTTCTAAGAATATTTTTCTGCGCTTCTATTGAGGTACCTCCAAAAACACAGGTTGATTTCAAGTGGGTGTATTTTCCATAATCCTTAAACTCCTCTTCAATCTGAACTGCGAGTTCCCTCGTTGGACTTATAACCAGTGCCCTTATATGCTTCACATTCGAACTTGCATCTTGCTGATGAAACAATAACTGAAGAATAGGCAATGCAAAAGCTGCTGTTTTTCCAGTACCCGTTTGCGCAGAAACAACGACATCTTTTTTTGCTAAAACTAGGGGTATCGTTTCTTTTTGGACATCGGTAGGGGTATCGTAATTCTTTTCAAAAATTGCTTTTAGAATGGGTTTATTAAGGGCAAACTCGGTAAAGTGCATAGGTCTGTGTTACAAATGTTTTGGCAAAGATACTATAAAGTACTACTGATTATTTGGTTTATGAGGATATAGTGCTCATAGCATAGGACGATTCAAACAAATCAACGAAGTTGACGCAGTCCTTCATACACAGCAACGCTCACAGCATTTGCTAGGTTGATACTTCTTATATGCGAACTATGAAGTGGTATTTTGTATAGTTTATTAGAATAGGCTTTGGTAACAGCCTCAGACAGGCCAACTGACTCCTTTCCAAAAATTAAAAACAAATCCTCTTCATAATCAATATCCCAATAGTCTTTGGTTCCGTGACTCGAAAAGAAGGCGAATGACTTGTCTCGATGCATCTCGAAGAACTCCCCTATGTTTTCGTAGATCTTTAGATCCAAATGCTGCCAGTAATCAAGGCCAGCCCGTTTAACACGCTTATCGCTAAGTTCGAAGCCAAAAGGTTTCACCAAGTGTAGTTTACTTCCGGTTGCCAAACTAAGCCTGCCTATATTTCCTGTGTTCGTAGGGATTTCTGGTTCAAAAAGGACAATATTCAATGGCATAATTAATATTAAGAAGCGAAGATATGGATTTACTAAGAATGAGCTATAACCTTTATGCTGAAAGCACATCACTTCCTGAACAAACGTGCATTTATTCCGGTCTGTGTAACCAATGTTACATTCGGATATGCTCTTAATAAGTACCTTGCCCAAAAGATCTTAAAAGGTATGTTGAAAAATTTCGAAACTAGGTTTACAGGATGGATGTTCCTTCTTGCAGCGCTCATGCTATGGGGAGGATGGATACTTTCCCCACATCATATTGGTGAATATCTTGTAGCTTCCGACTTTACGGCAGTAAATGAAAATTTATGGTATTGGATTTGGATGTACAGAATTCATATTTTTGGATGGGTGACGATGGGAATTGCAATTTTTGCACTCACCTCTATTATAGGAAGAAGACCTTATGGAATTTTAATATTACCGGGAGCAGGAATGATTGTTATAGGGACTTTTACCTTAGCAATTGCAGCGGCATTTTATTATAACTATGGCGCCTGGGGTATTGGCCAAACACTCGGAAAATCGGCTTTAGAAATTGAAGAGTTCATGACAGGAACCCTTTTCACAAACCAATATGTAACTTGTTTTGTGCGTTTTGGGAGAATCTTTTCGGGCGTAGGCTTCGTTTTGTTAGGAGCAGGATTTGTAAAATGGAAGATTGTAAGCAGATACGTGGGCTGGTTCACAATATTGTTTGGACTTACTGCCATGGCAATCATACTTGGAATTCCAGATAACTTCGAAGTTTACAAACCTCTTTTTCACATAAAAGCACTATGGCTCTTAGTTATGGGAGCAACCATATTGCTAGATGGTCTTAGGCTTTCTGAAACAAAATAACCTCCCCTATTTTTTTGGTTTTACAAAACCATATACTTCCTGACGAATAAAATCTGTTGGGAAGGTATCATCTCCAGGAAATCCTAGCTCAACATTTCCACTGTCTTCAGGGATGTAATTGGTTTTAAATATATAGTCCCAAAGACTTAGGCTAATGCCAAAATTTACGCCGTACTTGCCTTCAGGCAGCACCAAACTATGATGATACAAATGCATCACAGGGTTGTTAAATATATACTTAAAGGGTCCCCAAGTTATTTTCACATTGGAATGGTTTATATGCCCAATTGTGATCGCAATAAAATGCACGATGTAAGCTTGTTCTGGTTCAAATCCACCTAATAGCATTACAGCAAATACTTTTAATGGCTTGTAAAAAATATTCTCCATCCAGTGGTATCGAAGATGTGCTGCAAACCCCATTTCTTTTACCGAATGATGTACTTTATGAAACCTCCAAAGCAGCGGGTATTTATGAAGTAATATATGGGTAGCCCATTGAACAAAATCTAACAATACAAAAAAGACTAAAAGTTGCAACAAACTTGGAAAGGTAGAAATATCTATTATGGATAAGCTTTTGGCTGTAATCCCAAAATCAATAAAAAAGACTTCCAACAACTTATAAAAGCCACTAATAACAATAGAGAAAATGAAAAAATTAAAAAACATATAAAACCCGTCTAACCAAAAGTCTTTTCTAATTATAGATTGGTCTTTCCGCCAAGGAAATACAATCTCTAGTGCCCATGCTACTATTGAAATTACTATTAGCCCCCAAAAATAATTAGTATACCAGGGAACCTGAAATATTATTGAATCCCAAGTCCAATTCAAATTTCCTATAAATGAATCAATAAATGCTTGTAAATACTTTTCCATAACAACTTTTTTATTCTATAAATTATCTCAAAAATTAATCTTCAAGATTGTACCATTCAATACTCGATAATAGGGTTCTTCTTCCTTTTTTGACAGGAGGATAATTGCTCACTAAATAATTGACTATTATTTCCTCGTTTAATCCTAGATCTGCCAAATTTTGAGTTTCCTGCATCCAGCGTATTGTAGCCATCCAATTTTCTTTATTCATTCTATTCTGGATAACCAATTTGGAAGAATGGCAATTGGTGCAATTGTAAACAACTTCCATTAAACCTTCAGCCTCAATTAGACCCGTGCGTACATGAATTCCATTTTCTACTCTATCGTCATCTACCTCCATTGGTGACATCACATAGTCGCTTTCCAATGGTGTCTTTTTGAATAATGATAATGTTGGGTCTGTCATTACATATATTATTGTACTTGTGATTACAGCAGAAAGCACTACAAAGGTTGCTAAGGCTCGATAAATATGCTTCACCTGTTGTTTAAACTTAAGACCTTCTTCCATTCCTAAACAACCTTTATTGCGATTCTATGACACGCATTATTAAGATAGCCTTTTGGATTCCATCCAGGTAAAAGCATGGGTTGACTTGCCCCTTGAGCATCTGTTGCTCGAGCCCAAACTTCATAATAGCCTTTCTTAGGGAACGAAATCGCTGCTGAAAAATGTTGCCATGCCAAACGATTGGAAGGCAGCTCTATGCCACAATCATCCCAAGACGATCCAAAATCAATAGAATATTCCATTTTTGAAACTTCTAATTCGCCTGCCCAAGCATGCCCTCTTATCGAAAGCTTCGTTCCCTCCCTTATGGTCGCACCCGTTTTGGGGTAGGTAATGAGTGATTTTACGGGCATCGATTCGATAATACACATCTCTTCGTCTTTCACCTTCTCACCCGGCCCAACAGGGTTGCAGGGCACTCGGTATGCAGTACCGGTCATTTTAGTTCCGTCATGGACAATATTTCGAACGCTTATACCATTTAACCATTTACCCGAAACCGAAGCCGGCCAGCCACCAGCTACCAAACGCAATGGATATCCATGCGCCAACGGAATATCGGCACCATTCATTTTGTAAGCAATAAGCGTTTCATCTTGTAAGGCTTTTATCATAGGCACACCACGCGAAATGGGTTCCTTTTTGGGGTCAAGGCTAAGATGAATATCGGCAGCATGATATCCAATATACACCGCATTCTCTTTTATACCGACATCTTCTAAGACATCTTTAAGTCGAACTCCCGTCCAGGTTGCACAGGAAACTGCCCCGATAGTCCACTGATTTCCCTTGGCAGGTGGGTCAAATTCGCTACGACCATTTCCTCCACATTCTAAGGTTAGATGATAAGTATACTCTTGAAATTTAGATTTTAATTCGGATATAGAATATGATTTAACCTCTTTTGCCGATTCCCCGTCGATAGTCAATGACCATGTATTTGCATCTATATTTTCTGGTATAAGGCCATTATTTCTAATGAACATATGCTTATTGGGCGTAATTTTGTCATCTAGCAAATGTGCTTGTGCCTCTATATTCCATGGTTTATCGTTGAGGACGACCATCCCTTTGTCCAAATCGAATAATTTAAATGGATCTGGATCTTGTAAAGCTAGTGGTTGATATCCTTCCGGAATTGAACTCCCAAAAACGATATCAATTCCTACCAATGAAATCATCGATGCAAGCGCAGCCTTCTTAACAAAGTTTCGTCTTTTCATGTATTCAAGAGGATAACAAATTATATCAATCAAAAATATAATTTTCTGACGGATACCTGTGTAACAATAGTTACAATGGTTTATAAAAATAACCATTAAATTATTTTCTGTAGTTTAAAATTGAAATTTATTCGCAACTCCTGTATCAATTACGATTATTACATGCTAGCTAAAAAACCTGATAAAGAAAGCTATCCCAGTTAGTGATTCCGCTAGAGATAGGGAAACTCCTTTATTTGTGTTGAAAAAATATTGGATTGTACTCCGAAAATTCGTTTGAATTGAAGATGATGAAGACTTACATTTTGAGAAGGATGTAAACAAAAAAAAGAAGCTCAGTAGCAAGTGAGCTTCTTTTTGATATCTGTCCTCAACATCGTAGCAAGAGTGATGACTTCAAGATGTAATACTTATTGTTTATTAACCTGAATGCAAGATACTTCTACTATTCAATGCGCACAATACGTGTATACACGTATATTTAAAAAATAGTGAATTTCACCCTTAAAAGATGAAGCTATGCACCAACAAAGCTCTTAGGGAGATTCTTCCATTATACTCAAGGAATTTATCAAAAACTTTGGCACTATCTGAGGTCTTTTCTTGCAAACTTTGAAGGCAATAAACGCTCTTGTCTTTTTAGTTTCAAAATATCAAAACGCTTATATTTACAATTAGAATTAAAAACAACATGAAAAGACTCATCACTTTAATATTTATAACTTCCCTTTTTGGTTGTAATAATTCGAATACGAAAAATACAGATACCGGCACAACGAGCAAGTCGGAATTTATAAACCAAGCGTATGAAGCCATTTCTTTGAGCGGAGATACGCTCCGATCCAAAGCTCCTTCAGAAGAATTGATCAAGAGGTTTACAGCTAAAAAAGAAGCCTTTGAACTCGAATCTAATAACATTGAAAATATAATCTGGCTTGGTAGATTCACCGCGTATATGGGAAACTATCTGGAGGCTATCGAAATATATTCAGAAGCACTAAAAAAATATCCAAATGATGCGCGTTTGTATCGCCATCGCGGGCATCGATATATCACGATTCGGGCGTTTGACAAAGCTATTCTCGATCTTACAAGAGCCGCCGATCTTATCAAGGGAAAAGAAAACCAGATTGAGGAAGATGGATTGCCAAATGCACAAAACATACCGGTAAGTACTTTGCATGGTAATATCTATTATCATTTGGGATTGGCCTATTATTTAATTGATGAAAAGGAGGCGTCGGTTCAAGCCTTTAAGAGATGCCTCGAAACATCGAACAATCCAGATAATGTTGTTTCTGCTACACATTGGATATATATGGTTTTTAATAAACTTGGACGTAAAACTGCTGGTGAAAATTATTTACGCAATATTAAACCAGGGATGCATGTTATTGAGAACACGGCTTATTACCGCGCTTGTTTATTTTACAAAGGCGAACTAGAACAGAACGACATTTACCCAACCTCAACGAATGCTAATTCATCTAATACTGCTCTAAAATATACCTTTGCAAATTGGCTATACTACAATGGTTATAAAGAGAACGCCGGTGAAATTTTAAAGGAAATAGTCGCTGGTGAGGATTGGAATTCCTTCGGATTTATAGCCGCAGAAAGTGATTTGGCTAGATTCTATGAATAGCACCATTAGCTATTCTTCTCTTCTATCCACTTGCTCATATACTTGGTGCTTTTTAAGGTTTGATCTTGCAAGACCTGACCGATAAAATGATGCTCGCGGTGTTCTTTTATATTGCTTTGAATATGTATTAAAAGTTGCTTGAAGTCTTCAGAAAATAGTTCTTTCAAAAAGCGATTATCAATAATATCGAATCCATAAGCTTGACATTTTAACCATAATTTTTGCTGCGTATACAACCTGACTGCAGCATTGGCAAATTCTTTTGAATCCTCTTGGATACTACCCGAAAAAGGAAGATCTCCACACATACCTTCGGCACCAATAGCTGTGGTTACCGATGGTGTTCCGTGCATCATAGCATCCAATAGTTTTCCTTTAAGACCTGCTCCAAATTGAATTGGAGCTAAACAAACTTTAGCAGCCTGCATTACTTCAAAAACATCTTTCGCCCAACCAAGAATAAGGAAGCCTTCTTTTTCATTGTGTAATTCAGCAATTTGCTGCGGAGCATAAGCACCATAAATACATAGATTGGCTTGAGGGAGTTCTTTGCGAATGAGCGGCCAAATGTCTTTTTTTAACCGTAAAACGGAATTCACATTCGGAGCATGAAGCAAATTACCAATAGTGATGAAATCTGCTCTTTTTTCAAAAAAAGGCTCTTTTTTGGCTCTTTTTGATTGTTTATTGACTAAAAAAGGCAAATAATGAAGTATTTCTGAAGAAACCCGAAATGTCTTCTGAAGCAATTCTATTTCAAATTCAGAGATAATTAGTGAAATATCCGACCTCAATATACTCGCCAATTCTCTCTTTGCAGTATCGGTAAATACATTGGCTTCAGTTACAGGTCTATTTTTTCTAATGGCTTCCTCCCTAGCCTTTCTAAGAAAGTGCAAATCTTCAGTATCTAATATTCTTAAGGCATCTGGAGCTTGCTCAGAAACCCTCCATCCAAATTGTTCTTCCGTAATATAGCGATCAAAAACAACGACGGCAGGTTTCAGTTTCGAAATAAACACATCAAAACTACTATCATTTAACTCAATATTTTCAGTGGCGATTCCAAGCTTAGATAAATCCTCAGACCTTTCCGAAGAATTCGCAGTGCTCGCAAAGCTAATCTCATACTCCTGTTCTAAGAATAAATCAATTAACTGCATCATTCTTCCTCCCGCTGCTGTGGTTAAGGGTTCGGGAAAGGTATGTCCGATTATAAGTACTCTCTTCAAACGTTCTTATTTTGGTGCAAGTACAGGCTTCTTAAAATTAAAGAGCTCTTTTATAGTAATCACATTGAGGGGAAATTCGAAAAACACATGCAACAAGCTTAGGAAGTAAAGCGCCATTAGCCCTAAATAAAAATCGAACAAATAAATCCCCACTGCAATAGTCCAAATAGCCAAAATATAAATAGTTTTTCTAGTTGTAAGTGATTTTTTCCAGCCAATGATAGAGGTTTTGGAAAACCAATTTAAATAATGATAGGTATACGCAAAGGCAATAAATATCTGCACTTTTATAGCTACAGGAGAAATAACGAAAAACTGCCCATCTTTAAAGCCATCAAAAATACCGGTGATTACCATGTTTAAATTTAGAAATTTACTTGTGTCATAAATTGTCGCAATCTCTTGAGTTACGGAATAGCTCCTAAAATCGACATCCATAGCTACAATAATTATTGGTACAAGCAGTAATAATCCTGCACCAAAATATCCTATTTTGCTCTTGGCTTTTTTGCTACCATAAAGCATAAAAAGCAATGTAAAAAGGTAAACATGTACAATAGTTGGCAGAAACAAACCGAGTATAAAAAGCCAACTAGGAAGGTAATGATATAAAAAAACAGACACTAACAAACTAAAAAGCATCATCAAAGATAGATGCCCAATTTTTCTAAAAAAAATTAACCCTATCGAAAAAAGAAAACCGGTTAGAACGAAAATCTTATAATTTTTCGAAATAAGTTTTAAAGACTCTGCAAAGGAATTGTCGAGCGCCAGTCCCAATAATTTATATAAAGGATACAGAGTAATTAGAATTGTAAAAATAAAGAATACTTGTATCCATTTACTATTGGACGACACAAAATAATTTTTATCCTTGAGCCAATTTATTTCAGTTAGGTAATGAAGCGGACCTAAAATAGCATAAGAAAACAAAAACAACTTAAAAGGTAGAAAAACTGCAAATACTAATGACACTAGAATTAGCAATATGTTAAGTACATCAATTCTTTTTTCCATTAAACTTAGTTTTGCTTAGAGTTTCAAAGATAGTAAGAATTGTTTACAGAGCGGAAAGGTCGAGAACAGCGCTATCAATATTCGAGACAGACTCATTGGAAATATTGGTCCAAGCCAAATAGATTTTATCTCCAAAAATCTCTAACTGAGGAAAACCACTTGCGCGTTCTGCGCTCGTTTTTGAAACTGTGATAGGGGAACCCATTGAGCCATTACTTTCAATTTTCATCACTTGAATCAGCGTATCGTCTCCTTTGTTCTCCATCCAAGAAATGATAGCCTCAGTATCAGAAATCATCGTAATATCGACTCTTCCCAGTACATTTCCATTGTCAATACGGAAGGGCAAGCCGAAGGTCACTCCAATATCTTGTGAGAAAGCAACTTGCACTTTTGGAGAGTCATCGGCTGCTGTATACCAAGCCACAGCCACATTGCTCCCGAATGCGTCGATAGCGGGTCCATTTACAGGGCACCCTGGAATCTTCCAATTATCATTTCCAATGGTTTGAGGTTTGGACCAGCCACCTTCCATTTGCCATCTAACTATCGAAATATCCCGAATTTCATCGTCACTCCTATCGCGATACGCAGCAATTATCTCATCGTTTGGTCCGATTGTAACCCCTGTTTGGCAGCAATCACAGATCCGATTATCTAGTAATGTATCATAGGCAATTGTTCCGTCCTCAAAAACAATGGCGCCTCTCAAGGTCATTTGACCTCCGCCGTGTTCCTTCCCAACAGTTTCTCTACCATCTAACCAAACTACTAGGAATGAATTTCTGGTATAGGGTTGGATGGAAACAAAACCATGCTCACTCTTCGTTCCGTCATTGTGAAGGATAAAATCCTTTTTCCAAGTGTTCGTTTCGGCATTGTAGAGGTTTAATTTAATATCGTAGGTATAGGTTTCCTTTGCCGATTTCTGAAGAAAGCTGGTTAGAATATTACCGTTGGGCGTTGCTGCTATCGCAGGGAAGTCTGCCCAATTATTAAACCAATCTGAGCCGGAAGCAACATCTACTGAAGGGCTCCATTGCTCATTTTCGAAAATTGAATACTTTAAAATCGATACCGTATCTTTTTTTTCTACCCAGCTAAGAAATAAATTGTTTTCCGTACTAAAAAGTCGAGGAAGGGAACTAGTAGCTGTGGCCGGGTTTTCAAAAACTTGAATTTCGTTTGTAGGTGTTTCGCTTGGCACCACTTTCTTTGTTTCAGATTTACATGAAATCAAAAGAAATATGGTGAAGCAAAGAATAGGTATCTTCATATCGTTTTTTTTTAGTGAGGGATAACTCCAAAGACGATTGCCAAATTACACTATTTCTGCATATAAATCGAAGTCTTCGGCAGCTGTTACTTTCACTTTGGTGAATTCACCCGTGCGCAGGTAACCGACTTCAGCATTTATAAGCACCTCGTTATCAACATCTGGACTATCATATTCTGTTCGCCCAACGAAATAACTACCTTCTTTGCGATCAATAACTACTTTAAACTCTTGCCCAATTTTTTGCTGATTCAATTCCCATGAAATTTGTGATTGGATTTCCATTATCTGATTGGCCCGATCCATTTTTACATCTTCTGGCACGTCATCTTCTAAATTGTATGCGTGCGTGTTTTCTTCATGAGAATAGGTAAAACAACCCAAGCGCTCGAATCTCATTTCTTCAACCCAGCTTTTTAATGTTTGGAAATCTTCTTCGGTTTCACCTGGATACCCTACAATTAAGGTCGTTCGAATAGTCATTTCGGGCACAGCAGCTCTAAAGTCTTGAAGTAATTTAGTAGTCTTTGCTTTTGTGGTCCCGCGTCGCATGGATTTTAGTATTGGATCTGCGATATGTTGCAGGGGAATATCAATATAATTACAAATTTTAGGCTCGTTTCGCATCAGTTCCAAGACATCCATTGGAAATCCTGTTGGGAAAGCATAATGCAATCGAATCCACTCAACACCTTCAACTTTCACAAGAGCCTGTAGAAGTTCTGCTAAATTTCTTTTTTTGTAAATATCAAGACCATAATAGGTGAGATCCTGTGCGATAAGAATCAATTCTTTTACTCCATTTGCAGCTAGTTTTTCCGCTTCGATCACCAAATCTTCTATTGGAGTAGATTTGTGTTTTCCTCGCATAATTGGAATCGCACAAAACGAACAAGGACGATCACAGCCTTCAGCAATTTTAAGATAGGCGTAGTTTTTCGGTGTTGTAGTTAAGCGTTCCCCTATAAGCTCATGCTTATAGTCTGCACCTAATGCTTTTAGTAAACCAGGAAGTTCAGTCGTTCCAAAATATTGATCGACAGCAGGAATCTCTTTTTGAAGGTCTGGCTTATATCGCTCAGAGAGGCATCCTGTTACAAAAACCTTATCAACAACGCCCTCTTCTTTTTTCTGAACGTATTCTAAAATCGTATTGATACTTTCTTCTTTTGCATTTGCAATAAATCCGCAGGTATTGATTACAACAATATTTCCTTCTTCCTCATGAACTACCTCCTTATTGTTTGCCTTTAGCTGACCCATAAGAATTTCACTATCGTATACATTTTTGGAGCACCCAAGGGTAACGACGTTAATCTTATTCTTCTTTAAGGTTTTAGTTCTCATATGCTACATATTTAAAAGCCTGCAAAGATAATGCTTAATACTAAGATTCCAAGATGTTATTAAGTAGAGTTTGCCTAAAGAAGGACTATAAAAATGTAGCCAATGTCGCCTCTTATTTACTTTTTAAATGCTTCTGTTTTGGATCGCTTTAAGCTCTTCTAAATAAAACTATTATGAAAATGTACCACACTTTATTCCTTGCTTTTTTAGGATGTAGCCTTTTGCAAGCCCAGAATATAATGACTCCCGTCTTTCTTCTTATCTCTATTTAAAGAACGAATCCACAAATTCAATCTTATTGAACACTTGTAAATCCTCAACTCCTTCTCCTACGCCAATATATTTGACAGGAATTTGAAATTGATCACTAATACCAATAACGACTCCACCTTTGGCTGTTCCATCTAATTTAGTAACAGCTAAGGAACTCACCTCAGTCGCGGCGGTAAATTGTTTTGCCTGTTCAAAAGCATTCTGTCCTGTAGAACCATCAAGAACTAAAAGAACTTCGTGGGGTGCTCCCGGAATAACCTTTTGCATTACACGTTTCACCTTCGTTAGTTCGTTCATTAAATTGATCTTGTTATGCAAACGGCCGGCCGTATCAATAATAACCACATCTGCATTTTGCTTCAAGGCACTCTCTAAGGTGTCAAAAGCAACACTCGCTGGGTCACTTCCCATGTCCTGTCGAACCAAAGGCACGTTTGAACGATCTGCCCAGATTTGTAACTGATCAATTGCCGCAGCTCGAAATGTATCCGCAGCTCCCAACAAAACCGACTTGCCTTGTGCCTTGAATTGATGGGCAAGTTTTCCAATGGTAGTCGTTTTACCAACACCGTTTACTCCCACCACCATAATTACATATGGAGCCTCTTGCTCAGGGATTTCAAATTCAGTAGCCTCTCCACTATTGGTTTCGCTTAATAGGTCTGCTATCTCTTCTCTTAGAATTTTATTAAGTTCGTCGGTCCCTAAGTATTTGTCTTTTGAAACACGGGCCTCAATGCGGTCTATTACTTTTAAAGTGGTCGTGACACCAACGTCGCTTGACACCAATACCTCTTCTAGATTATCAAGTACATCGGCATCTACCTTACTCTTCCCTACAACCGCTTTCCCTAATTTATCAAGAAAAGATGTTTTGGTTTTTTCTAATCCTTTATCGAGAGTTTCTTTTTTTTCTTTCGAAAATATTTTCTTAAAAAAGCTCATTTGTTCGTTTAAAATTAAAATATCTACTTAGAATTGGGTTCTTTAAGGCACCATAATCCCTATCTTAAATCAAGGAAGATTATAATCTTGTTGAAGTTCTACCGATCAAAATTCAGGAAGTGAACCTATTAGATCTACGTCACAAAATGCACAACTCAATACGAATGCTCATTCTTAATCGCTCAAATAAAAAATGAACGATGATAAAGATACAAATAGAAAAAGCCACTTTTAAAAAAAAGTGGCTTTTTCTATTTGCAATGGTTTTAACTATTTCTTAGCCAACCACTCATTTACCAATTCTGGAGCCATAATTGACTCGGTAAATGTATATGCTCCTGTCTTAGGCGATTTAACCATTTTAATTGCTTTGGTTAAACGCTTAGATCCTGTCTGTAATGATGCTACCGATTTCTTTGCCATGACGCTATACTTTAATTTATAATCTTCAGATCCCTGAAAATCACGTGTTATTTAATTTCTTTATGAACAGTCATCTTTTTGAGAATTGGATTGAATTTCTTCAATTCCATTCTGTCTGGAGTGTTCTTTTTATTTTTTGTTGTAATGTAGCGCGACGTTCCTGCTTTACCAGTTTCTTTATGCTCTGTACATTCTAAAATCACTTGTACTCTATTTCCTCTTTTAGCCATTGTAATAGACTTTATAAATTAGTGCGATTACTTAGTAAGAAAGCCTTTTGCTCTGGCTTCTTTAATAACAGCAGATATCCCTTTTTTATTGATTGTTTTTAACACTGAAGTTGCAACACGCAGGGTAATCCACTTGTCTTCTTCTGGTATGTAAAAACGTTTTTTAGCTAAGTTTACATTAAACTTGCGTTTTGTTCTATTCATGGCGTGAGAAACATTATTCCCAACCATTGCTCTTTTGCCCGTAAGCTCACAAACTCTCGACATTACTTAAAATATTTAATGTTATTTTATAACAGGCTGCAAATTTAAGTAATTTTATCCTTTAACACAACAAAAGAAATCTAGTTTTTCAATATTTCTTTATGAAGCATTTCAAGGGCCTTATTTGTTGCTTTGGAAACAACTCTCTCCCTTGCTTTTCCGAAGTTGAATTTTTCTGATATTATACCTTGAGGTGATGCTATTGCAATACATACGGTGCCTACCTCATCTCTTCCATCGCCTTTTGTTGGACCGGCTATACCCGTAGTTGCGATCGCATAATCACTTCCAAACAATTTATTTGAACAAGAAGCCATTGCCTCCGCTACCGGAATACTCACCACCGAATGCTCTCTAATAAGCGCGGCGTCGACACCTAAAACATCGATTTTCAAACCTGTCTCGTATGGGATAAGACCTCCTTTAAAATAACTAGAAGAGCCCGCATTTGCAGTTAATAGGCTTGCGATCCCACCACCAGTGCAACTTTCTGCTGCACTTAAAAATTGACCTCTATTTGTTAATAGAGACCCAATTCTTTTTTCTATACTCGTTTCATCTTCGTAGCCTATCGCAATATCTGCTAGCAAATCACTTAAGAGTTGCATTTGCGCATCCACATTCTTTTGCAACAAATGTTCGTCCAAACCTTTTGATGACAATCGGAGACGCACCTTTCCAAGAGCTGGCAGGTATGCTAATTTAATATCCGAAGGCAAGTCGTTTTCCCAATCTTCAATAATTTTCGCAATCTGACTTTCTCCTTTGCCATAGGTTAAAAGCGTTTTATGGTATATAAAAGGTCGATTAAACTTCTTTACTATACTAGGCAAAACAGCATCTTGCATTAGATACTTCATTTCATATGGAACTCCAGGCATAGAAACAAATACGGTATTCTCTTTTTCAAGCCAAAGGCCCGGGGCTGTTCCATGGTTGTTAAGAAAAACGCGTGCCTTAGAGGGCACCAGAGCCTGTAATCTATTGGCAGGTAAAGGTGCGCGATTGAGGTGCTTTGAAAACAAGGTATTAATATGGGCCAGGACGTCTGAATTCTCTACAAGATGATCCTCAAAATAGTCACACAAGGTATGTTTTGTAATATCATCCTTGGTAGGTCCAAGTCCACCCGTTATTATGACCAAATCAGCCTTCTTTTGGGCATTTGCAAGCGCCTGTAGAATATGATCTTTGTCGTCTTGTATGGATGTAATTTGATATACTTGAACCCCGATCTTGTTGAGTTCTTTCGAAATATATGCCGAGTTTGTGTCTACTATTTGACCGATGAGTATCTCATCACCTATTGTAATTATTTCAGCTAACATGATTTTATGAAAAATCTGCCATGATCTCCTTAAAAACTTCTCGTAAGGTGATGGAAACAGTGTGTGCAGTATTTGCTATTGTATCTTTATTCTTTGTTGATCTGGTCCATTTTTCTATAGAACTGATTTCTTTTTTTAATGATATCCCAAACATTTCCAAATTAGGCTTCATCTTATGCGCAAATTGATATACCAGCGGCTTGTTATCATTTTCTATAGCTTCTTCCATTGCCTTCAAATCGGGTGGAATTTCTTCTAAAAATGTTTGGGCTACAATGGCCATAAACTCTTGATCGTCTCCTGCGATTTCCTTTAAACTCTCTATCGAATAATGTTTATCCATTTACTTCACTTTTATGGAAAAAATTTCTTTTTCCTCAATAAAACCACTTAACCTATCATTGGGGTTTACTTTTGCAACTCCTGAAGGCGTACCTGTAAATATAACATCTCCAATCTTTAAAGTAAAATATTTCGAAACATATTCGATTAACGCATCAATATTCCATAGCATGAGGCTTGTATTCCCTTTTTGAACTATTTCTTCGTTTTTTTTAAGGCTGAAACCTATCTTATCTAAGTCTTTAAACGTTCCTTTAGGTATAAAATCTCCTATGACAGCTGCACCATCAAAACTTTTTGCCTTTTCCCAAGGCAATCCCTTTGACTTCAGTTCTTGCTGAAGATCACGAGCGGTGAAATCGATTCCTAAACCAATTTCATTGTAATATTTATGAGCAAATTTGCGATCGATGTGTTTTCCTACCCTAGATATCTTAATTAGAATCTCGACTTCGTGGTGCACGTCATTTGAAAAATCGGGAATAAAAAAGGGTTGTTTTTTTAGTAATATAGCAGTATCCGGTTTCATGAATATGATTGGATGCTCCGGTCGCTCATTGTCCAATTCGGCAATGTGATCGGTGTAATTTCGGCCTATACAAATTATCTTCAAAACGTTTTTTAATTAATTAAAAACCAAAGTCAAATGAATGAAAGTCGGTTTTATAATCATACTATAACTTCGTATTCAGTTTCCTCAGTTTAATACCTGTTAACACTTTTTTTGTAAATAATGGAAAGTCGGCATTCAAAAGCCATCCAAAATACCCTGGCTCCTTTTCTAATACATCCAATACCAGCGACCCTTTATGCTTACCAAAGCTGAAAACCTCAGCTCCATTTGCATCATATCCTATATACCCAGCAAAATCAGCAAAATTTTTATGGGAGCTAAAAGTGGATAAAAATGTTACATCATTTTGAAGGTCTGAGTACGTATCTAATTGCGCTTTCAAAACCTCATAAGTCGCATTTGTATCTGCAGCGGCACTATGGGCATTGTCAAGATTTTTATTACAATAGAACCTATATGCTGCTTCCAAGGTGCGTTTTTCCATTTTATGAAAAATAGTTTGCACATCCACAGAAAGTGCTTTCTTCATATCAAAATCAATGTCTGCCCTCAACAGCTCTTCAGCGAGCAGCGGAATATCAAATCGATTTGAATTAAAGCCTCCTAAATCACAGTCTTTAATTAAAACAGATACTTTCTTGGCTAATTCTTTAAAGGTTGGTTCATTAGTCACCATCTCATCCGAAATTCCATGAATAGCAGTCACCTCTTCAGGAATCGGCATTTCAGGATTTACGCGCCAAGTATGGCTTTCCTTGTTGCCATTTGGAAATACCTTAAGGATCGAAATTTCAACAATTCGATCGGTCGCGATGTTTATACCCGTTGTTTCAAGATCGAAAAAACAAATAGGTTTTTTTAAATTTAGTTCCATTGGTTTGGCTATTGATATAAAGGTATCATTTATTACTATTATCACCCGTTCTGCTTAGAAAAACCTTGGCAACACTCGCTTTTTAAATCTCTCGATTTGAATCCCAGGCCTCTAAATACGTTACGACTCTCTTTACAAACTGTCCACCCAACGCCCCGTTCACAACCCTGTGATCGTAGCTATGTGATAAATACATTTTATAGCGAATCCCAATAAAATCTCCCTCTTCAGTTTCTATAACTGCAGGCACTTTACGGATAGCTCCAAGAGCTAAAATAGCGACCTGTGGCTGATTGATAATTGGAGTTCCCATGATACTGCCAAAAGTTCCAACATTGGTGACTGTATAGGTGCCACCTTGAACATCATCCGGTTTCAATGTATTCTCTCTTGCTCTTCTTGCGAGGTCGTTAACAGCCTTAGTAATCCCAACTAAATTAAGTTGATCGGCATTTTTAATAACTGGAACGATCAAGTCTCCATTCCCTAGAGCGGCAGCCATCCCTAAATTGATATTCTTTTTCTTTATAATAGTATCGCCTTCAACTGAAATATTTATCATTGGGAAGTCCTTGATAGCCTTAGCTACAGCTTCCATAAATATTGGTGTAAAAGTGAGGTTTTCGCCCTCACGATTCATAAAGGCGTCTTTCACTTTCTTACGCCAATTCCATATCTTGGTTACATCCGCTTCGATAAATGACTGCACATGTGCTGAAGTTTGAATACTTTCAACCATATGATGTGCAACGAGTTTACCCATTCTGGTCATTTCAATAATTTCGTCTCCTCCATTGATGGAGACAGCTTTTGTCACAACAGCAGATTTGGCGGCTGTGTCTGTTTTTTCTGTATGTTTGGTTCCAGAATCGGCAACCTTAGCACCACGATTTTTTATGTATGCTAGTATATCATTCTTGGTTACTCTGCCATCCTTTCCGGATCCAGCGATGGCGTCAAGTTCACCTTGAGGGATACCCTCTGCTGCGGCTATATTTTTTACTAAGGGAGAATAAAACCGTTCTTCTGAATTTGAGATAGTCGCCGTTTCAGTAGCTACAGTTGAAACAATAGGCGCTTCAATTTTTTCAATAACAGTAGGCGAAGGAGTATCTAGAGCAACCTCAACTTTAGTACCTGCCGCGGCGTCAGAGTTCGTTTCAATCACAGCAATCGTTTGACCAACTTGAATGACATCATCTATTTCAAACAATCGCTCTACCAAAATACCATCCACTTCACTTGGAACTTCACTATCCACCTTGTCTGTTGCTATTTCAAGAACTGCTTCGTCTGCTTCGATAGAATCTCCAACATTTTTGAGCCAATTAGTTAATGTAGCTTCCGCTACACTTTCACCCATCTTTGGAAGTTTCAATTCAAATTTTGCCATAACCTACTTTTCGATATTTATTCAATATTAAGTCGACGCAAAATTAGTTAAAAAAAGCTCGGATTTGATTTAATTTATCTAAAAAACAGTGACACTGCCATTTTCATCGCTTTTATCACTGCCAACTGTGAAGTTAGACAGCGGCGGACAAATACGGAATTGATTGTTTCTGTTCTTAAATTTTGACATCACGGAAAAAATTTGAGAATATGGCATATAATTAACATCAAATATAAAGAGACAGTTTTTTAAGCTACCATCATCGAAGAGTGATTTCGATGAATTTCTAAGCTCAATTTCCATCTTTTCTGAAAGCTTTCTATACACATTTAAATCTTCTGTAAAAACAAAAGCTTTTTCGATTTTTGCTGCCGGAATTTCTTTTCTATTTCCTCTAGATATTTGAATAACTTTTGCTATTGCAACAGCCACGTTTACCGAAAAGCTTAAAAATAAATTATGAGAAAGATGCTTTTTATAAAAAATAAGCATGGCATTGTAGAAGCGGTCGAAATAGACTCGATCTTTCGCCGTACTCTCTCCTTTATAATGCAAGACGTTTACGGAACCTAAATAATAATTCTGGTAGCCAGCATTATTAATCTTATACGACAAATCAATATCTTCACCATACATAAAATAATCTTCGTCAAATCCATTCACCTCATCATATACACTTCGTTTGATAAACATAAAGGCTCCCACCAAAACTTCAATAGGTCCATTACCCCTTTCAGAAACATGGTCTGCATAGTATTTTTTTTCAAAACCCAATAACTTAAGTAATGACACTTTTGGCGTGGGGATGTTTCTTTTGCTTTCAGGAAGAAAATTACCTGTCCCATCCATTAGATGAACTCCAAGGGCTCCTATATTATCGATCGTTTCGGCATAATCGATACATTTTTTAAAGGTGTTTTCTTGTACAGCTGTATCGGGATTTAAAATACAAATGTATTCTCCTTTTGCCACAGCAACGGCTTGATTATTTGCTTTACTAAACCCGACATTTTCTTTATTCTGAAGTAAGGTAATATGAGGAAAACGTTGCTTTACCATTTCACAACTATCGTCCTTGGAGTTATTATCAATTACAATAATTTCACCGTCCAAATATTTTAGACCCGACTCAACACTTAAAATGCATTGCTCGAGAAAATAACGAACATTGTAATTTAGAATAATGACTGATATTTTCAAATTATGAACTCTTTAATGAATTTTCAAACGGTATTCGGTTTAAAATACTTCTTCCCAAGGTGATCTCGTCAGCATATTCCAATTCATCTCCAACCGAAATACCTCTAGCAATTGTTGTTGTTATAACGTCGTATGGCTCAATTTGCTTAAAAATATAAAAGTTGGTGGTGTCACCTTCCAAGGTTGAGCTCAGCGCAAAAATGATCTCATTGATAACTCCTGCCTTTGCCTTTTCTACAAGGCTCGTTATATTTAATTCACTTGGCCCTATTCCATCCATGGGCGAAATCTTACCTCCCAATACATGATAATGTCCCCGGTACTGACTCGTGTTTTCGATAGCCATAACGTCCCTAATGTCTTCCACTACACAAACGATTTCTTCATTTCTACTTGGGTTTGCGCATATTTCGCAGCGTTCTGTATCACTTATATTATTACAATTAATGCAGAAATTAATTTCATCGCGCATTTGCTGAAGGCTCTTAGAAAGCCCTTGGGTTTGTTCTTTTGGCTGTTTCAGCAAATGAAGCATCAATCTAAGTGCCGTTCGCTTACCAATACCTGGCAACTGAGACATTTCATTAACAGCATTTTCTAATAGTTTTGACGAGAAATCCATAATAAATAAAGATGGGAGGCAAGATAAAAAAAATGCTTCAGAAAAATAGACTTCTCTTGAGCATTGTGATATCTGTAATAGATTCTAATTCTTTAAGAACTTTTTGGGTGCTTCTAAATGTTCCTAATTGATTTTTAAAAAATAGACAACCGGAGTCGATAACGAAATAGCTAGTGTTTGTAGACTTTCAGAAATTGTATCGGGTTTATTTAGTTAGTCCCTTTTCTAACTCGCCTCGAAAGGCTAGATACTCTTTCTTTCTATTTTCTTCAAATAGAGCAGAGTCGGAGGTAATCTGATGTTTGATATTTATTTGAGACTCATTCAAAAATTGTTCATCGATTGACTCTATAGAGAAGAGATACAGTTTAACGATTATAGGCAGTGTTTCAATTCCTTTATCAGTAGCTATATAACGAGTGCTTTTTTTTGTTCCTGACGGGTCTAACTTTCTAATAAGTCCGGCTTCCGTGAGAGAAGAGAGCCTATTTGTTAGAATATTAGTTGCAATTTTTTCTTTCGAATTTCTGAACTCCTTAAATCTTGCCTTTTTATGGCAAATGACATCCCTCAATATTAGTAGCGACCATTTATCACCTAGAACATTAATCGATTTGGCAATTGCACAGGTATGTTTTGGTTTTTCACTCAA
>TARA_B110000211_G_scaffold203645_1_pt1 | contig 28130 bp, 31 predicted proteins | sample TARA_B110000211 | Tara Oceans TARA_B110000211 (sample SAMEA4397516) | marine metagenome | biome: Polar Biome; feature: [DCM] deep chlorophyll maximum layer (ENVO:01000326); material: water (ENVO:00002006), including particulate matter (ENVO:01000060) such as... | depth 30 m
ATCTTCCATAATAACTCTCTGCTTTACTGGTAAAGGCCGTTGGTAGTAACCCAGAAGCGAAAGTGTAGCCGAAGATGGTGCAAAAGTCCTGTTAGCCGAATGTCTAGATTGTATTGTGAGTAAGGCCTCGCCATAATGTACGCCATCGCCCTTTACGTGCGCACAGGTCCTTCATGCCCAACACTAATTCCTACACATACCTGCACAATGCCCAACGGCTTAAAGTTTTATGTGCTGGCATTGCTAGCCTTATTTTAATGATTGGCATCGCTCGGTTTGCCTACACGCCTATGCTTCCCCTCATGCAACAACAAGCAGACCTTGGTGTTGCTCAAGGAGGCTGGTTAGCAGCCTTCAATTACGCAGGCTATTTTTGTGGCGCATTAATTGCTGCAAACATTAGTGATCTGACAAAAAAAGACCGCCTTTACCGGGTAGGTTTATTAGTCGCTTTAGCAACCACCATGGGCTTAGGGCTAACACAAAACTTTTGGCTATGGGGTGCATTAAGGTTTTTTTCAGGCTTAAGTAGTGCCGCTGGGCTATTGTTAGGATCTGGCTTAGTGATGCATTGGTTACTACGTCATCAATTACGTTCTGAATTGGGCATTCATTTTACGGGCATGGGTTCTGGTATCTTTTTAACAGCACTTTTTGTATACCTGGTTGCAGGCCAGATCAGCTGGCAAGAGCATTGGTTTTGGTTCACTGCATTAGGCGTATTGTTAGCTATCCCTGCGTGGTTTTGGCTACCTAAACCCGATACCAGTGGTTATACGGTGGGTGGCGACAAATTGGTGGATAAACCACCATCGCAAAAATTTCTACAGACGTTTATGTTGGCTTATTTCTGTGCAGGCGTGGGTTACGCCGTCATCATTACCTTCATCGTTGCCCATGTGAACCAGATCGCTGGGGGCAATGAATATGGTGCAATAACCTTTATGATTATTGGTCTTGCCGCTGCTCCAGCATGTATCATTTGGGATCTTATCGCCCGTAAATTAGGCAACTTAAACGCATTATTGTTGGCTTTTACTCTGCAGTTCACCGGCATGCTCATCCCCATTTTAAGCCCAGGTTTAATCTGGACCTTTGTGGGGGCAGGCTTATTTGGTGGCACTTTCATCGGTATTGTAAGCTTAGTGCTCACTATGGCAGGACGCTACTTCCCCACTCGCCCGGCAAAAATGATGGGGAAAATGACATTGTCCTATGGTGTGGCCCAAATGGCGGCTCCAGCGGCAGCGGGAATGTTAGCCCAATGGTCTGGCAGTTATCATTTGAGTATTATCATTTCCTGCGCAATCATGTTTGTGGGCTGTTGGTTGATCTACGGATTACGCAAGCATGAGTCAACCTAGCCCAAGGCCAGCCAACCTGCCACACCAATCATCAAGGTGCCTGCAATACGGTTCATCAAGCGCACATTACCACTTTTTTGTAACACCTTACTCAAGCTCTTTCCGCCTAAAGCGTAAACCATGAGGGACACGGCTTCTAGGGTTAAAATGACGGTGAGCAACATAACCATTTGATTTGGCAAGGGCTGTGCTGGGTCTATAAACGGCGGTAACAAAGCAATAAAGAAGGCCCACCCTTTAGGGTTGGCAATAGCTGTGATAAGGCCCTGACTGGCTAATTGGAGACGTCCGATATTTTTGGGCACACCGTTAAGGCCTATGGCCATCTTGCCTCGTGAGAGCCACAACTGGATGCCCAAATAGAGTAGGTAGCCTCCGCCCGCAATTTTAAGCACCACAAACAGTTGTGGGTATTGAACAATGAGTGCTGCCACACCGATGACCACTAACACGGCCACTGTTCCTACCCCTATAAGTTCGCCCAACATCATCCACATAGTACGACGTATGCCAACAGTCATGCCAAGGGTCAAGGACAAGGTCATACACATACCTGGGGTCACAGATACAAAAAAGAAAGTTGGTATTAACGCTAAGAGCAATGCTGTACTCATTAATTTCGTCCATTGAATCAAATCTAGGCGCGGATAATGCATGGCGTTGGAATCTGTGTCAATGGATGTGTCGAATCTAAGACATGGATGAACAAATCAGTTACCATCGCCTCGTGCATTAGTCACATGACTTACATAACCGTTCACAAATCGTCAGTCCAACTTAAGGTTAGTTTAATGTTTCAAGTGCGCCAATTTTTTGAGCAATTATTTGCCGAAGTTATCACCGTTTCATGGCCTCTTTTTAAGCTTATGGTGCCCATCATATTAATTGTTAAGCTGCTGGAAGAAATCGGCGGTATCGCACTTTTAGGGCAATGGTTAGGACCCCTTATGGCCATTGTGGGCCTGCCCCAAGAAATGGGTTTAGTGTGGGCAGCAACCATTGCTACCAATATCTACGGCGGCATGATTGTACTCTACTCGTTTGCTGCTGATAGTAGTTTAACCGTGGCACAAATGACTGTATTAAGCGGCCTATTGTTAATGGCCCATGGACTGCCTATAGAAGTTCGTATTGCTCAGCTAGCAGGCATGAGAATGCGAGTGGCTATTATTACGCGTCTGTTTGGCGCCTTTGCTTTTGCTTGGTTATTGCATGTCTTTTATGACCAAACTCAATGGTTACAAGAGCCTGCTCAAATGGCGTGGCAACCAGAACCTATTGCCGATGGATTGGATCATTGGTTCTTCAGCCAAGTAAAAGCCTTAGCGACGATTCAAATCATCATCATAGCGCTGCTTACCTTTTTAAAAATTCTGCGGATTATCGGGGTAGAAAAAATTATCCAGTGGATACTCCGCCCTATACTTAAGTTAATGGGTATTGGCAAAGAAGCCACCACGATTACCTTGGTGGGCATTACCCTAGGGCTCTCTTTTGGTGGTGGATTATTGATTAAGGAGGCCCGTGCGGGCCATGTGTCCAAAAAGGACGTGTTTACCTCCCTAATACTACTTGGCTTCTGCCATAGCCTTATTGAAGATACCTTGCTAGTGATTTTATTAGGCGCCCATCTTTCTGGCGTACTCTGGTTTCGTCTAGTGTTTGCTTTTATCTTCACCAGCGCCATGAGTTACTGGCTCACTAAAGTAAGCCCTGAGTTCCAAGAAAAGTATTTATTGAAACCATAGGCCATAAAGTAGATGTTAAAAATATCCAACCGCATCATCATTCCCGACCACGAAATTGAGCAGCAGTTTATTCGTTCACAGGGTGCGGGTGGTCAGCACGTTAACAAGACCTCTACTGCAGTGCATTTGTTTTTTGACATCCGTGCCTCAACCTCTTTGCCCGCCTACGTAAAACAAAAACTGCTCAATACTTCAGACCATCGCATCAGTGCTTCAGGCAAAATTATTATCAAATCCCAAGGCAGTCGTAGCCAGGATTCCAACCGTCAAACGGCCTTAGAGCAGTTGTCTGAGGTGATTAAAGCAGCAATGGTGGTAGAAAAACGCAGAATAGCCACCAAACCTACTAAAGGGTCTAAAACGCGGCGTTTGGACACTAAAACTCAAAAGGGAACCACTAAAAAACTACGTTCAAAAGTCCAAGGGGTCTGAGACCACACGGTGATCCCCAGGTGCCAAATCGGCAGCTAGTTTAATATGGCCTATTTGAGTGCGATGAATGCTCAGCACCGGGTTACGGAAATGACCAAACATACGCTTAATTTGGTGGTAGCGCCCTTCCTCCAATATCACTAGAGCGCTTGTAGCAGTAATCATATCTAGTTGCGCAGGGGCGGTGGTCAAATCCTCAAAGGCAAAATAAATTCCCTCAGTAAAACCATCCACTTGCTCCTGGGTAATTGGGTTAGCTACAGTGACTGTGTAGTGCTTAGGAAGTTTGGTGCCTGGCTGAGTGATTTTTCGAGACCATTGGCCATCATTGGTTAACAACAATAACCCCGTACTTTGTAGATCTAAGCGCCCTGCAATGTGCAATCCGCGGTACTTTGATGGCAGAAGGTCCAACACCGTGGTGTGTTTATCATCGACCGTGGCACTGACAATTCCCGCTGGTTTATGCAGCATCAGGTAGGTAGGTGTGTGGTGTCTTAGGAGCTTACCCTCGACTTCTAGTTTTGAAAACTGGCCAATGAGCTGGTCGCCTTGATAGCAAACCACATCATCTAAGGTCACCAAACCACGGGCCAGCAGTAGCTGAACTTGGCGTTTCTTATAGCCTAGCTCTTGGCTAATAAACTTATCTAAACGGGCTGCGTAAGAAACCACAGGCGTGTCTCTACCCTGTTACCAAGAGCCACTCACCAGGAAGCTCTTATAGGGGATAAGTTTCGTTTTACTGGCATCTTGGGCGCCTGCAAACTTTACATTCAATGGTGACGGCATCTTTTTAGGCGCCTTAACAAACCAATCTACAGCTAGTTTTCCCCGTTGTATGTGGGATTTTTCTGTGACCATTTGAGACATTTTTTGGCTCGCCAAACTATCATTTTTTACGAGTAAGAAATCGCCTTGATTTTGCACATCTGCTAAGGTGTTTTTAGCTTTTGTCACAGGCTTTTGCATCATCCACGGCTCAATTTTGGCCTCTTTTCCTGAGCGCTTAACCAGTACAGGAAACAAAGGTGCCATAAAATCAATCACCCACCCATCGGCTTCAACCCACCAGTGGTGTTGGCTATCGTTACTTTGTAAGTGCCCAGATTGGTATTCTCCAAAGGCTAGAATCTTAGCTTGCAAACCCAAGTGATAGGCTGCAGAACCGACCACAGGCTGCGCGGCAATACCGTAATGGCGTTTCAGAATTTGGGCACCATACACGCTAAACAGCATACTAGCTTCATGGCTATTTACCGAATCGGCAATTAATAGGGAGTGAATAGTTGAATAAATACGGCGATAATCGGCAAGAGTGATAAGCATATATGGGATCTAAAAAGGTAAAAAATAGCCTAGCCTCTAGTTGTGACATGAGCATCTAAGCAGGAAATAGTTAGGCCCGCCTTGTCAAACTCAATAGACAGGGCTGACCTGATTGGACTAAATGGCCTAAACGGCGCGAGCCGAGTTAAGTAGCAGTGTACTTAATCGTTGCTCCAACCACTAATAGACTTCACTTCTAAGAAATCTTCTAAACCCCAAACACCACCTTCACGACCATTACCTGATTGTTTATAGCCGCCAAATGGAGAGCCCGACGCCCTAAAAGTACCGTTCATTTCCACCATACCAGACCGTAAACGACGAGCAATGCGATTAGCCTTGGCACTATCTTGAGTTTGAATATAGTTGGTTAAACCGTAAACTGTGTCGTTTGCAATGGCGATAGCTTCTTCTTCTGTATCGAAGGGAATCATACATAGCACTGGGCCAAACACTTCTTCACGAGCAATGTTCATGTCGTTGTTTACATCAGCAAAAATGGTGGGCTTAACAAAATAGCCTGTCTCTAATCCTTCTGGTTTACCAAGACCACCGATAACCACACGAGCACCTTCATCAATACCTACTTTAATGAGGGCTTGGATTTTATTGTACTGCAGTTCAGATACAACCGGGCCAATGTGACGGCCATGGTCTGCAGACCTACCCACTTGAACCTTTGCAGCTGCAGTTGCAGCTATAGCCACAGCCTGCTCATAAAAGCTTCGCTCAACCAACATTCGTGTAGGCGCATTGCAGGACTGCCCCGTGTTGTTAAAGCAATGGTTAATGCCTCGTGCAATCGCTTTTTCGTCGGCATCGGCAAATATAATGTTGGCACCTTTGCCACCCAGCTCAAGAGCCACTCGTTTTACAGAATCTGCCGCATTTTTAGAAATAAGGGCACCAGCTCTAGTGGAGCCAGTAAAAGACACCATATCAACATCTGGATGACTGGTTAATTGGGACCCTACGCCCACACCATCTCCATTCACCATGTTGAATACGCCTGCAGGAATGCCTGCTTCGTGGATCATATCGGTAAATATTAAACTCGATAAAGGAGCAATTTCAGACGGTTTAAGGACCATGGTACAACCAGCAGCCATTGCCGCAATGGCCTTTAGGCTTACTTGGTTCATAGGCCAGTTCCAAGGGGTGATTAATGCACACACACCAATGGCTTCATAAATAATTCTATCATTAGGTGAACGCTCGTTTAACACGCGTTCAAACTCAAACTTTTCAAGTTCTCTAATTAAACCTTTGGTGTGCCCTGAACCTGATCCAGCTTGAGAAGTTAGAGCCATATCAATAGGCGCTCCCATCTCTTGGCTGATGGCATGGCCCATTTCTTCACTGCGGCTTTGATATATTTCCAAGAACTTCTTTAGCAACGCTAGACGATGAGACTTTGGGGTTTGGCTCCAATCATCGAAAGCGGCTTTAGCTGCAGCTACAGCTGCATCTGTATCGGCTTGGCCACCTATTGAAATGACCGCACACACCTGTTCTGTAGAAGGGTCTATCACGTCCATTTCACTTCCTGACAAAGGCGCAACCCATGCACCATTGATGTAAAACTGTTTAGTATCGATCATAGGATAACTCTCTAACAAATCTAATTAATTGGACCACTTGGTAACAGTATGTGGTTTATAGTCTTCTAGCAGCTGCAGTAACTTTGTGGGGTCGTGATGTACAATTAACAACTCTAAGTGCTGGGGTTTAATAAAACCAGATAAAACTGCTTGGTCAAAAAAGGTTAATAGCGCATCATAATAACCATTAATATTGAGCAAACCAATCGGTTTTTGATGAAAATCTAACTGTGCCCAGGTTAGCACTTCTGTCAGCTCTTCTAGGGTACCAAAACCTCCTGGCAAGGCAATACAAGCACCTGCCAATTCAAACATCATGGCTTTTCTGGTGTGCATTGAATCCACCACATGCAATTCTGTCAAACCCTCGTGTGACACCTTATGAGCAAACGACTGAGGGATTACACCCACTACTGTCTGTCCTCCAGCGAGCACTGCATCAGCCACCTGCCCCATAAGGCCTACGTGAGCACCACCATAAATCAAGCCCATAGAAGCGTTACTAATAGCATCCCCTAAAGCCTTCGCTGATTGCATAAAAACAGGGTCTTTACCCGGACTAGAACCACAAAAAACACACACATCCTGCATCTAAACTCGCCTTTTCTACACTAATGATAAACAGTCACTTATCGACAGAGCACTACTATGCCAAAAATCACCTATAATGTCTGTCTATTGGCATTTAATGCTAAAAAGAAGACAATGACTGTTGAAATGAGAAAAAAACAGGGAAATAACTATGCAGTCGAGCACCCAATTTAATCGTATTGCCGTTGTCATCCACTGGTTAATGGCTCTTATGATCGTCATTTTGTTATTTGTAGGCAGTCAGATATTAGAACCCATGGCAAACAGTAACCCAGAAAAACTGACCCCTTTGCAAGGCCATTCCATATTTGGGGTGATCACGGGTTTATTACTTATTTTAAGGTACTTGAACATCAAACTTCGGGGCAAACCTCACGAAGCCAGTGTGAAGGGCTCAAAGATGGGTAACATGGCCAACTGGGCCCACAAACTTATTTATCTGTTAATCATTGCTGTCATCGGAACCGGAATGACAATGGCCATAGAGGCTGATTTTGCAAGCATTTTTGCAGGCACAAGCGTTATGCCAGAGAATTTTAATCACCTATCCACACGCTTGGCCCATGGAATTTTCACTAAACTACTAGTATTGGTGCTGCTTATTCACATTGCCGCTGCTCTGTACCACCAGTTTGTTTTAAAAGACCACCTTTTGCGACGCATGCGTTGGAAACGGTTTAAATAAACAGACCCTCTAGTTCACTAACAGCAGCGGATCCACATGAGTTTGCTGCCAAGTGACACCCCAGTGTAAATGTGGCCCCGTAGCGCGGCCACTTTGGCCAACTTGGCCCAACACCTGCCCTTGTTCTACCAATTGCCCTACACTCACCTCTATGTGCTGCATGTGTGCGTATACGCTAGTTACACCTAACCCATGATCTAACATGATGGTTTTACCCGTATAAAACATATCCTCATGCACTAAAGCCACCTGCCCAGCCAGAGGTGCGATGATGTCAGTGCCTTTCGCTGCGGCAATGTCCACGCCATTATGTGAATTCTTGGGGACACCATTAAGAATGCGTCGTGAACCAAACACCCCACTGATTCTACCTCCAACAGGTTGTACCCATTGCTGTCCTAGCCAATGGATCGGGCTATAGCTTTTTTGGTAACTTTTTCTAACTTCTTTTATCTGTTGATTGTCAGAGCGGATGCGCTGAGTAGAGGTCGGATTGGGCGTGACTTTTTTGCTAGGCAAGCCATCAATTTTTTGTTCCTCATAAAGCCTTTGTTTTACCAAAATGGAGGTTTCACTGCGGGTATTATGCAGCACAGTGGTCAAAGTAGACCCTGGAGCAGCATCACGACCTAAGCCAAATACATACACCCCAGCGTCTGACACCGGCACTGGCGCACCATCAAGCCACACCTTGGTGCCGGACTCAACCTTACCAACGACCAATTCACCCTGTTGGTAATCAGACGCCACAGATAGGCCACTGACACCTAACACAGTCAACATCACGGCCCAACGATAGACCATGGAGTTGCGTTTATGCTTTAAACTAGGCTTTGAATTAGAATGGGGCCTATGCACTAACACGCTGCAGTGACAGAAATCTCAACCAACAAAGTAGACCTCGCCATAGCTGCTTGTACACACGCTCTTGCAGGTGCATGGCCTGTAGGTACCCAAGCATTCCATACTAGGTTCATGGCGGCAAAATCGTCCATCGATTTTAAGTAAATAGTGGCCGTTAGCATGCGCGTAGAATCTGATCCTACGCTCGCTAACAACTCATCTACTTTGGCCAACATAGTCTGAGTTTGTTCGGTAATATCTGTTTCAGCATCAGCAGCAACCTGGCCACACAGATAGGCTACATTATTGTGCACAACCACTTTACTGGTGCGTTCGTTAGTTTGGTGACGACCTATGTTCATAATAGTGTTCTCAAAAACTCAATGATAAAACCAAAAACTATGTTTAAGCAAATGTAAATCAAACTTTTTTGCAACATCACGTAAACTCTATTGACCCTATACATAGACCATGTCATGGTCTGCTCCACTATTATTTTGACTGCACCGGAAGCCTCACAATGTCACAATTATTTAGCCCTCTTACGATCAAAGACATCACCTTACGTAATCGTATTGGCGTAGCACCCATGTGCCAGTATCAAGCTGTTGATGGTGTTGCTCAAGCTTGGCACATGTCACAACTGGGCTCTAAAGCCGTTGGTGGGGCAGGACTTGTGATTACAGAAGCCACCGCCGTATTGCCTGAAGGCCGCATTACTCCAGCATGCATGGGCCTTTGGAACGATACTCAAGTGAACGCTTTAAAACCCATTACTGCCTTCGTTAAAAGCCAAGGTGCAGTGCCTGGCGTTCAACTTGCCCATGCTGGCCGCAAAGGCAGCAGCGCACAACCTTGGTTAGGCGGACAGCAACTTACAGACGCAGAAGGTGGATGGAATACCGTAGGTCCAACAGATCAGCCGTTTGATGACGATGGTACGCGTTTATGGAAGGCACCAAAACAAATGCAGCAAGACGACATCCACAAGGTACAAGACGCCTTTGTAGCGGCAGCGAAACGGGCCTTAGAGGCGGGCTATGAATTTCTTGAAATCCATTGTGCGCACGGCTATTTACTACATAGCTTCTTGTCGCCACTGGTCAACACCCGTGCAGACAGTTACGGAGGCAGCCTAAAAAACCGTGCTCGTATGCTGCTTGAAACGACAGAAAAAGTTCGTGATGTTTGGCCCCAAGGCTTACCTTTAGCTGTAAGGCTATCCATGACCGACTGGGTAGAAGGCGGACTGACTGTTGAAGATAATATCCAAGTGGCCACATGGCTCAAAGCATTAGGCGTAGATTTAGTCGACTGCAGCTCTGGTGGAGCCACACCGGCAGCCCGTGGTTCAATCAATGGTGGTATTGTTCAACAAGTGGGCATGGCCGCAGACGTGCGCCAAGGTTCTGGCTTAATGAGCATGGCAGTGGGCGAAATTACCCAAGCACAGCAAGCAGAAGGTATTATTGCTAATTGCCAAGCAGACATTGTTCTGTTGGCTAGAGCAATGCTCCACGATCCTTACTGGCCTACCCATGCAGCAAAAGAGCTAGGAGTTGAAATGCCTCAAGTGATGCCGCCATTACACCAATTTTTTATAGGCCGTTAGAGGTATTGTTCCAGTGGTAACTAGGCCCTATAAATAGGCCGAGTTAAACACGTAGGGCCACCTTCACAGGCAATACACAATGCATCTCCCTTAAAGGTTTGTACTTCACAGCCCGCGGCTTCCATGGCCGCCTTGGTGCCTGGAAAACCTTCAATCATAATGCACTTTGAAGGGGATGTAGGAAGCACATTAAGGTTCAGACCACTGCTCGCCATGAATTCATCATGAGGAGCTTCAAGCAACTCTATTCCCATAGATTGCATCAACTGATACAAGGCAGTAGGTACTAGAGGCGCGTGAATTAAAGCTAGCTTTGGTGCCAGTGGAGAGATCACAGACATCAAGTGCAAACAAGCCTCTGCACCTTGCCAAACAGGCAAATCAAATCCTAATACCTTAACCCCGTGGGGGCTCAACATGGCATTAAGTTGATCTATACCTGTTTGATTAGAGCGAAATCCTCGCCCCACCACTAGGGTGTTCTGGTCTAACCAAATACAATCCCCACCTTCAACACTCCCATTGCCTTCCACTCGCCCTAGAATAGGAATACCTGCATTGATGTAAGCTTGCTCATGCAGTGCAGGCTCTGCCTTACGCAACGGTTTGCCCATGTTGAGGATAATAGCCCCGTGGTCGCTCATGAGCGAAGGGTCATGGGTAAACATCGCATCGGATAACCCATCATTACGGTCTTCGATATCGATGATTTCTGTACCACAAGCCACCACTAGCTGACGAAAAACCTCATATTGTTCTAACGCTTTAGTGGCATTAAATGTAGGACCGTAGTGCCATTGTTTGGGGTCGGCCTGCAACAAGCTCTCTTGTGGTGCACGCATCAACACCCGCTGAAGAGGCAGAGACATAGACTGACAACCAAAGTTGGCCATGGAGATTTCCTTTAAGTAATATTTAGAAGCTAGTTATAATAGCCCTATTGGAGTAATCAATACTGTATTGTACGACCGTTCAATTGTGCGATGCTACAAACATGCCACCAGGAAGTAAAGCTTGTCACGATACAATCGTTCTATATTGCTCAGCCGGACTACGCAATACAAATCCCTAGGCTAAGACCAAGGTACGGTCTAACCACTGGTTCAAGATAGTTTGCCATAATTCAGAACTTTGATGCTTGCCGTTAAGGCTCCAATCCAGCCAAAGCCCATCTGTTAAGGCACTGTATTCAATGGCCAATACTCTAAGATCAACTTTAGTATTGGGTAAAGACTTGGCAAGCACTTCAATAAGATACGACTGCAGCCGTTCGTTAATACGGTCATGTGCGGCTCGCATCACTGTAGAATCAATGGTTCTTGACCAAAAAACCACCCACGCACGTAATTGTTCTGGAGACAAAATATCCTTTTCAAATGCGCATGCCACTAAGGTTTTTATCGGGGTATTTTGATTGCCCATATCAGCATCAATACGTTTTTTTAACGCTTGGTGGTAACGCAGCGAAATTTCTTCATAGGCCGCAGCTACGAGTTCTTCTTGACTAGAAAAATGATGATTTAGTAAACCTACGGAAACCTCGGCTTGGGCACAAATTTTTCGGGATGATAAGCCCCTCACCCCTTCTCTCATTAAACAGATAAGTGTGGCTTCAATAAGTTGGCTTCGTCTTTCATTGGGGGGTAAGCGGTCTGATTTCTTCTTCAAAGCAGCTCCAAAACTAGCAAAATAATTAGTCCTAATTGTCGGCTTTATTTGACTATTGAGCAAGTGCTCAATAGTATTGGACGATCGTTCAACAAGAGCGTTCATAATACCGAGGTGATAATGCAATTTTCCCAACTAACTGGCCGTATTAATGGCGAAGGTGCCGCCGCATGGGACCTTCATGAAATAGCTGTGCAAGCTGCCTCCGCAGATGAGGATGTGATTGTATTAAGTGTAGGGGACCCTGATTTTGCTACCCCTAAGGTCATCACGCAAGCAGCGATTGAAGCCCTTCAGGAAGGCGACACCCACTATCAGCTCGTCACAGGGCGCCCTGAAGTAAGGCAAGTGATTGCAGAGCAGTTTCAATCACCACTCATGACAGACATGGGCAAAGAAATAAGTGCAGACAATGTAATGCTTTTTGCTGGTGCTCAAAATGCGTTATTTGCAGCTAGCTTATGTTTATTAGATCCCGGTGACGAAATATTGGCCCTAGACCCGATGTATGTCACCTACGAAGCCACCTTACGCGCATCTGGTGCAACCTTAGTCCCTGTGCCCATGTCTGCCGACAGTGGCTTTCGGTTTGATGCCAAGGCTACCCGAGCAGCTATCACACCTAAAACCAAAGCCATACTCATTACTAACCCTAACAACCCTACAGGGGTAATGATGTCTGAGAGTGAGATTGAGTCAATCTGTGACCTTGCCATCAAACATGATCTCTGGATCATTGCCGATGAAGTATACGGTGAACTAATATTTGAAGGTGAACATATCAGCATCGCCCAGCGTCCAGGTATGTTTGAGCGTACCGTCACGCTAAACAGCCTATCAAAAACCTATGCTATGACCGGCTGGCGCGTAGGTTGGGCTATTGGTCCAATTTCACTTATGGAACATTTTTCCAACTTAGGCCTGTGTATGTTGTATGGCTTATCTGGGTTTACCCAAGCCGCTGCCTTCGCTGCGTTACAGCAGTCCCAAGCCGAAAGTGAATTCATTAGGGTAACCTTTAAACAACGTAGAGACATCGTCTTTAGCGCACTGAACAACATTAAAGCCACACCCATTCTTAAACCTAGTGCAGGCATGTTTATCATGATGGATGTACGAGCCTTAGGTATGAACGGCCTTGAATTTGCCAATGCCCTTTATAAAACCACTGGTGTGGCAGTACTTGATGCGGGTGCTTTTGGTAAAGCCTCATACGGGTGGATACGCATTTCATTTACCGTGGAAGACACCTTATTACTAGAAGGGTGCAAACGCATTCGCAGCTTTATTGATCAATGCCAGCAGGTTCAGCCATGAGCTATATACAAGCCATGAATAGCGCACCCACTATAACCAAAGGCCAACAGCTCATTGCATTGTTAGAAGCTTATGGTGTTGATACTGTATTTGGTATTCCTGGTGTACATACCTTGGAGCTATACCGTGGCTTAGCAGCCTCCAATATTCAACACATTACGCCCCGCCATGAGCAAGGCGCAGGGTTCATGGCTGATGGCTACGCCCGCATCACAGCTAAACCAGGCGTATGTTTTGTTATCACTGGGCCTGGCCTCACTAACATTGCTACCGCTATGGGCCAAGCTCTTGGGGATAGTATTCCCATGCTAGTGATCTCTACAGTGAACGCTGCTGGCACAGAATCACAAGGCTGCTTACATGCAATGCCACAACAGGCCAGTATCATTAAACCCCTTACTGTTGCTAACTTTCAGCTCAATGCTAACGACAGTGTAACAAGCACCATTGCCCAGGTTTTTGCCGCATTAAGTGTCAATACTGGCACCCCTCTTGGCCCTGTGCATCTTCAAATCCCCCTAGATGTTATTGGGCAGCTAGCCAATAATGAGATAGCTGAGGTGGCTGAGGTGGCAAGTCATCAGACAACAAATCTCAGTGTCAGTGCTCTAGAGCAGATACACAAAGCAGCCCATGTGATTAATCAGCACAAGCAAAGCGTTATCCTTGCAGGTGGTGGTGCAGTTAATGCACACCATCAACTTCAACAGCTTGCCAATACACTTAATGCGCCAGTAGTAACTACCATTAATGGCCGTGGACTTATGGCTGGCCATCCCTTGTGTGTGCCTGCCAGCCCCAGCTTAGAAGCAACCCGTAGTTTATTAGCACAGGCTGATTGCGTCATTGCCCTAGGCACGGAAATGGGACAAACCGATTACGATATGAACGTTAATGGCCAATTCCCACCTTTGAAAAACCTCATTCGCATCGACATTAACCCTAACGTATTAGATGCACCACAGCAGGTTGGAATTCACAGTGACGTCTTACACGCGTTAACGTGCCTGCTTCCATTATTAGATCAGCAAGAGCCCACTGTTAGCTTAGGCGACGCCCGTGCCCACACCACCAGAAACGCCGCGTTTACAGAGCTTCCTAGGCCTTATCAGCAGCACCACAGCTTTCTAACAGCCGTCATTAACGCGCTACCCGAAGCCATCATTGTGGGAGATTCAACCCAGCCCATTTATGGCGGCAATTGTTATTTTGAAGCGCCTGCACCGAAAACCTGGTTCAATTCTGCCACAGGGTTTGGCACCTTAGGCTATGCCGTGCCTGCTGCAATAGGGGCCGCTATAGGGCGCCGACTGCAAAACAATAACCACCCCATCGTTGCCTTAACGGGTGATGGAGGCATGCAATTTTGTTTAGCTGAATTAGCCACTGCCCAAGCGTTTGAACTACCCATCATATTTATTGTGTGGAACAATCAAGGGTATGGTGAAATTGAATCTTCCATGTTGGCTGTTGGCATCACGCCTATAGGTGTGAGCCCTTCGCCACCAAAACTAGATGCTCTTGCTCTAGCTTATGGCCTTAAGTATGAAAAGCTTGCACAGTTTAATGACCTAACGGATGTGTTACACCAAGCTGCTGAACACTCAGGTCCAATCCTACTAGAAATTAACGAACAAGAAATCATGGCTCAACTTTAAGATATAATTACCTGCAACATCAATGACCGTAACGATTTGGTAAACATTACCTGATGAAATTTATGTTACCATTTGGGTTACTATATGGTTTTTGTATACCCTCTTCTGGCCCTACCTTATGTTGAAAAAAATTAGCCTGTATGTCCTTGGCTTCATTATTATTGTTACCGTTACTTTCGCCTTTGGCCATCGGTATATCATGCCAATATTAATCCCTCTTAACGACCTTCCCGCACCCACAGGCCCATATACTGTAGGTACACAAATATTCGAATGGACCGACGAAACAAGGGATGAATGGTTTACAGAAACTGTAGGTGATAAACGCCGCATTGTGGTGCAAGCTTGGTATCCAACCAATGAATCAGACGCCACCCCACTGCCCTACCTAGCTAACCCAGATGAATGGTTACCTGCCCTTAGCGTGGTATTACAACTACCGCAATTTTTGTTTAATCACCTTAGAGAAATAGACACCCATTCTATACTTGATGCACCTCTAAACTTGCAGGTTAAAAAAACTCCACTAGTGGTATTCTCCCATGGAATTTGGGGCATGCGTTTTCAGAACACTGCACAGTTTGAAGCCTTAGCCAGTAGAGGCTACATAGTACTTGCCGTAGACCACTCCTATGATGCCAGCCTCACCCTATTTAGCGACGGTACTATCGCCGATTTCCGTTCCGGCTATGAAGGCGAGCTCACTCCAGAACAGTTCTGGGCTTTGCGTAATCCCCAAGTAAAAACCCGTGTTGCTGATATCGGTTTTATGATTGATACCATAGCTAAAAAAGCCGCCGCTAATGACCCACTATGGGCGGCCGCAGATCTAGAGAACATTGGAATGTTTGGCCATTCATACGGAGGCGCAACCAGCATTGTGGCGGCCAACCAAGACCCTCGTATAGACGCCACCATCGCCTTAGACGGATGGATGGTGCCGGTACCTCCAGAAGTAATTAACCAAGGCGTAAGCACCCCTTTGCTCTACATAGGCCGAGAATCTTGGCCGGATCCTCTAAATTATCAAAAGCTTGATAAACTTCTGAGCAACAGCCCACAAAAAGCGTCTATACTTATGCCCGGCACAGAACATTTTGACTTTTCTGATGCCCCACTCTTCTCACCTTTTATGCAAACCGCAGGGCTTGCAGGTACTATACCGGCTAATGAATTAGCGGCCGATTTAGAAGATAAAATTGTGAGATTTTTTGACCTGCATTTAAAAAGTCAATGATCATGGCCGATTACCCATTATTCGATTTATTACAGCAACATTTCCAATTTTGGTTAATAAGTGCAGCCTTGATTAGTCTATTAATAGGAAGCTTTTTAAACGTAGTGATAGTTCGGTTGCCTAAAGTGATGCAACACGAATGGCAGCAAGAATGTCGCGCTCTCCTCAAACTATCAGACAGCGATCAACAGGCTTCAAGCCCTGCACTAGCGTCTATTGCATGGCCAGGGTCCCATTGCCCTGAGTGCCAAACGCCATTAAAAGCCTGGCACAATGTTCCTGTAATTTCGTACCTATGGCTGCAAGGCAAGTGTGCTTTTTGTAATACCAAGATTAGCCCACTATACCCTTTGGTTGAACTATTAACTGCTGGCTTAGGGCTGATCATTGCATGGGGGCTAGGCCCAAGTTTAGCCACTGTTATGGCGTTAGTATTAATGTATGTGTTGGTGGCTCTTACGTTTATCGACCTAGAGCATAAGTTACTGCCAGACCAGCTCACCCTGCCCTTAATGTGGCTAGGCTTAGTCGTTAATTCATTCGGTTTATTCACCCCGTTGCAGGACGCGCTCTGGGGAGGAGTAGCAGGTTATATGTCTTTATGGCTAGTGTACTGGGGCTTTCGCATCGTTACTGGCAAGCACGGCATGGGCTACGGCGATTTTAAGTTACTCGCCGCATTAGGCGCTTGGCTGGGCTGGCAAGCATTACCCATCATCGTCTTAGTTTCCGCAGTGACTGGCATCCTAGTAGGTTTAGCACTGCGCTTTAGGCCAACACCATCCAGTCCTGAGATGCCCTTCGGGCCATTTTTATCAGTGGGTGGTTTAACGTACTTACTCTGGGGCGAGCAACTTTGGCGCATGTTTGAGTTGTGATAGCTGACTTAGTAAAAATACAACCGATTGTCCAAATCTGGGTACATATGAGCGACTTCATCTGCATAGCCGTTATATAACAGCGTAGGCTTGCGGCCTAATTCACCAATAACGCGTTCCGTGGCTTGAGTCCAACGGGGATGGTCAAACCTTGGATTAACGTTGGCATAAAAACCATATTCACGCTTATTTTGTAACCACCAGGTGTTCTGAGGCATTTGTTCCACCAATTCAATCTTAACGATAGATTTAGCGTACTTAAAGCCGTACTTCCACGGCACCACCAAGCGAATCGGTGCGCCATTTTGTTGCTCTAACGGTTTATCGTAAATGCCCGTGGCTAATAACGTTAGTGGGTTCATGGCTTCCTCTATAGTTAAGCCTTCCACATAAGGCCCGCCTGCCCAATCGGCATTAGGCATTTGCTGGGGATCATTTAGCGTTGTAAAGCGCACAAACTTAGCTTTGCTGTTAGGCGCAGCAGCTTTAATAATGTCTGCCAACTTAATGCCATTCCACGGGATCACCATAGACCAAGCCTCTACACAGCGAAAACGATAAAGGTGGTTCTCTATGGAGTGCTCGCCTTTAATCTCTGCAATATCATAAATACCTGGCTTATTTGCACCTTCACCACCAATCTCCACACTCCACGGTGAGGTCATCAGGGTTTTAGCTGCATTGGCAGGATCATCTTTGCTATAACCAAATTCGTAATAATTGTTATACCCAGTGACTGTTTCATACGGCGTAGCTTCTAACGGCTGGTTCTGCCTATTCGGCTGAGCAGTCACAGGGGGAAACGGCGCATTTATCTCTTCCTGGCTTTGCTGAAGTGCCCCATAGCCTTTATCTAACAACGGCACTGCTAACACTCCTAGCCCCGCAGCGATTAACACCCGGCGCCTGTTATAAACTTTTTCTGAAGTTATTTCGGAAGACTTAACGGGCATGACGGTACCTCCAAACAAGCGTTAATACTAATACAAACCCCATGAGCAGAGGCTCTAAGGTATCAGATTTTTGCGCCATAAAATGATGAGCAATTACAGCGGGTACAGCAATATAAGTGAAGGTATGTAGCATTTGCCATTTACGGTAACCAAAGCGTTTAAGAGCACGATAGTTAGATGTGACAGCTAAGGGTGTAAGTAATATAAAGGCTAAAATACCCAGTAAAATAAACAGGTTACCAGCAATCTCATCTAGCATTAGTGCCCAATCATAGTAAAACTCAAGGGTAATCCAAATAAGCACATGCACAGCGGCATAGATAAAACCCCATACCCCAACATTGCGCCGCATAGACACATTGCGTTTAACCCAATTCCAGCGCTGACTCAAAGGAGTAAACAGTAAGCTAATAAGCAACAAGTAAGCCCCATAACGACCCGTAAAATCACGCAGGTCCGAGACTAAGTCTGGCCCCATTATGGCATCATAAATACCCCATATTAAAGCCAGGCAAAGCCCTATATTTAACAGGTGTTTACGTGTTGCCATAGGTATAGGTATAAGTATAGGTATCCAACGTAATCCCACAAACTACTCCTTTTTAACTTAGCTTAGATTGTCGTGTGGATAATGGATCAGACATTAGGCTGATAACTATAGCAGAAATCCCTAGCTTAAATATGCCTTAGAATAACCAACCCATACAGACTAGATAATCAAGTGAATGTTGCAAACAATAAACCTATGCATAATAATGGACCGGTATTATGTTATCTAAAAAGGCTGCTGCCATGTTTGCACGAGAACAACTTTCCTATGATGCAATAAAGCTTACTCCTCGGCCAGAAATGACCGATGAAGACATGCAACAGGCTGCTCTGGCTTATTACCAAACAATGAAACAACGGCATACGGTGCGTGACTATATTGACCGAGAAGTGCCAGAAGACGTGATTCAAAATTGTATTCGTACGGCAGGGTCTGCACCAAGCGGAGCTAACCACCAGCCATGGTATTTTGTGGCCATACGTAATCCTGTGATAAAGCATGAAATACGTTTAGCTGCAGAAGCCGAAGAAGAGAAGTTTTACGCGGGTGGTGGCGGTGATGAGTGGATTAAAGCCTTAGAACCCATCGGTACTAATGCCGACAAACCCCATTTAGATATTGCCCCATGGCTGATCGTTATCTTTGCCCAACGTTACGGCGTTTTTGAAGATGGCACACGTTTTAAAAACTACTATGTACCCGACAGCGTGGGCATTGCTACAGGCTTTCTAATTTCGGCATTACACCATGCTGGGTTATACAGCCTCACTCATACGCCAAACCCCATGCGTTTTCTCAACAAGCTCCTTGGCCGCCCAAGCCACGAAAAAGCCGTGATGATATTAGCCGTGGGCCACGCCTCTAAAGACGCCACCGTTCCCGGTGTCGCAAAGATCAAAAAACCATTAGATGAAATACTCACCGTCGTCTAGGCTTATAGCTAAGAAGATAGGAGTGGCAAAAGCTTAGCCAGAGTTAATGTACCAACACCTGACTGAGGAATTTTTTGGTACGGTCTGATTGTGGATTTTCAAAGAAGGCTATGGGCTCGTTCGACTCAACAATTTTACCTTCATCCATAAATATCACTCGATCAGCCACTTGCTTGGCAAATCCCATTTCATGGGTAACAACAATCATGGTCATGCCGCTTTGGGCGAGGCTTGTCATGGTGTCGAGCACCTCGGATACCATTTCAGGATCAAGTGCTGAGGTAGGCTCATCGAACAGCATAACCTTCGGATTCATGCATAAGCTGCGTGCAATCGCCACGCGCTGCTGTTGCCCACCAGATAACTGCGCTGGATATTTATCAGCTTGTTCCGGAATATTAACTCGCTCTAAATACTTCATAGCTATTTCGTGGGCTTCTGATGGAGGTACTTTATTAACCCACATCGGGCCCGCAGTGCAGTTTTCTAGAACAGTCATATGTGGGAACAGATTGAAATGCTGAAATACCATACCTACTTCAGATCGAACTTTATCAATGTTTTTCATGTGTTGATGTAACTCAACGCCATTCACATTCACCGAGCCCGACTGATGCGCCTCAAGACGGTTTAGACATCTGATGAGTGTCGACTTACCCGACCCAGAAGGGCCGCAGATAACGATACGTTCGCCAACATTAACCTCCAAGTCAATATCAGTCAGTGCGTGGAAATCACCATAGTATTTGTTCATTTCCTTGATGGAAATAATCGGGCCTTTTGAGTTCTGGTTTGTATCAGACATGACTTATCTCGACTGTCGTTTTTGGTATTTGCGTTCGATACGAGACTGAATCAGTTCTAATACCATGGTCATCATCCAATACAGCATGGCTGCTGTGATGAGCATTTCCATGTGATTGAAGGTTTTATTACCCAATGTTCTGGCAAGAAACATAAGTTCCCAAACACCAATAACAGATACCAGCGAGCTATCTTTAAGCATCGCAATAAATTGATTACCAGTTGGTGGAATAATTAATGGAATAGATTGAGGCAAAATGATCTTGCGCATAATCAGGCCAAATTTGAAACCTAAGGCTCGTGATCCTTCCCATTGACCAGCGTCAATGCTCATAATACCTGCGCGGAAAATTTCGGTCATGTAGGCGCCATAACAAAGAGACAAAGCAATGATGCCCGCCGGAACTGCGTCAATGACATAACCAATTTGAGGAAAGCCTAAGTAAATAAGGTAAACCTGCATCAATAGAGGCAGGCCTCGGAAAAATGACGTGTAAAAACTAGCAATGGCATAAGCAAAGCCATTGGATGACATTTTTGCAACTGCCCCGATGATCGCAATAAACGAAGCGATGACTATAGAAATAGCAGAAACGTACAAGGTGGTGAAAATACCTTGTGTCACCATGAACCAAATTTTACTGCGAATAAATTCAAAACTGAGATCGAAGCTGTAAAAGAAGGACAAAAACAGAATTAATAGCTCTACCCAAACAGCAATCACTTGAAGGCGAAAAATAGGTATGAAGCTTATTGCTAGTAGGTTTAAAACCAATAGCACTGTCAACATAAAAGAAGTGACAAAAAGGCCATATAAGCCACTTTCTTCAGGATCACCCAGGGCGGGTTCAAGTAAGTGCCCCATGATAGATTCTGATGGGTCGAAGATGAGAAAACAAAGTAAGAGGGCAGCGAAAAGAAAGGCTATAAATTTGGGTTTTCTGAGTAGTACGTCTTCAGTTACTGTGTCCTGAATCACAATTCGTTCCTACCTTTAAATAGTTTTAGTGACTATTCAGGTCGCCTCAAATGTACCCGGGTATTTCTAGCAATACCCGGGTTTAGAGAAAATCCGAACAGGTCGGCTTTTCAGTTACTTAACTGTTGCGTAGTCTACGCCATACCACTTTTTAGAGATGGTGCTTAATACGCCATCTGCTCGCATGGATGCCACGATGCTAGCAACTTTTGCGTTAAGTTCACTATCACCTAAATCAACCGTTACAGCCAATGGCTCGTAGAACACAGGTGATCCAACAACTTTAAGCGGATAACCATTCGCGATAGCTTCTAAAATAGTTGGCAAGCTACTAACGACGCCATCAAGGCGAACGCCATCACCCAAACGTAGGTCATCTAGTGCAATCACTGAAGTTTCATATGATTTAATTTCCGCATTATCAATTTGGAAGTCAAATGCAGGGGCGCCTTCAGCATCAATGATTAGATCGTGCTGTAGGTAAAGTTCAAAAGTAGTACCTGTACCCGTTCCTACTTTCTTTCCATTTAGGCCCGAAAGTTCAGTAATGTCAGAACTCGTATGCACGGCTACAGCAGCTGGTGTGTAGTAATAAACAGCAGGGAAAGATAAGATTTCTGCGCGCTGCTTAGTTGGTGTCATAGATCCAACATGCATGTCCCAACGGCCGTGCCAATTACCAGCAGTAATGACATCCCAGTTAGGCGTAATGAATTCAACTTCAGCACCAAGACGCTTGGCGATTTCACGGGCGACGTCTACGTCAAAACCATCCATTTCGTTTTGGTCATTAATAAAAGACTGTGGTGGCCAGTTGGCATCAGTCGCAATTTTGATCGTATTAGTGGACATAATCTTGTCAAGTACGTCACCGGCATATGCCGTGTTCACTGATAACAAGCCTGCTAGCAGTACCGTACCCAGTACAGGTTTCAATAGTTTCATTGTGAAATTTTCCTCATTATTTTTATATTTTAATGTGTTTACTAAGCACTCAGCCAGCAAGAAGTCTCTGCTGGCCTTTGTCTTTATGAACTATACACCGGTTCATGACATAAACAATAGCATTTAAATTATTAGAGAACGGAGGACAAAAAGGAGTCAAAATCGACACACCTTCGAGTTTGGTATAACTAAAGCTTAGCCAGCTCTACGGCAATGTTAGCCCCAAGACGGGCATTATTTAATACCAGTTGTATATTAGCCGCCAAACTCTCGCCTTGAGTCACTTGTGTAATTTTAGATAACAAAAACGGTGTACTTTGTTTGCCGTGGATGCCCTGCTCCCGCATTTCCACAATGGCTTCGGAGATTACCTGCTCTATGGCAACAGGGTCCATGGCGTAGGCATCTGGAATGGGGTTAGCCACTACCACACCACCGGCTAAGCCCATGTTCCATTTTGCAGACAACGCCTGAGCGATGCTCGCAGCAGAATCTAGAGAATAATCCACCTCAAAGCCACTGGTTTGAGTATAAAACGCAGGCATTACCTTGGTTTTATAACCCACTACAGGAACACCGTGGGTTTCCAGGTATTCCAAGGTAAGCCCAATATCTAAAATAGACTTCACACCCGCACATACCACTGCAACTGATGTGTTGGCTAATTCTTGTAAGTCTGCAGAAATGTCCATTGTCGTTTCGGCATGACGATGAACACCGCCTATACCTCCCGTGGCAAACACTTTAATACCTGCCATGGTTGCAATAATCATGGTAGAAGCTACGGTTGTGGCACCGTCTTGCTTTTGTGCCACAATAAAAGGAATATCCCGGCGGCTGGTTTTAATAACCTCAAAACCACTTTTACCCAGGTGCGTTATTTGTTGCTCATCTAAGCCTACGGTTAAGCGGCCATTAATAATGGCAATGGTGGCAGGTTCTGCGCCATTTTCTCTCACTGCCTGCTCAACTAACATGGCTGTTTCTACATTTTGTGGGTAAGGCATACCATGGGAAATAATGGTGGATTCCAAGGCCACAACGGGCTTGTTGTTAGCCAAAGCCTGTTGAATGCGAGGATGTATATCTAGGTATGTGTTTAACTCAGTGGGGTTATGCTGCACGGGTATTCCTTTAACATGCGGAGTAATAATTCTGGGGTTAGGTGAGGACTAATAGTGGTTTCGCTAGCCATGGCAATCTGAGCACAGACCAAGGCACTGGCTGCACTATATGATGCATCACAACCTTGCAACCACGCGTTGCCTATAGCGGCCATCATAGCATCTCCAGCACCATTACTATTGACTATATCAGTCGCTTTTACGGGTGCGCTAGGCGCCATAATAAAACCTTGAGTAACATCACTATAAAGTAGGCCCCTAGAACCTAAGCTTAAGTATAAATGCTTTACACCTTGGTCCATAAACCACTGGGCCAACTGCAATAGCTGAGTATTAGAAGGGTTGGCACCAAAGTCTGTGTCCGCAATGGCTTGAGCCTCCATTAAATTAGGCTTCAGGCTATGTATGTGTGATAAGAATGGGGTTATTCGAGTGGCTTTAGCAACAGAAACTGTATCTACAAAAAAATGTTGCTGCGGCAGATTTTTAACCAAAAACGCCAAACAGTCTGGCGCTAAGTTGACATCTAACACCACCATGGATGCAGCCTGTAATTGCGGCAAAAATGCCTCTAGCTGGGTTTCACCAAACTGATCAATCAACGTCATGTCGGCAATAGCAACCTGCATTTCACCTGCTTCATCAACGATTGATAAATAGGTTGAAGTAGACTCGCCTGCTAGGGTCACCATGCATTCAGTTTCAATGCCTAATTGTTGGCAATGATGCTTCAGGTACATGCCGTTAGCATCGTCCCCTAAAGGCGCCATCAGCCAGCAAGGCTGGCCCAGTCGCACAAGATTTTCAGCTATATTACGGCCTACGCCTCCAGGGCTAGATGACACCTTGCCTGGATTAGACGTGTACTGCTTTAAGTGCTCTTGAGGTGCTCCCAAGAGGTCCATATTTGCGCCGCCAACGACGACACAGAAAGGTTTTATACAAACTCCGCATGAGTGTCTGGCTGCTGGCACACGGCCAGTGCATCTACTAGGGATACTGCCCCATTCATTATCGCCCTACCCACCACAACGCCAGCAATATTAGGCAGCATACGTAAGGTAGAAATATCATCCAAAGTCTTTACCGCACCACTTGAGATCACCGGAATATGCAACTCATCTACCATTTTAGTGGTCATGGCAAACGTGGCTTCTGGGTGATCATCATCAAGGTCGATGTCTGTATAAATAATAGCCGCTACACCACGTTCTTGTAGATCTATAGCAATCTCCAACGGCGTGTAGATGGTTTCTTCGGTCCAGCCATGGCACATCACTTTGTTTTGACGAGCGTCAATGGACACAATCACTTGGCCTGGGTAGTGGTTACACAATTCGTGTAAAAAATGTCGATCTTCTATGGCAGCTGTACCGATCACTACCCGTGAAGCGCCATGTTCAAACCACCAGCGTGCACCTTCTATGGTGCGGATACCACCGCCCACTTGCACCGGCACATCCACTGCTTCTATGATTTCTAACACTGCTTTGTGGTTGTCGTGACCGCCGCGCATAACGTTATCTAAATCCACCACATGTAGCACTTGGGCGCCATTTGCAACGTGCTGTTGTGCTGCCTCTAAGGGGGTCATGTCATAAACGATGGGATCTTGCATGTGGCCCCGACGTAAATTAACGCAACGACCACTTTGGATTTCTATGTCTGGATAAATAACCATCTTGAACTCCTATTTATTATTGTCCTTCTAGCATACTCTGCCGTGGCAAAAAATCCAGTTTTAGGGGCTGAGAATCAAATTTGGGAGGGTGGCTGACGCAGCCGATTAAGGTAGAGCATCGCCACAAAAGCTGCCCAGGAAGTCACGGCAAAGCCAAGCACTAAAGGCATCACGGTACCATCGTAAGACATCCCCACCCACATACCAATAGGCACCGAAACCAAGGTGGAGCAAGAGCCAACAACAGAAGCGCCCATACCGGCAAGCTTGCCTAAGGGCTCCATAGCTAGGGCATTAAGGTTGCCAAAACGGAATCCAATACCAAAGAAAATAATACTACACAAGGCCATGAACTGGCCTAAACTAGGCCCTCCATCTAGGCTCTGCGCGTAGAGATAGAAGGCCAGACACGCTGCGCCGGTCATGACATTAGTCACTTGCACCAGTGCGTACATACCAAAACGCATGACCAGCTTTGCATTGAGTAACGACGCCACAATGGTAGGCACTGCCAAAACGCCAAAATAAATGGGAAAGGCTTCACCTACACTGTACACCTGCTGAAATATCTGCAGGCTTGAACTCAGGTAACCCATAAACGCACCCAACACCAAGCCAGCCACGAAGGAGTAACCAGTAGCAATGGGGTTCACCAGCACTTGCACCATGGTGTGCCATAGCTTTTTCGGGTGTAAGGATAAGCGGTTTTCCGGCTTTAGGGTTTCATCTAAGCGAAAGTAGACCCACGTAAACATAACCCCTGCGAACACCACATAGAAGCCAAAAATCCACGACCAAGGGCCAAAAAGCAAAATACCTTGCCCAACTAACGGCGCCATTATAGGCACCGCCATAAACAACGTCATGGCGAAGGACATAGTGCGCGCCATGGCCGCACCACTAAAGCAGTCTCTCACTAGAGCCACCACCATCACCCGTGGCCCTGAAGCACCGAAACCCTGTAAGAAACGCCCAAGCAACATGATTTCTAGAGACTCAGCCCACACACTAATAAGGCTGCCCAAACAGAAAATTCCCAAGCCCACAAATATACTGCGCTTGCGTCCATAAGTATCAGACACCGGGCCATAGACCAATTGACCTAAAGCATGGCCTACAAATACACTGGTCACTACCAATTGAATGGCGTTGCCATTAACACCAAAATCTAGCGCCATACGGCCTAACGCTGGCAACATGGCATCCGTAGTAAGGGCCACCATGGCCATAAGTAAAGCAATAATAATAATGAATTCGCGCCTACCCATAGCTACCCATAGCTACCCATAGACACTTTAGACTTTCTCATTGTGCTAGTTTGCCATTAAATTAGGCAGCCACAGTACCAGTCCTGGAAGCAATATAAGTGTCATTAAACGCACAATATCAACAATCCAAAACGGGGTTACACCACGGAATATGGTGCTGAGCTTCACATCATCGAGCATACTTTTCAGTACAAATACATTAAGGCCTACGGGTGGCGTAATAAGGCTTATTTCAGTAATCACCACGACGATAATACCAAACCAAACCAGCGCCATATCTGGGTCCATTAAAGCTTCTGAATAATCACCTAAATCAAGTCCCAACACCAAAGGATAAAACACTGGTACCGTAAGCATAATCATGGACAAGCTTTCTAATACCGTGCCCAACACCACGTACACCAACATAATAAGCATAATAACGGCGATGGCTGACAAGTCAAAAGACACTACCCAATCTGATAGCAGTTCTGGCAGGCCGGCAATATTGACGTAGTTTGAGAATATTTCTGCACCAATGAGGATCACAAAAATCATGGTCGTGGTACGGGCACTCTCTACCAAGGTGTCAATTAACGATTGTAGGCTTAAACGACGACGAATTAAGGCAATAAAGAAAGCACCAGACGCACCAATACCGGCAGCTTCAGTAGGTGTAAATATACCCCCATAAATACCGCCAATCACCAATGCAAACAAGCCTAGTACACCTGACACACCCCACAGCGCTTGCAAGCGTTTAGGCCATGAAAAGCGCTCACCTCTTGGGCCCTTTTCTGGTTTCAAGGTCACTGTCACTAATACTGCAACCAAGTAAAAAAGCACACCTAAAAGGCCTGGCAAAATACCCGCAATGAACAGCAAGCCAATATCAGTTTCGGTCATAATGCCAAAAATAATGAGGATTACACTAGGCGGTATTAAGATACCTAAAGTGCCTCCAGCAGCAATACAGCCTGCCGCTAAACCTTCGTCATAACCGTATTTTCTCATCGGTGGCATAGCCACCTTAGACATAGTGGCAGCAGTGGCTAAACTAGAGCCACAAACCGCACTAAAACCACCACAAGCAACCACTGTGGCCATAGCCAAACCACCACGTCGATGGCCTAAAAAGGCATTAGCAGCGTTATACAACTCATCAGATAACCCTGCTCGACTAACAAAATTACCCATTAAAATAAATAAAGGCACCACCGAAAGGCCATAATTAAGGCCGGTGTCATAGGTGATGATACTGGCCATGGCCAAAGAACCAGAAAAACTGGTCATTAAACCGAAGCCAACAAACCCTACAAGTCCCATAGCAAAGGCAATAGGCATACGCACCAAAATGACCAAGGTGAGCATGGCGGCAAAGGCAATTAAAGATTCATACATGTTACTTATGCTTTTCTAGAGGAAGGTAACACGCCTGCGCGGGCATACTGCCAGGTGAGTAATAAAGCAATCACACTGCTCAAGCCTAAGGCAATGCTGATATAAAAATATACCGGTGCTGTGGGTAAATACAGCATGGCTGTTCTATCACCATAGTGCACAGATTCAAGGGCTTTGTTCCACACCTTGTAGCTAATGCCGGCTAAGATGATCGTTGTCACTATGGCAATAGCAACATCCCTCACCCAAGCAAAAAAGCGAGGTACAAAGGCATCAATCAGATCTACAGTAATATTTTGATCTTTGGCAGACACCAAAGGTAAGGCCGAAAATATGATGGCAGCTAACAGCAATTCGGTGATTTCAAAGCTGCCATTGACCGGAGAATTAAAGCCATAACGGCCCACCACATCAACTAAGGTTAACAGCATTAATACCAACAAAAAGGTGGCTGCTAGGCCACCCAATATACGCTGCAGCACAAACTCCATTAAGGGGCCGGACTTTAATATCCGACCACTTGATTCGCTAAGCGACATTACTCAGCTGCT
>TARA_B110000211_G_scaffold96625_1_pt1 | contig 28040 bp, 28 predicted proteins | sample TARA_B110000211 | Tara Oceans TARA_B110000211 (sample SAMEA4397516) | marine metagenome | biome: Polar Biome; feature: [DCM] deep chlorophyll maximum layer (ENVO:01000326); material: water (ENVO:00002006), including particulate matter (ENVO:01000060) such as... | depth 30 m
TCAAGTAAGCTGGTAACAAAGACAGATTAGCGGGGTAGTGATCAGTATTAAAACGCGGCATAGTCTGGCGCAAATCATGCTCAGTAAGCTGTGAAAGATGATGTAGCTTATTGGTTAAAAAGCCGCGCCCTAAGGGACTAAAGGCGACCAAGGCTGCACCAATGGCTTGACTGGCCTGTAAAACTTCAATTTCAACATTGCGCGTCCATAAAGAATATTCTGACTGAATCGCACTGATAGGATGCTCAGCGTGGGCTTTATGCAAATCAGCTGCACTGATTTCAGATACCCCAACGGCGCCAATTTTGCCCTCACGGTGTAAATCTCCTAAGGCACCAATACTATCTTCAATCGGCACATTAAAGTCACGCCGATGCAGATAATAAAGATCGATATGATCTGTTTGCAAACGTTTTAAACTGGCCTCACAAGTCGCTCGAATATACTCAGGCCGGCCATTAATACTGGGCTGACTGTCAGGCTGCTGGCCGAAGCCACACTTACTCGCTAGAAAAAACTCATTGCGCCGGTTACTAATAAACTGCCCGATCATCGATTCATTGTGGCCATGGCCGTACACTGCTGCGGTATCAAGCATGGTGTACCCAAGGTCGAGGGCTTTATTCAAGAAGTGTTTGCTATGTTTGCTAGAGCTTTTTTCACCATAACCATGGGACAGGCTCATACAACCTAAGCTAACGGCTGAAACGAGGCGCTTGGAAAGCAAACGGGTATTGTCTGGCATGGTATAACTCTCATCTAAAGGCGTAGGGGTAACAACTAGTGCATGAGTGCCAAGTGTCACCAGTTACCCATCATTTGTAAAGCGACTAAACTGTTTTAATTAAGGTCTAAAGATATGGCGTTAGCAGCCTCAGCCCAGCAGACTGGGGCTAGCGTGCAAGCCACCTTGTGGCATTTTCCAAACACCTCTTAGGTGCTAACGCCCAACACATTGGTCTGGGCAATCACCCGATCATCACCCAAAGTCTGGAGGACAAATATCAAGTCGCGCCAATGTTCACAATGACTAGTGCGAAAGGCTAGCAAGTCGGTGGCCTTGGGGTCTAAGAGCAAAAAATCTGCCTCTTTACCAGGTTCAAAATTACCTATCCTATCATCCATATCGAGGGTTTTTGCACCCCCTAAGGTGGCTAAATAAAAGCTTTGTTCTGGACTCAAGTTATGGCCTTTTAACTGCTGCACTTTATAGCCATCCGCTAGGGTTTGGAGCATATTAAAGCTGGTACCACCCCCTACATCTGTGCCCATGCCCATTTTAATACCATAGCCTTGAAGGCGCTGCATCGGAAATAGCCCCGATCCAATAAATAGATTAGACGTTGGGCAGTGTGCAATAGCAGAATCTGTTGCTGCCAAACGTTCACATTCCTCATCACATAAATGAATGCCATGGGCAAACACACTACGCTTGCCTAATAAACCTGCCTGGTCGTATACATCTAGGTAGTTTTTTGCATTTGGAAACAGGGCTTTAACCCATTCAATTTCATCTACATTTTCAGACAGGTGGGTATGCAAGTAGACGCCCTTATGTTCCGCCAACAAGCGCCCTGCAGCGGCCAGTTGTGCATCCGATGATGTGGGTGCAAATCTTGGTGTTACTGCGTACTGCAAACGATCTACACCGTGCCAACGCTGAATCAGTTGCTTACTTTGTTCATAACTGGTTTGCGCTGTATCCAGCACATCGTTGGGCGCGTTGCGATCCATCATTACTTTACCCGCAATAATGCGCATATTGTGGGCCTGGGCTTCGGTAAATAATGCGTCTACAGATTCTGCATGCACGGAGCAAAAGACCAAGGCGGTGGTGGTGCCGTTGTTTAACAGCTGGTTAATAAACACTTTAGCCACAGCGGCCGCTTTTAACGGGTCTTTAAAGCTAGACTCAACAGGAAAGGTGTAGGTGTTTAACCAATCTAACAATTGCGTACCGTAGGCGGCAATCATTTCTGTTTGCGGGTAATGAATATGACAATCTACAAACCCTGGCACCATCAAATATTGACTACAATCTTCTACCTTAGCCATTTGCTCAGCAGTTAACTCGCTGGCCATAGACTCATAGTCACCCATCTGGTGAACCCGTCCATTTTGCAGCCACAGTAGAGCATCAGGCCGATAGTCAACCGCTGCATGGTTTTTATCTGGTTCTCCTAAGCAGTGCAACAATGGGCCACGCATCAGACGTTCAGACATAGTCTAGGTTCTCTTTATTTAGGTGTAGGGTGTCAGCTTCAGTCACATTGTTATGGCTATTTGGGTTGCAATTTTGATACAAGTCCATCACCTGCGCAGCAATAGCAATAGCTACTTCCATGGGTTGCTTGCCACTAATTCCAGCTTTGCCCATAGGGCAATACAAGTGATTGATGGTGTCTGCAGAATAACCCTTAGCAGCCAACCTTTGGCGAAATTTACGCCCCTTAGTGAGCGAACCAATCACCCCCAGGTAACTGGCATCGCCCCGCTTTAATACGGCTTCGGAAAGTGCCAAGTCTACCCCATGGTGGTGGGTCATGATTAAGTAACAAGTTCCTGCAAGGCAATCTGCCACATGGTCTTGTGGGTGCTCTTCGTGCACCCCCACCACCCCAAGGGGTAGCTCTGTAGGTAGCATATCGTAGCGGCTATCAACCCAAGTAATACGCACGGGCAATTGTGCCAATAACGGAACTAAAGCTCGGCCAACATGCCCGGCACCAAACACCACCACTGACATTTTAGGGTCACTGAAGACTTCAAACATGAGGCTAACCTTGCCACCACAACATTGGCCTAAGCTAGCGCCAAGCGGATAATCGATCATTTGTGTTTGCGCACCTTTAACCATCATCTGACGGGCTTGAGCAATGGCTTTGTACTCTAGATGCCCACCACCAATGGAGTCAAACTGTTGATCCTCAGTAACTAGAATTTTACTGCCTACGCCACGCGGTGATGAGCCCTGCAAAGCCACAACACTCACTAACACATAAGCTTGATTATGTTGTTCACACTGCCACTGAGCTCGCAACCATGCTTTCATTTTGCCCCCTTAACCAACACAGCTTTAGCCGCTTTAAGTGCCCATAATACCCGCTCTGGTGTGGCCGGCGTATCTAGTTGCGGATTTACTTTTTCGCCACCCGCCGCCCAGATTGCATCTCTCAATGCCGACCATACAGAGATACCGTGCATTAAAGGGGGCTCACCCACAGCCTTGGAGTGGTAAATCGTGGCTTCATGATTTTTACTGTCCTTTAACAAAGCCACATTAAACTGTTTAGGCGTATCACCCACAGCGGGGATTTTGTAACTTGCACCACCATTGGTCTGCAGGCGACCATCTTGACCCCATACTAATTCTTCTGTGGTCAGCCAACCCATGCCTTGAATAAAACCCCCTTCTATCTGACCGATGTCAATGGCAGGGTTAATGCTTTCACCCACATCATGCAAAATATCAACTCTAGACACCGTATAAGTGCCCGTAAAGGTATCCACTTTGACTTCACTCACAGAAGCACCACATGAGTAATAGAAGAATGGACTGCCTTTGGCTTGTTGGCGGTCATAATGAATTTTTGGAGTGCGGTAATAACCTGTGGCAGACATGGAAATGCGCGCCATGTAGGCCTGCTGTGTCAGTTCTGCAAACGAGATTGAATGGCTAGGCCATGACACTTTACCATCACTAAATGTGACCTCATCAGCGTCAACTTGATAGCTTTCTACAATATGGTCTATTAAGCGCTGCTTAATTGTCAGAGCCGCATTTCTTGCCGCTTGGCCATTAAGATCGGTACCACTTGAAGCCGCTGTAGGGGAGGTGTTGGGAACCTTGTCAGTGCGCGTTGAAGTAACCTCTATCTGCGCTAAAGGTAGGCCTAATTCAGCCGCAACTATCTGCCCAATTTTGGTATACAAACCTTGGCCCATTTCCGTACCACCGTGGCTCACTTGCACAGTACCATCGGTATAAATATGTACCAGAGCACCGGCTTGATTAAGGAACATGGCAGTGAAGGAAATACCAAACTTCACCGGTGTTAAGGCCAGTCCTTTGAGATAACGGCCACCGGTTTTTAAAGCCTGTTGGTTATCGCTGTGAATCGCCTTGCGCCGCACCCAATAGTCACTGGACTCGACCAACTCTTGTATGATCCGTTGTAGGTCTACGCCCTTGACCGTCTGATGATAGGGCGTGATATTGCGATCGTCTTGGCCATATAAATTGGCCTGTCTGATTAACAAGGGATCTTTACTAAGACTGCGGGCAATATCATCCATCATTTGCTCAGCAAGCATCATACCTTGAGGCCCACCAAAGCCGCGGAATGCAGTATTAGATACTGTATTCTGAAACCAACGATGACCGGTAATGGTGGCTGCGGGCAAATAATAGGCATTGTCGGTATGGAACATGGCTCGATCAACAATCGCGTCCGACAAATCAGGGCTACAACCACACAAGCCATTGAGTTCAGCATTGACGGCAGTAATCAGTCCCTGCCCATCAAAACCCACCTGTGCCTGATTTACGAAAGGATGACGCTTACCCGTCAGCGCCATATCATCACTACGTGCAAGGCGCATCTTGACCGCCTTTTGGTTGCGTACGGCTAATAGGGCCGCAAGGCATGCCCATTGTGCTGCTTGGGTTTCTTTGCCACCAAAACCACCCCCCATACGCCGCGTATCGACCACCACTTTGTGCATCGGTAAGGCCAGCACTTCGGCCACTAGCTTTTGCACTTCACTTGGATGCTGGCTTGAAGTGTGGACCAATACACCACCATTATCTTGCGGTATAGCTAAGCAAACCTGACCTTCAAGGTAAAAGTGTTCTTGGCCACCCACCTGCTGATTGATTGTAAGGCAATGTGCCGAGGCCTGAAGTGCCTTGGCGCTATCACCCCTGACTAAGCGATGGCTCGGGCGCACCTGTTTGTTGCTGACCTGAGCTTGCTCGAGGGTTAACAAGGGTGGTTGCGCATTAATCTGTGCCTGACCTAAGAGCGCAGCTTTACGGGCAGCGTCGCGACTAGTGGCAACAACAGCAAAAAGAGGTTGACCAAAGTAGTTAATTTGCTCTTCAACCAACAAAGGATCACCCGCAAAGACTGCCCCAATGTCTACCTGACCCGGAATGTCCTTGGCTGTGATGACATCAACCACACCGTCTGCACTAGCAACCGCGCTTAAATCCTGACTGGCCAGTAACCCACAGGCTACCGTCGCCATCCCTACATAAGCATGCAAACAACCAACGGGCACGGCAATGTCATCAATGTATAAAGCCTTGCCTGTGAGGTGCAGCTGCGCACTTTCATGGGGTGTGGCTTTGCCTATTATATTAGGCTTGGAACTGTAGCCATCACTCTGACTCACCTGGGCTTTGGAAGCGGCTTGTGGATGCTTGATTTGAGGTAGTTTTCTCATGCCATAAGCTCCTTTAAAAAGCCTTGGATAATATTGGCGGTGACCTGTTGTCGATAGTCAGCACTGGCCCTCATATCGGCAATGGGTTGATAATCTTGAGCCAACCATGCGGGTACTTGAGCAATCAGTTGATGACTTAAGCTTTGACCTAACAACTGACCTTGCGTTGCGTTGGCCATTTTAGGAATCGCAGCCATGCCGCCACAGGCGATATTAACTTGTACAATGACACCTTTTTTTATGATCACGCTCATGGCCACGCAAGTAGCCGAAATGTCATCTTCAGTGCGTTTACTCACCTTTTCCACCCACACTCGCTGACCTTTCAATGGCAAGGGTAATATGACACTGTGAATAAACTCACCAGTGTCTAAAGCGGTTTGTTTATAACCCAGGTTAAACTCTTTTAGGGCAATAATGCGCTGCTTTAAACCACACTGAAGGACTAATTGAGCGTCCATCACAAGTAACAAAGGAGGCACGTCGGCAATAGGGGAACTGTTGGCAATGTTACCCACTAAGGTAGCGCGGTTACGCACTTGGCGGGATGCAAAACCAACTAATAAGTCGCTCATAGCTGGTAAGTCATTTTGACAGAAAGTTTCAACCTCGCTGAGCGTCACACCGGCACCTATATGCAGTCGGTGACCTCGTTTTTCAATCAACTGTAGTTCTGCTACCCCAGTGACGTCGATCAAATGGTCAATCGACTTAAGACCATGGGTAATGTCTAAAGCGAGGTCGGTGGACCCTGCCACCAATCGCGCAGCTGGAAAGGCCTCATACGCCAAGGCTAATTCAGCGAGGTTAATCGGCGTCACATAAGCTGGGGTGGAAGCGCGCTGGGTTTGAGAGGCCATCTGCTGCAATTGTGCGTAGCAGTAATCATAACCCCCCAACTGACTAAATAAAGGGTCTGTGGCTCTGTCTATGGGGGCTAACTGGTCAGCCGCCAAAAGAATAGGATGATAACCAGTACAACGGCATAAATTGCCAGATAATGCCAGTTCAACACCATGACGGTGATGGGCAAAAGCCTGTGGGGTGGCTAATTGATCAGCCGGGGTATTGAGCCACCAAGCCACAAGCGACATGACAAACCCTGGGCTGCAAAAACCACACTGGCTGGCGTGACAATCTACCATAGATTGCTGTACCGGATGCAATATAGGCCCCTGCAGGGCATCTAAGGTAATCACATGGCGGCCATGAAGACTGCCCAATAAAGCAATGCAAGCGTTCACACTGCGGTAAACTATGCGACCTTGGGCTAATTCGCCAACCATCACTGTGCACGCACCACAGTCGCCCACAGCGCAGCCTTCTTTGGTCGCCATTAAATATTGAGATTCTCTTAACCAATGCAATAAGGTGGTGTCTGCTGCCGGATCTACTATTTCAATCGTCGATTGATTCAATAACAGGTGCATATGCGCTACTCTCTTTGATTAGCCTCGTATCTTCTCAATACCTGTCATTTTAGTCAACTTTTCATTAATGTTAAAATAGCCTATGATGATGCATTATGGCTTTAGTAATTAATGGCACACCACATGACCCCAAACATCTCAAGAGGGCCCTATAAGCCTGGACGTATCAGAGAGCAGAGCCGAGACCTAATTTTGCAAGCCGCAGAAAAGGAGTTTGCCTGTCACGGTTTTCGTGGTGCAACCATGCAACGCATTGCCGAGTCTGCCCAAGTACCTAAAGCCAACATCCACTATTACTTTGCTAATAAACTTGGCCTTTATGGGGCGGTGTTAGAAAACACGCTAAAGCTTTGGGATAACGTGTTTAACGAACTGTCTAGCCATGATGAACCCGCCCATGTTCTGAGCCGGTATATTGATGCAAAGATAGATTTTTCTAGGACTCACCCCACCGCTTCAAGGCTATTTGCTAAAGAAATGATTAGTGGCGCTCCCCACTTAAGCGCATACCTGCAGCAAGATTATCGCCTCTGGTTTAAGCAGCGCATGAGTATTTTTGAAAGCTGGGTGGCTCAGGGCAAGATGGATGACGTCGATCCAGCCCATGTGATTTTTATGATCTGGGCCAGCACTCAATATTACGCTGATTTTGAGCCACAAATCCTTATTGCGACCCAGACCCCACGCCTAACAGAGCAAGCTTTTATAGACGCCGCCAACTCTATTAAACACATCATACTCAAAGGTTGTGGCATCAGTTAAAGCACCATGCCACCTGAGTGCATTACCTCAGCTTAACGGCTCTCACCCTCTTCGAGGAACTGCTGGTCGATGTCCACTTGTGGTTTTTCATGCAGTACTCGCTCAAATGACTGTAACCGTTTATAGACTGAGAGCAACTCAACAATGGTTGGCCATGAGTTGATTAGGTATTGGAAGGAGTTACTTACCTGCCCAAAAGCGGTCAGTATTTGCTGCAAAATACCAAAGGTTATGGTGCCTGCAACGATGGTTGGAATAAGAATAATATAGGCAAACAGGTTATCTGCCTGCAAGAAAAAACTACGTGCCACATTAAAGTACATATAATGAAAATAGAGCCGGAAGTAGTTCTTACGTACATTACCAAACAACTCAGTTAGTGTTAAAGGCTGCGCCCGGTCTTCGTGGTCTTCACCGTAAACTAACTCTTTACGGTAAGCCGCTTCCACGCGCTGGTTACGAAATTCTAAACCGGGTAATTTAATACCTACAAAGGCCATGAGCATGGTACCAAAAACAGACCAAAATATAGCTGCATAAAATAAAGGCGAAGCGATGGCTCCAACAATAGGCAGTTCTGTTACATATTGAGATAACGACCAAAGTACTGGTAAAAAAGCCACCAAGGTCATGAAGGCATCCACTAACGACACTCCCAAACCTTCCATGATGCTAGCGAAACGCATGGTGTCTTCTTGCACCCTTTGTGCTGCCCCTTCCACTTGTCTGAGCTGAGTCCATCTTGAGGCGTAAAATTGGTTCATGGCCATGCGCCAGCGAAAAATGTAGTGGCTTACAAAAAAGCGCGTCATGACAAATACGATGACCGCTAAAAAAGCGATTTCACCAAAGATAATAATCAAGTCATATAGTTCTTTGGCAGTAATGCTCCCTGGCTCTGCCAGTGCAGCTTGTATGTTATCGAAAAAAGGCCGTCTCCAGGTGTTTATAGCCACTGACACCTGCACCGAAAAATAGGTACTAAATAAGATCAAGGCAGTGCCAAAAATTGACCACAACTGCCACTCATGAGGTGAAAGTCGCATCCACACTAGGCCAAACATCATCAGCGTGGTGAAAAAATAGAGGTAAAACCAGATAAAATCTGAACTAACAAAATGACCCAAACCAAGTACCGGTTCAGCATCCTCACCGGGCAGTTCAAAACCTAACAAGGTTCCTAACTGATCACCCCAGCCATACCAAACCGCAATGCATACACTTGCCCAGACAATTAGAGTAATAAAAAACCATCGTGGATTAGGAAAAAAACATTGAAACATAAGAACCGTCCCTAGAACCTTTTAAATTGAATACAATTAACTAACGCAAGATTAGACAATTGTACCAATAATATCTACCTATAGAAGGACTTGACATGTTATTAGCTCAGTGGCATATTCTGCATATGTATGATGGTATACCATAATACAATCTGATTAATAACAACGCACGTTTAGGCTTGGGAGTTGCCACTATGAAATTTTCTTTGTTTGTTCACATGGAGCGATCTGATCCAACCAAGCCTCATAAAGAACTCTTTGATGAGCTAGTCGAGCTCACCCTCATGGTGGAAAAGGCAGGATTTGAAACTGTGTGGATTGGCGAACACCACATGATGGAATTCACCATCGGCCCCAACCCACTAAACTTCATGGCCTACCTTGCCCCCATTACTAAAACTATTCGCTTGGGATTAGGTACTATTGTTGCCCCCTTCTGGAACCCTGTTCGTCTTGCAAGTGAAGCTTCACTAGTGGACATGATGAGTAATGGCCGCCTTGATTTTGGTATTGCCCGCGGAGCCTATCAATCAGAATTTGATCGCATGACAGACACAATGACGGCCAAAGAAGGCGGTGGCCCCTTGCGAGAGATGATTCCTGCCTTACAAAAATTGTGGACCAGCGACTACGCCCATGATGGTAAACACTTTTCGTTCCCCACCTCTACAGCCATTCCTCGAGTGACACAGAAACCTTTCCCACCCATGTGGGTGGCGGCTCGAGAACAAGAATCACATGATTATGCAGTAGAAAATGACTGCAATGTTATGATCACTCCACTGATCGCTGGTGATGCTAGCATTGAAATGGCCAGCCAACGGTTTAAGCAAGCCTGCATTAACCACCCAGAAAAACCACAACCTCAATTACTCGCTCTGCGTCACACATGGGTGCATGAAGAAAATGAAGATTGGCGCAAAGGTGCTCAAGCCCTGCGCAATTGGTACGCTTATTTTTACGCCTGGTTTAAAAATGACCAAACACCTGTCGAGGGCTTTGTAAAACCGCTGACTGATGAACAAATGGATGAACTGCCAGGCTTTGCTTTAGACGATCTGCATAATAATCTTCTCATCGGCACGCCCGCTGAAGTCACCCAGCGCATTAAGCACTACGAAGCACTCGGTGTGACCCAATTTAGCTTTTGGAGCGACAACGGCCTGTCCCATGCAGAAAAGAAAAAGTCTTTGCAGTTATTCATAGACCAAGTAATGCCTCACTTTAACTAACCCATGTGACTGACTTTAATCAGGAATAAATTATGCATTTTGAAGTACGTAAAGTTGTCACCAGCATCGAAGAAACGCGCATTGAAGGGGGTAAATTAGCACCTAGACCCATTACCATGGTGGGTGTGGCTTATGTCATTAAAAATCCATGGGCAGGCCAAGGTTTTGTAGAAAATCTGCGCCCAGAAATTACTGCGGGGTGTTCTGAATTGGGCGCCGAAATGGTGGCTAAAATACTGGCTCACTTTCCTAGTGGTGAGGCTATAGAGGCCTATGGTAAAGCTGCTGTGATCGGCTTAGACGGGGAGATTGAGCACGCCTCTGGTCTCATTCATACCTTACGTTTTGGCAACCATTACCGAGACGCTGTGAACGCCAAAAGTTTCTTAAGCTTCACCAACAAACGTGGGCCAGCCGGAACCTCTATCCAGATCCCCATGATGCATAAAGATGATGCGGGTTTTCGCTCCCACTACATCACTTTAGAAATGCACATTGAAGATGCGCCAGCAGCCGATGAAATCATCGTGGTTCTTGGTGGTGCAGATGGGGGTCGTGCGCACCCTCGGATTGGCAACCGCTACATGGATATGGAAGAAATTGCCGCCGAAAAAGCGGCCCTAGAGGCCCAGCTTTAATGGCTTTATTTTGTCCAGCGGGAACTCATTACCAAGTCTTTGGTGAGTCAAAACACAACACCCTAGTCTTTATCCATGGTGTGGGGTTAGATTTAAATCTATGGCAACATCAAGTAGCGGGCTTACAAGATAAGTACCAAATTATCACCTATGACCTGCTTGGCCATGGGTTAAGCCCCCATACAGAAAGTGGCCTTAGCCTAGAAACTTTGGCTCAGCAGCTCTATGACCTGTTGGAGTATAGGCAACTTAAGCGAGTGCATTTAGTCGGATTTTCTTTAGGAGGGCTGGTGGCCCGGGTATTTGCCACCCAATACCATGATCGTCTGCAAAGTCTAATAATTATGAACTCAGTGTTTGATCGAACTCGCCGTTTACGTGACACTATTTTAAAGCGAGTGCGTGAGGTAGAAAAACATGGCCCCAGTGCTAATATAGATCAGGCTCTAACCCGCTGGTTTAGTCCTCTATATACTCAAAATCATGGCCTTGACTTAGCCCTGTTAAAGGCCAAGGTATTAGCTAACCATAGCCCCAGTTATAGTCGCTGTTATCGTTTGTTCGGTGAAGGTGATAATGTGGTGCAAGATAAGTTAAGCAACATTAGCTGCCCCACGTTGATTACCACCGGTGAGCTAGACCCTGGCTCTACCCCTGCCATGAGCTACGCCTTAGCAGCAAAGATACCCTCAGCAACAGCGGTTATTTTACCAAACGCTAGGCACATGATGCCCGTTGAGAAGGCCAGTGAAGTCAACGCACTATTAGCCCAATTTATGGGCATTAACTCACTGCCAGTCAGTTAACGCAGTCATTAAAGGAGCAAGTCATGGGCCTTAGCGAATACCAAATGTTTATCAACGGTCAGTGGGTAGATGCCCAAGATGGTAGCCGCTTTGACAGTGTAAACCCTGCCAATGGCCAACCCTGGGCAAGTTTCCCACACGCAAAAGAAGCTGATGTAAATGTTGCCGTTGAGGCGGCGCAAAATGCTTTCGAAAACCCAGCGTGGCGCAACTTAAACGCCACAGCAAGGGGTAAATTGCTGCGTAAACTGGGTGATTTAATCGCTGCCAATCAAGGCCATTTAGCACAATTGGAAACTAACGATAACGGCAAACTGATCCGTGAAACGATGGGTCAAATTGGTTACATGCCTGAATTTTTTTATTACTACGCCGGTCAAGCCGATAAGCTTGAGGGCCAGACCTTACCCCTAGACAAAGCCGATATGTTTGCCTATACCACCCATGAACCCTTAGGTGTGGTTGCGGCTATTATTCCGTGGAATTCCCCCATGTACTTAACCGCAGTTAAGCTGGCGCCAGCCTTGGCTGCAGGCAACACTCTAGTACTCAAACCTTCCGAACATGCTTCAGCCACCATTATTGAACTTATGCACTTAGTCAAGGAAGCGGGCTTCCCCGACGGCGTAGTCAACGTGGTCACAGGCTTTGGCACTGACACAGGATCTGCCTTGACCAAGCACCCACTGGTGCGCCGCATTGCCTTTACCGGTGGCAGTCAGGGGGCTAAGGCTGTGATTAAAAACAGTGCTGAAAACTTAGCCCAGGTTAGCCTAGAGCTGGGTGGAAAATCACCCAACATTATATTTGAAGACGCTGACATTGGCAGTGCCGTTAATGGAGTGATTGCTGGTATTTTTGCTGCCAGTGGCCAAAGCTGCGTCGCGGGTAGCCGCTTGCTTGTGCAAGATGGCGTATACACTGAGTTTTTAGCCGCCCTCAAGGCACGCGCTGCTAGCATTATTATTGGTGACCCTTTGGATCCTACTTCTGAAATGGGCCCCATGGCCACCCAACCACAACTGGCTCTAGTTGAGCGTATGGTAGCCGAGGCCTTAGCCGATGGTGCAAAGCTAATTCAGGGAGGCAAACGAGCCTCCATCGCTGGAGAAGGCTGGTACTATGAGCCCACAATTTTGGCAGTCGAAAATAATGAATGCAGCATTATGCAAGAGGAAGTCTTTGGCCCCGTGGCCAGCATTATGCGCTTTAAAGACGAGGCACAAGCCCTAGCCTTGGCCAACGATACTGAATTTGGTTTAGCGGCGGGTATTTGGACCCGTGACAATGCGCGCGTGCACCGCATGAGTAAGGCCGTGCAGGCTGGTATCATATGGGTTAACACCTACCGGGCTGTCTCACCTATGGGCGCAATTGGTGGCTTTAAAGCCAGTGGTTATGGTCGTGAAAGTGGCATAGACGGGGTCAAAGATTATACCCAACTGAAAACAGTGTGGATTAATACCTCCAGTGAACCGATGGCTGACCCTTTTGTCATGCGCTAAATAACCATGCTCAGCACTACCACCAACAGTTTAATTTAAGTTTAGATATCAAAAGGTTAAAAGAGTTTAACCTTTTGATATAAAATACAACACAGACCACTCATTGCTAATACTCATTATAGGATCCACATGATGCAACTAAACAATACCGCGCTATTTCGTCAACAAGCTTATATCAACGGCATTTGGCTAGATGCAGATTCAAGGGCTACTATTGAAGTCACCAACCCCGCCAATGGAGACGTCGTCGGCACTATTCCAGACATGACTGCGGTGGAGACCGCGCGGGCCATCGAGGCCGCCCGTGTAGCAATGATCAGCTGGCGTAAACAAACCGCCAAGCAACGCGCCGTCATCTTGCGCCGTTGGTTTGACCTCATCATGGAAAACCAAGATGACCTTGGTCAAATTATGACCCTAGAACAAGGTAAACCGTTAAACGAAGCTAAAGGTGAAATTGCTTATGCTGCCAGCTTTATAGAATGGTTTGCCGAGGAAGGTAAACGCACTTATGGCGATATCATCCCTACCCATAAGGCTGATGCTCGTATCGTGGTGACTAAGGAACCGATCGGCGTTGTTGCTGCCATTACTCCTTGGAACTTTCCCGCGGCTATGATCACTCGTAAATGTGGCCCGGCCTTGGCCGCAGGTTGTGGGTTTGTCGTGCGCCCAGCAGCAGAAACCCCTTTTTCTGCCCTAGCCCTTGCAGTATTAGCAGAACAAGCCGGTGTTCCAGCTGGCGTATTTAATGTGATTACCGGCCAAGCTCGTCCCATTGGAGCAGAACTCACCAGCAACCCTACTGTGCGCAAATTAACATTCACTGGCTCCACTCCTGTGGGCAAACTATTAATGCAACAATGTGCCCCCACCTTAAAGAAAGTATCTTTAGAGCTTGGCGGTAACGCCCCGTTTATTGTTTTCAATGATGCTGATCTTGATGCAGCTGTGGCTGGCGCCATCGCAGGCAAATACCGTAACGCAGGCCAAACCTGTGTCTGTGTTAACCGCTTTATCGTGCAAGAGGGTGTCTACGATGCCTTCATCGCAAAGTTTGCCGAGCAAGTTGCGCTGCTGCAAGTAGGTAACGGCATGGACCAAGGTGTCACTCAAGGCCCAATGATTAACCAAGGTGCCATTGATAAGGTCAAAGACCACATTGAAGATGCCTTAAGTAAAGGTGGCAGCCTCATCTGTGGTGGTGAAAGCCACGCTTTAGGTGGCAGTTTCTTTACACCCACTATTATTGGTAATGCCACTACTGACATGAAAGTAGCCACAGAAGAGACCTTTGGGCCAGTCGCCCCAATCTTTAAGTTTAAGGATGAAGCCCAAGCTATTGCCATGGCTAACGACACAGAATTTGGCTTAGCCGCTTATTTTTACACTCGAGATATAGGCCGTGTATGGCGTGTAGGCGAAGCTTTAGAGTATGGCATTGTGGGCATTAACGAAGGCATTATTTCTACCGAAGTGGCTCCTTTTGGTGGGGTAAAACAATCAGGTATTGGCCGAGAAGGTTCACATTATGGCATTGAAGATTTCCTAGAAATTAAATATATGCTCATGGGTGGTTTGTCATAAAATCCATTTTACTTGATCAAATAAGGACTCACTTATGTCGCAAGAAAAGCACAGATCAGCCAAGTTTGAAGCGGGCCTCAAAACCCGCAAGGCGGTATTGGGCGACGCATACGTCGATGCCTCTATCGCCGCGGCAGACGACTTTACCTGGCCCTTGCAGGAACTTGTCACTGAATACTGCTGGGACAGTATTTGGAATCGCGATGGCTTGCCCCGCAAAACTCGGAGCCTCATCAATCTAGCTATGATCACGGCGTTAAACCGACCCCATGAACTTAAGCTTCATATTCGTGGGGCTTTCAACAATGGCTGTACCCAGGATGAAATCCGCGAAGTGCTTTTACAAAGTGCGATATATTGTGGCGTACCCGCCTCTATCGATGCCTTTCGTTGTGCTCGTGAAGTGTTAGCAGAGATGGCTGCAGAATCCTAACTTATGATGACTGAACTTGCAGACCTCAAGGTCACCCGTAACACCGTTACCCTGCGTCAGATCGTGTTGGATAAGCTCCGCAATGCCATTATCAGCACTCAACTTAAACCTGGCCAACGATTGGTAGAAAGGGAGCTGTGTAAAGCTTTGGACGTGAGCCGCACCTCTGTGCGTGAGGCTTTACGCCACTTAGAGTCCGAAGGATTAGTGCAGTACACGAGTCATAGAGGGCCCAGCGTCACCCTACTCAGCCTAGAGGATGTTAAAAACATCTACGAACTGCGGGCCGCCTTAGAGGGCTTAGCTGGTGAACTGTTTTGTAGGCGCGCTAGCGCTCAACAAATTAGCTTACTACAAGAGACGACCGATGCCTTAGGCAAGGCCTTTGATCGCTCTGAGGTGAGTGACATTCTGGCTTGCACCCAAGACTTTTACGAGCAATTACTCGAAGGCAGCTGCAATGCTGAACTTGATGCCAGTTTGAACCGCCTTTTAGCCCGCATTATGGTGTTGCGAGCTGGAACCATCGCCCAACCAGGTCGCTGGAAAGATAGCCTCAAGGAAATGCAGGCCATCATGCAGGCCATTGCCAAACGCGATGGTGAAGCCGCCAGAAAAGCCTGTGTGGCCCACGTTGATGCTGCAGGAAGCATCGCCCTGCAACAGATAAGACAGACTGAAGATGAATTATTGTAGCCATTGCGGCTCTAGTAAATTACATCAAAAACAACCTACAGAGGATACCCATAAGCGCATCGTTTGTGACCAATGTGCGCGGGTGCATTACCACAATCCGACTATTATTTGCGGCTGTATTATAGAGCAAGGTGACAAGGTCGCCTTATGTTTACGTGCTATTGAGCCACAAAAAAACACCTGGACTATCCCTGCAGGCTACCTAGAATTCGGTGAGAGCACAGAAGCTGCAGCCCAAAGGGAAGCCTTAGAAGAGACCGGTATGGAGGTAGAAATACGTGAGCTTTACTCCGTATTTAATGTCCAGCACATGCATCAGGTGTACATCATTTATAGGGCTCAGTTTGTGCAAAAAAACCAAGAAATGGGTCATGAATCTTTGGCTGTAAAGTGGTTTACAGAACAAACCTTGCCGGCAGAGCAATTGGCCTACCCGGCAATAAAAACCATGCTCCTGCGGCATGCCAAAGAAAGAAAAGCCGGCTGTTTTAGTTTATATCAAGGCGACGCCACCTCTGGCCGTATTATTGGGTTACAACCAAACTAAATTAATTGCCCTATCCGCTTGCAAATTTAGCAATAACCCTCATCATTAGCCTAACCAAAATCAAATGGAAAAATTTATGTGGTTCATTAAATCCTGGCGTCGAACCCTCAGCTTAGTTTTTTTGAGCGCTTTACTGAGTGCCTGTGGCCTCAACAACATTCCAACCTACGATGAACAAGTCAAGTCGGCCTGGTCTCAAGTTGAAAATCAATATCAACGCCGTGCAGATCTTATTCCTAACCTGGTCAGCACGGTTAAAGGTTATGCAGCGCACGAAAAAGACACCCTCATTGCCGTGACTAATGCGCGCGCAAAAGTCGGTTCTATTCAGGTGACTAAGAACCTGCTTGAAAATCCTCAAGCGATGCAGCAATTTCAGCAGGCCCAGGGCCAACTAGGCAGCGCGCTAAAACGTTTATTAGTCGTGAGTGAACGTTACCCAGATTTAAAAGCCAACCAAAACTTTTTGGCGTTACAGTCTCAACTTGAAGGCACAGAAAACCGTATCAGTGTGGCCCGCAGAGACTTCATCACTTCTACAGAGCGTTATAATACAGAGATTCGCACCTTTCCCGGCAAACTATGGCATGGTTTTCTATACAGCGACCTAAAACTACGTGAGGCCTATACTGCGACCAGCCAAGACGCTGAAACAGCGCCAAAGGTAAGTTTCTAATGACCTTACAAGTGTTCCCTAACACCAAAATCCGCTGGTTATTAGTCAGTTTCTTGGCCCTTTGTTTATTGGCACTACCCAGTTTTGCAGCCTTTGAAGTGCCCAAACTCAAGACTCGTATTTTAGACCAAGCCAATTTAATTGATGCAGCATCCGAACAACAAATCAACCAACTATTGGCGGGCCATGAAAAGGCCTCTAGCAATCAGATTATTGTAGTCACTCTTAAAGACCTGCAAGGCTTTAGTATTGAACAAGCGGGAGTAGAAATGGGCCGGGCCTGGGGCGTAGGTCAAAAAGAACAGGACAACGGTATTGTCCTGATCTTAGCCCAAGCTGAACGCAAAGTTCGCATAGAAGTGGGCTACGGTTTAGAAGGCGTGATGACTGATGCAGTGAGTGCCACCATTGTTCAAGACTATATTTTACCGCGCTTTAAAACTGGCGATTTTAGTGGCGGCTTGCTAGTGGGTAGTCAGGCTATAGTGGCAGCTCTTGGCGGCGAATATATTGCGCCAGTGGCGAAAGGCAAGAAATCGGGTAACGGCTCAGGCTTACCCAGCATCATCTTTATGTTTATTTTTATGGCGTTTGCAGCCATGAACCGACTCGGTTCATCAGGTGGTCGCCGGGGCCGTAGTAGCCTCTGGTTGCTGCCGTTAATGATATTAGGAGGAGGTTCGGGTGGCCGTAGCTCAGGTGGTGGTTTTGGTGGGTTTTCCGGCGGTGGCGGCGGATTTGGTGGCGGCGGAGCATCTGGAGGATGGTAACCATGACATTAATAAATGAACAACAACAAGCCAAGGTTCAGCATGCCATTGGCCAAGCTGAAAAAAATACTGACGCAGAGCTAGTCACAGTCCTTGCAGGTGAGAGTGACGACTATTATTTTATCCCCACCATGTGGGCTGCGTTAGTGAGTTTAGTCACCCCAGCAGTGCTGCTGCAAACTAACCTATGGTTGAGCCAAACAGACATGCTGTGGATTCAGTTGCTTGAGTTTATAGCTTTGGCGCTAGTGTTTCGCTGGCAGCCTCTGAAACATTTATTGGTGCCAAAACGGGTTAAACATGCCAGAGCATCCCTGCTTGCAAAACAACAGTTTTTAAGCCAAGGCTTACACCACACTCGCGGCGAAACAGGATTGCTTATTTTTGTCTCAGAAGCAGAGCGTTACGCAGAAATTCTGGCCGACCGAGGCATTAATAACTTGGTACCAGAGGGCGCATGGGACCGCATACTGCAGCAGCTATTAGGCCAAATAAAAGCCAACAACACCGAAGCTGGGCTCATCGATGCGATTGAGGCCTGTGGCAATTTGCTCGCCGAGCATGTGCCATCGACCCACGATCAAGACGAACTGCCCAATCACTTGGTTATTTTATAGGCGGCTTAGCCCAAGCTCACTAAACAAACTGAACCACACTGGTGTGTGGATCTCGGCTTTGTTTAGTGAGGTTTAATTGTTGTAAATAATCAGCCCAGTACTGGGCCTCATTGATACTCAGATCGTGCAGATAATTCCACGTGTATAAACCAGAATCATGGCCGTCATCAAATTCGAGCTTAACCGCGTAATAACCTACTGCCTCTAGGCCGACTAGCTTAACCCTGCTCTTACCCACCTGCAGCACGGCTTGATCTGGACTATGGCCTCGCACTTCCGCACTCGGTGATGAAATGCGCAGGTACTCTGCGCTTAAGGTGTAGCTCACTTCCCCTGCATCTGCTGCATAGCTAAGTTCTAGAGTGTTGCTGCTTTTATGAAGTTTAATCTTGGTCGGGTTCACAGGATGGATCTCGGTTAACGTTTACGGCGAATTAAGTCGCGAATTATAAAGCGGTTGGGATCTAAACCCCAAGCTACACATTGTGCCACAGGCAGACTTTGATTTGCCATCTGGCAAGCCAATATTTCGGCACTTAAAGGAGCGCTAATTAAGCCCTTAGAGCCATGGCCAACATTAATATATAGGCCTGCTAAATAGGGCATCTGCTCAGCAAATTTATAGTTGGCGTCTTGGCGTAATTTAGCAAACCGATGAACCACTTGGGACTCGTCAGCTAACTGACCAACCATGGGTAAATAATCAGGTGTTACCGCCCTAAACCCCACTCTACCACCCACAATAGTGTCAAGTCCAAGCCCTTTGTGAAGGGGCAACACCTGATTTAAACGATTTAGGTTATCGATATCATCTTGCACCGATAAGGCGTCATCATGGGTGTGTAAATTATAGCTGGCTCCCACGGCAAATACGCCTTGCTGGGCCGGCGTCACATAACCTTCGCCACACACCACCAAAGCAGGGCTTGCTGCGGTTGCAACATAACTTATCTGACCACGGATTGATTTCAAAGGAAGGTGTTGGTGAGCTAATAAATGGTTAGCCCCATTGGCGTTGGCGATAACGACGGCATCAAATTCATGTGAGCCTGAGTGATGGCCCTTAAGTTCAAGCTGCCAGCCTTGGTGGGAGCTTTGTTGCATGGTTTCTACGCTGCTATTGAGCCATAAGCTTGCGCCACTTTGGCGGTACAATGCGGCACACCAATCGGCAGGCGATACCCAGCCACTGCTGGGGAAATATAAACCTCCAGCACTGACCGGTTGTTGGGCCAATGTTTGTGCTTGAGGTTGATCTAACCACTGCAACCAAGACGACGGATACTGACGCTGCATCACGGCCTGCATTTGCGTCACTTGTTGCGGGCTGGTGGCTAACTGCAACAAACCGCAGGCTTGCCAGTGCTGAGGGCTTAAACTGCGCTTTAGCAATGCCATACTGTGCTGCAGACCCTGTTGATGAAACTGCCCCGCTATGGTGGCATTGTCTGGCAGCTTAGCGTACAGCATCGCTTGCCGATTACCTGATGCCCCACTGGCTAGCGCCGCACCTTGCTCTATGAGAGTCACCTCAAAACCTCGCTGGCACAGGCTATACGCAGTGGCTACGCCACTAATACCCGCGCCAATGATGGCTACTTTACCCTTTGCAGACACGCCCATCAGTGGCCTCTGCCATGGCGCGGTATAAGCCCTATTAAACGGCCGATCTCTAGGCCCAAGACACACATCGAACTCGCCCTTAAGTTGAGCTAGGGCTTGTTCAGTCTCGGCTTGGACTAAGGTTAGCTTTACATCGCCAAAATCAAGTTGGTAAAAACCTTTAATAGCATCTGGGTATTGGCCTTGAAGTTGCAAACTTAAGCCGTTTAACTGCGGCCAGCTTTGGTGTAACAATTTAACGTCATCTAGGCGCAAAGGTTGTTCACAAATCGCCACATAGTTGAGGGCTAGGCTTTGGTCGTCGACCTCCCTCGCCTGCAGCCAAAGTTTCCAAGTGAGCAAAAAGTCTAAGCCTACGCCAAATGTTTGATCCAACACCTGCACCACATTTTTAATCGGCAGCGAACCTTGAACTCCAGACAATGGGGGTTTTGAGGCCAATGCACTAGCGTTTGAAAATAAACCAGTGTCTAACAGGATAGCCGTAAGTTGCTGTAATCGTTGATCTACTTGGAGGGGTGTTTGTTGCAGCTTGGCCAATAGAGCAGCTGCAACCCCAAAAGTTGCAGCCAAACATTGAGGATCAGCAAAGGCTTTCTTAGCGTCGCTGTTTTTCATACCCCGTCTTTATTTAACCAAGTGGTACGCTTTATAAACAATCACGGGCTCTGCTGGCCAATCACGATACATGCCCTTCGTTTTAGTGGGCACTTCGGTAATGCGGTCGACAATGTCCATACCTTCGATCACTTTTCCAAACACAGCATAGCCTGCACTGGATGAGGTTTTATCTAAAAAAGGATTGTCTTGATGATTAATAAAGAACTGAGCTGTAGCACTATCAGGGTCACTCGTCCGCGCCATGGCAATGGTGCCGCGTAGGTTGGGCAAACCATTGCTCGCTTCATTCACAATGGCACTAACAGTGCCCTGTTTAGTTTTTCCATTAATGCCAAAGCCACCACCCTGAACCATAAATCCTGGAATCACCCGGTGAAAAATGGTGTCACTGTAATACCCTGCATTAACGTAATATAAGAAATTTTCCACACTGACGGGTGCAGCTTGGGCATCGAGTTCAATAATAATGCTACCGTGCACTGTAGATAGCTCAACCCGAGGATTCTCCGCCCATGCCGTAAAACTGAGAGTGAGCGCCAATAGCGCAGTTAATAGTGGTTTCATGAGTTCACCTTGTAGGTTGAAAATGCGTTGTTAAATGGCTTAATTGTCACTTGAGCGTAGACACCTGCGGCGATATAAGGATCCTCTGCGGCCCAAGCCTGGGCGCTGGCAAGATCAGCAAAGTCTGCCACCACCAAACTGCCGGTAAAGCCTTCTTCAGAGGGGTGTGGGTGGGGGCCTGCAAGCGTTAAGCGACTTTGTGCATCTAACTCTTTAAGCCGTTCAACATGGGCTGGTCTTGCCGCTAACCGAGCCGCTAAACTATTTTCTACATCTTGGGAAATAATGGCAAACAACATAATTAATCCTCTACTTCGCTGTCTTTAGGCATAAAACGAGACATATATACGCCCTGAGCTAAAATAAATACAAACGTAAGACCCAGCATGCCAAACAGTTTAAAATCGACCCAAGTCGATTCACTGTAATTAAAGGCCACATATAGATTAATACCGCCCATCGCAGCAAAAAATACGACCCAAGCTAAATTGAGCTGCCGCCAAATACGACTTGGCAGCTCCATACTTTTCCCCATCAAGCGCTGCACTACTGGCTTTTTGCCAATGAACTGGCTGCCTAAAAACACCAAACCAAATAACCAATTAACGATGGTCGGCTTCCATTTAATAAACTGACCATCTTGCAAAGCCACCGTAAGACCACCCAACACCACCACTAATATTAGTGTGACCAACTGCATTTTTTCTACTTTCTTGGTGGTCAACCAGGTGTAGCCCATTTGCAACATGGTTGCAGGGATTAATACCGCTGTGGCAAGGATTAAGTCACCCGTCATTTTATAAACAATAAAAAAAATGACAATGGGTAAAAAGTCGACAAGTAATTTCATAAATAGGAGTTCTCTTGTTCACTCAGGCTAGATTGCAGATTGGCTTAAGCACATCGAATATTAGGTTAATTATACTCAGTCATTGTACCATGCAGTAATCCGGACTTCTCATTTTCTGTGCCTTATGACCATACATACTTTTAACTGTATTGATGCCCACACCTGTGGCAACCCCGTGCGCCTGGTTGCCAAGGGCGGACCTGCCCTTAAGGGCAGTAATATGAGCGAAAAACGGCAAGATTTTTTGAACCATCATGACTGGGTACGCACTGCCTTAATGTTTGAACCTCGAGGCCACGCTATGATGTCAGGCGCTATACTTTACCCCCCTCATAACCCTGAGTACGATGGCGCTATATTATTCATTGAAACCAGTGGCTGTTTACCCATGTGTGGTCACGGCACTATAGGCACCGTGACCACTGCTCTGCAAGAGGGCTTGTGGCAACCAAAAACTGCAGGCCAATTAACCTTGGAGGTGCCAGCCGGAGTTATTCGCATTGAATACCAACAAGCCAAAGACGGCTTAATTGAGGCCGTGCGTCTATTTAATGTAGCCAGTTATTTGGCCCATGAAGGTCTGGTCATAGAATGCCCAGATTTAGGCCAGCTAATCATCGATGTGGCCTACGGGGGTAACTACTACGCAATTATTGAACCGCAAAAAAACTTTGCAGGACTGGAACAATTTTCAGCTGCTCAGGTGCTACGATATAGTCCTTTGGTAAGAGAGGCGATCAATAAAGTTGCCTCCTGCGTACACCCAGAAGACGCCAGTGTTAATGGCATTAGCCATGTCATGTGGACTGGAAAGCCTCGCAAACACGACTCTAACGCCGCCAACGCCGTGTTTTATGGTAGTGGCGCCATCGACCGATCACCCTGCGGTACTGGCACCAGCGCGCGCATGGCACAACTGCATGCCAAAGGTTTACTCAAGCAAGGTGACACCTTTATTCACGAAAGCATTATCGGTAGCCAGTTTGTTGGGCGGATTGAATCCACCGTTAAAGTTGGGCCCTACCATGGCATTATGCCAAGCGTTCAAGGCTGGGCTCAAGTCATCGGCTATAACACCATCATTGTTGATTCGAGGGATCCATACGCCCACGGATTTGAAGTTAATTAGGAAACCCCACCATGGATTTAACGAGTTTAAAAAAACAATACCCTGCTAGCACAGAAATTAAGGTTAAATGGGGCGAAATGGATGCCTTTCAGCACCTTAACAATACCGTCTATATTCGCTACTTCGAAGTCGGCCGCATTGATCTGTTTGAGCAAATAGGTGTGACTAGTGACATAAAAACCCATAATACCGGGCCTATATTAGCCTCTGTTCATTGTGACTACCTCGCCCCAGTCACTTACCCCGACACCCTGATCGTCTTTAGTTCAGCCACACAAACAGGCCCCAAGAAGGTAGAGGTAGAACACAAACTATGGAGCACAGAGCAAAATCGGGTGGTGGCTAAAGGCATCAGTGTGGGGGTTTATTATGACTATAGCGCCCTTAAAAGCTGCATTATTCCAGACCAAGTCGCAGCCAAATTGGCCGCCCTAAAGGACACATAGACCCATGGCGCTGTCACTCCACAACTACAACATCGTTAGAGTTAACGACAAGGGCAATATAGTCAACTGCACCGTGATTAAAATGTGTAAGGACTACGCCTTAATAAAGCTAGAGGGCAAAACCTTTAGAGTGCCCTACGGCATAATGGATGAGGTGGTGGGGCATGAATTACTGATGCCTGAATAGGCCCCCTTGATCGATTAACAAGGCCTTAACCATGGGGCAGTTCCGGGGTTACTGCAGCAGGTTTTGAAGTCTTTTTATCTAGGCTTCTTTCTCTGAAATAAGTGTAGATCCCGGTGGCTATAATAATGCCAGAGCCAATTAGAGTGAGCCCATCTGGGCTTTCTTCAAAAACGAATATGCCAATTAACAAGGAAAAAAGCAGCCTTGAATACCTAAAAGGCGCCACAATCGAGGCATTTCCCAAACGCATGGCCAACACGATCGCGTAATAGCCTGAGATGGTAAAAATGACAGTAAAGCCAAAATAAACCAGTTCGAGTCCAACCATAGGCACCATCACTTGACGACTCACTAGCAAGAGTATGATCCCGGCGATAACGATAGACAAAAAAGCTTGAAAAGAGATAATTGAAGATCCAACATCGGCAGGAATGACTCGCGTTACCAAATCTCTAACAGCCACGCCTAGCACTGCGATAAGCACCCACAAGACCGCTGGATTAAAACCATCAAATCCCGGCCTGATTATCAGTAACACACCCAAAAATCCCACAAAAACCGCCAGCCACCGACGCCAACCAACACTTTCACCCAAGAACAAAGCCGCTCCCATAGTGACTGTTAAAGGCATGATTTGAAACACTGCAGCCACTGTGGATAAAGGCACCAGAGATAATGATGTTACAAAAGCCACACCCGCAACGGCTTCTGCTAACATCCTAGTTAGAGTTGCTCGTGTCCATAGGCTAGCTGCCCATAAGCTATGCCCACTTTTAAGCGATACTAGGGCAAAAAAGATCGCGCTAACCAAGCCAATAACAATTAGTATTTGACTGATAGAGACGGTACTGGAAAGCTGTTTGATAAACGCATCTTCTATACTAAACGCCGCCATCGAGGCAAGGACTAAGAAGATGGCTTTGCGGTTATTTGTGCTGCTGTTCAAAGTGAGTGACCCCAGTTGTTAATCAACCTTTAATGCTAACTAAAGTGCTTTAACGCTGACCCTGGATGGCTCCCACCAAAAGGCCCAGCCCAACAACATAAGACCTAAAGCACCCACTGCTGCAACCAACCAGATCATCCCATGCATGAGTTTACTGCTTTAACCGATAACCCGTCTTAAAGATCCAAGCGATCAAGGCTAAACAAATACCCATAAATAAGGTCACCATGGCTAAGCTAACGCCCACACTCACATCAGAGATTTCATAGAAGCTCCAACGGAATCCACTAATTAAATACACTACAGGATTAAACATGGTCACCGTCTGCCAGGCACTGGGCAACATATCGATGGAGTAAAATGCCCCGCCTAAAAATACCATAGGAGTGACCACTAAAAGAGGAATTAATTGCAACTTTTCAAAGCCATCAGCCCAGATACCTATGAGAAAACCAAATAAACTAAAGGTAATTGTAGTGAGAATTAGAAAGGCTAACATCCAAAACGGATGGGCAATTTCAATGGGCACAAAAAAGCCTGCTGTCGCAAGCGTAATCAAACCAATTAACAAGGATTTAGTGGCTGCAGCACCCACATAGCCCGCAGTCGCTTCCCAGAACGACATAGGCGAAGATAGGACTTCATAAATAGTGCCCGAAAAACGCGGAAAGTAGATACCAAAGGAGGCATTAGACAGGCTTTGGGTCATAATGGATAACATGATCAACCCGGGCACAATAAAGGCGCCGTAACTAATGCCACCCACAGACTCTATACGTGAGCCTATAGCACCACCAAACACCACAAAATACAACACCGTTGACAGTACAGGTGAGACCACGCTCTGGGTAATAGTTCGTTTAGTACGAGACATCTCAAAAGAATAGATGGCCCACATGCCTCTTAAATTCATGCTGCGTCCTCCACTAGATCAACAAATATTTCTTCTAAACTGCTTTGTTGAGTATGTATATCTTTAACACCTAAACCAGCACTAGAAACAGACTGTAACAGGCCTGCAATATCCACTTCTGGTGTGTCTTTGTCGTAGTGGTAGACAATGCTTAGATGATCGTCAGCAAGTACAAAACCTTTTTCCATTAGCTCCGCAGGAACCGCATCTAGGCTTTGCATTAATTCAACTTTAAGTTGTTTTTGCCCCATGCGCGACATTAACGATTTTTTATCCTCTACCAACAACAGCTTGCCACCGCTAATGACCCCAATACGGTCGGCAATGGCTTCTGCTTCTTCAATGTAATGGGTCGTCAACACAATCGTCACACCTTGGTTGCGTAATTCATCAACCATACGCCACATATCTTGACGCAGCCCCACATCAACACCGGCTGTGGGTTCATCTAAGAACAATACTTGCGGTTCATGAACCAAAGCCTTGGCAATTAATAAACGGCGTTTCATGCCCCCAGACAGGGTCATAATACGGTCGTCTTTTTTATCCCATAAGGACAAGTCCCGCAAAATCTTTTCAACGAACTGTGTATTCTTAGGTAAGCCAAATAAACCCCGCGAAAATGTCAGGTTATTCCATGGTGTTTCAAAGGCGTCGGTCGTCAGTTCCTGTGGCACTAAGCCAATGAGGCTTCGGGTTTGCCGGTAGTTCTTAATAATGTCAAAACCACCCACAGTCACAGTGCCTGAAGTTGGGTTAACAATGCCACAAATGGCTGATATGAGCGTCGTTTTACCTGCCCCGTTGGGGCCCAGTAGAGCAAGAATCTCACCCTTTTTAACACTCAAAGTGATGTTATCTAGAGCCACAAAGCCGTTAGCATATTGTTTGCCTAAATTATTGATTTCGATCATTTTTTCAATATCCTAAAAAGAGGTGCTGATAAAGCTTTAACTTACCCCATGTTAACTGATTTTAGCCAATAAAAAACCGGCTACAAGAGCCGGTTTTTTATTAAGCATGGTTAGCTTGGGGGATGCTTACATCATACCGCCCATACCACCCATACCGCCCATGTCTGGCATACCACCACCAGCTGCACCGGCATCATCTGCAGGAGCATCAGCAATCATACACTCAGTGGTCAACATCATACCAGCAACAGAAGCCGCTGCCTGAAGTGCCGTACGAGTTACTTTAGCTGGATCTAGGATACCCATTTCGATCATATCGCCATAGCCACCAGTGCTGGCGTTGTAACCGTAGTTACCCGTACCAGACTTAACCTTATCTACCACAACAGAGGCTTCATCACCTGAGTTGGTAGCAATTTGACGCATGGGTGATTCCATTGCCTTAAGGGCAACTTTAATACCAACAGTTTGATCTGGGTTAGCGCCTTCAAGGTCTTGGATCCCTTGTAGAGCACGAACTAGTGCAACGCCGCCTCCAGGAACTACGCCTTCTTCAACGGCAGCACGAGTTGAATGCAACGCATCTTCTACGCGAGCTTTCTTCTCTTTCATTTCTACTTCAGTAGCTGCACCCACCTTGATTACGGCAACGCCGCCTGCAAGCTTAGCAACACGCTCTTGTAGCTTCTCACGATCGTAGTCTGAAGAGGTGTCAGCAATTTGTGCACGGATCGCTGTAACACGACCTTCAATAGCCGAAGCTTCACCAATACCGTCGATGATGATGGTATTTTCTTTAGACATGGTTACACGCTTTGCTTGACCCAACTGCTCAAGAGTAGCTGTTTCTAGAGATAAACCAATTTCTTCAGAAATGACCGTGGCACCCGTAAGTACAGCAATGTCTTCTAACATGGCCTTACGACGATCGCCAAAGCCAGGTGCCTTAACAGCACATACTTTAACGATACCGCGCATGTTGTTCACTACTAAAGTAGCTAAGGCTTCGCCTTCAACGTCTTCAGCAACGATCAATAATGGACGGCCTGCTTTTGCTACAGCTTCCAAAATAGGTAACAAGTCACGGATGTTAGTGATCTTTTTGTCTACCAATAATAGAAACGGAGTTTCTAATTCAGCAGTCATGTTTTCGTGGTTGTTAACAAAATAAGGTGACAAGTAACCGCGGTCAAACTGCATGCCTTCTACAACATCTAGCTCGTCCTGCAAAGAAGTACCTTCTTCAACAGTAATGACGCCTTCCTTGCCTACTTTTTCCATCGCTTCAGCGATGATCATGCCAACAGTGCTATCAGAGTTAGCTGAGATAGTACCTACTTGAGCAATCGCATTAGTATCTGCACAGGGCGTAGCCATGGCTTCAAGTTGCGCTACTACAGCGGCAGACGCTTTGTCG
>TARA_B110000211_G_scaffold228514_1_pt1 | contig 27691 bp, 28 predicted proteins | sample TARA_B110000211 | Tara Oceans TARA_B110000211 (sample SAMEA4397516) | marine metagenome | biome: Polar Biome; feature: [DCM] deep chlorophyll maximum layer (ENVO:01000326); material: water (ENVO:00002006), including particulate matter (ENVO:01000060) such as... | depth 30 m
AATAGCTCAATTGGCTTGATTTATGCACTGAAAAAAAATTTCAGTTAAAGCAAACACCAAAAAAAAATTGATATCATTTTTACATTAAAAATATAAAAAGCCCGTAAGAAATTGCGGGCTTTTTTGTATTAGAACAATTGACATGGTATTTTACAAAAAATTTTTATAAATTAATAGAATGAAAAAAATTCTGTCTTATGCCTTAATTACTGCAAGAGCTGAATCCAAGGGAATAAAACATAAAAATTTAAAAAAAATTAATAACAAAAGTCTTGTTAAAATAGCTATTGATGAGCTAAAAAAATCAAAAAAAATTAATAAAATATTTTGCTCTTCAGACAGTGAAAAAATTTTAAATATTAGTAAAAAAAATAATATTAATCCAATAATCAGACCCAAAAAACTTTCGAGTGACACAACTACGTCTTACGAGGTGGTACTCCATTTTTTACATAAAATAAAAAATGAAGGCATAAATTTGCCAGAAATTATCTTTCTAATCCAGCCAACTTCACCTTTTTTTGAATATAAATTAATCGAAAGAATATTAAAAAAATATTCAGAAAATCCTAATGCAAATTCAATTAATTCATTCGTTGCTTTGCACCACAAATACTTAGCAGTCAATCACACTACAATAAATAAATATGGAGAGGTCAATTATTTACATTATAATGATAGAAAAAAAAAAACCTTAAGACAAAGTTCTAAAAATTTTTTTGTTCATGGAAATATATTTTCATTTAAAACCAAAGCAATTTTAAAGTTCAAAACATTAATGCCCCTTCCTATTTATTCTGTACTATTAAAAAAAAAATATCTTGCAATTGATATTGATGACCAAGAAGATTTAGATTTATCAAGAGCTTTAATCAATAAAAAATTTTAATTTTTTTTATTAAGCAAAAATTTAATCTTTTTTTCATTATAAAAATTTATATTATTTAAATTAATTTTTTTATTGTAATAAACATCTTTCATTTTTTTTAATGATTGATTTAATGTTAAAGTAGGTTTAAATTTAAAATACTTTTCAATTTTTTTGAATGATACTTTATAACTTCTAGTATCCTCTAGCTGAGGAACAATTTTAAAATCAAAATTAATTATCTTTTTAATTTTCTTCGCAATATCTCCAATTGTAAAATTTTCTTGAGAGAATCCTACGTTAAGAATTTGCCTGCTGATTTTAGTTTTAGGTGAATTTAGAATTATAATAATCGATTTTACTACATCGTCTACTGAAACGAGAGGTCTCCAATTTTTTTCACCAAACAAGGTTATCTTTTTTTTTAGAAGCCCAAAAATAAAAAATTTATTCACAACTAAATCAAATCTTTTTCTCAACGAGTCCCCATGAACAGTTGCCAATCTGATGATTGTGCTGGTAATTTTTTTAGAAGAATGGGATAGGATTTGTTCTTCGCATGCAATTTTACATTTTGCATATAAAGAAACTGGATTTAGCTTTGATTTTTCTGTGCAAACTTTATTAGAGTATCCATAAACACTACAACTAGACGTAAATATAAATCTTTCAACTTTATTTTTGAGACATTCATTTAAAACAAAGTCAGTTGCTTCAAAGTTATTTTTTATTGAATTTTTCATATTTAGAGCTACCGCTGGATCACCAACTATTTCACCTAAATGTACAACGGAAGTACATCCTGCTAAAGCTAAAGATAATTTTTTTTTTGAAAAACAATCTCCTATTATTATATTTAAATTTTTAATTTTAGATTTATTAAAGGGATTGCCGTACAGATTTTTATCAAGAATATTTACATAATAACCCTTTGATATTAGGTTTTTTACTAAAATAGAGCCTATGTATCCTAGTCCTCCTATTATAAGAATTTTCTTTTTCTCTTTTTTTTTTACCAAACATTTAAGATCATCAATATGGCAATAGTCCACAAGTTTTCTATTTTTCAAAATAGGCATCAATATTTTTGTTGAATTAATTAAAATGTGATCACATTTTGATATATTTTTATGCTGGATTGAAGAAATTTTTTTTTGCATAATATCTTTAGCAAAATTTATGTTATTAAATTTGTCTTCTAATATTTTCTTTCTAATATCTGCGTCAGTTATTATTCCTTTTAATAAAAAATTTTTATTAATAACAAAAACTCCATTCTTTCCATTTTTTTGAATCTTATTTAAAACTTCTTTCATCGAAGAATTAGGATTTACACAAATATTTTTTAATTCAATATCGATCATTTTTTTTGCTTTTTGGCCGGATTTCCTAAATAAATTGTGTTGGGATCACAATTTTTTACCACATTTGAAGCAGAACCTATTAAGACATTTTTTTTTATTATTAAGTTATTTTGAATTGTTGAAGATATTCCAATAAAACAATTCTCTCCAATTTTAACAGTCCCAGCTATGTTTGAACCATGTCCAATAGTAGTAAATTTTTGAATTTTGCAGTCGTGATTAATTATTGTATTTACACCAATAAAAACATTCTGTTCAATTTCAACATTTGGTCCTATGTTTGCTCCACTTAATATAATTGTGTTTTTTTTAATCTTTACATTATTTTTTATCATTACATTTTTATCTATAATAGGATTTAAATCATTAAAATTTAATTTTTTTTTTAGTTCTAGATATTTTTTTTTGTGACTTGCTGGATTTGAAATGCAAATTATTAATTTGTCTTTCTTAAAATTAAATTCTTTTAAAAAAAAATCTTTTTTTATAAAATTTTTATTTATTTTCTTTTCATCATCCGTAAAAAGAATATTTTTTTTTTTATATTTTCTTTTTAATAGATCATAAACTAATATTGATCTTGAGCCTGTTCCATAAAGATAAATCATAAGTTAAGTATGTTAAAAAAAATGTTCTTTTTTTACTGCAGCAAGTTCTTTCACATTTTTTTTTAATTTTTTATTTATTATATATTGAAAATTTTCTGAAGGAAGTGAACCATTTAATGGTCTTAAAAATTTTAAGGACTTTATGTCAATTATATCCCCAGCTTTTAAATTTTTTGAATAATACACCCCTTTTCTTGCTAACATTTTTAATGATCTTTCTTTCAAAGAAGGTTTGTCTTTAAAATTATTTCTACTTTTTTCTGCAATTCTTATATATCTTATCATCTCTGATAATTCTGACTGATTTAAAGAAATTTTATGATCCCCAACTTTTTGCCTTTTATCAAACGTAAAATGTTTTTCAATTATGTGCGCGCCAGATATTACCGCTAGTGCAGGCGTAATTATACAAGTAGTATGATCGGAAAAGCCTACATTTTTGTTTAATTTTTTTTTAAGATAATTTATCTTGGATAAATTTGCGTTTATTGTTGGGTATTCAGATACGCAATGTAATACCTCTACTGTACAATTTTTTAATAGCCTTATAGCAGATTTTATTTCACCTAACGTAGACATTCCGGTGGAAAGTATTGTTTTAAATTTCAACTTATTAACCATCTTAAGCAAAGCGATGTTCGTAATTTCACCTGATGGTATTTTTACTATATTTATACCTAATTTTGTTAAAAGAATAAGGCTTTGTTCATCAAATATAGAAAAAAAAATTTTGATTTTCTTCCTGTTAGCGTAATCTATTAATGTTTTCCATTCCTTAAATGAAAACTCTAAATTAGAAAATCGATTATAAACTTTTTTAAAATTAATTTTTTCGTTAACAAAATTTTTATTTATAAAATGCTTTGTATTAAATATTTGAAATTTTACAAAATCTGCTCCAGAGTTTTTTGCAATATTAATTAGTTTTTGAGCATTTTTTAGTTTACCATTATGGTTGATACCTGCCTCGGCAATTATGAGAATGTTAGCTTTAGTCATATAAATTTGAGAATGTTTCAACAATATAATTCAACTGACGTTTTGTTAACTTATAGTGATTAGGCAAGCCCAGTATTCTACCGGCAATTTTTTCTGAATTTTTTAAATAAATATTTCTATATTCTTGTGAAGATTTTATTTTTAAATTTTGAATTACTTTTTGTTTATACAATGGAAACTTATATCTCGAGCGAGTTTCAATGCCTTTTTTCTTCAATTTTTTTATAACATCATCAATTTTTATATTATCTTTAATAATTCTAATTGGACACCAAAAAAACGTGTGAAATATATCTTTATCAATATTTTGTGCTTCAAACCATTCCTTCTTTTTTTCTTTTAATTTTTTTAATATATATAATGAATTTTTTCTTCTTAAAGAATTAAACTTATCCAATTTTTTTAATTGTTCTAACCCAATAGCTGCAGATAATTCGTTCATTCTATAGTTAAATCCTAAAGTATTATGATCATTTCTATTTATTAAACCATGATTTCTGAAAATTTTAGAATTTTCTGCGATTTTTTTTTTATTAGTACATAATATTCCACCTTCTCCTGTAGTCATATGTTTAGTGGCATAAAACGAAAAGCAAGAGATATCTCCAAAACTTCCTACTTTTTTATTTTTAAATTTTGTTCCGTGTGCTTGAGCACAATCTTCAATTACAAAAATTTTTTTTTTCCTAGCAATTTTTATTATTTTATCAACTTCGCACGAACTTCCAGCAAAATGCACAATTATTACTGCCTTAGTATTTTTAGTTATTCTTTTTTTAAAATCGTCTGCATCCATGCAGTAGTTTTTAATTTTAACATCACAAAAAATTGGGATACATCCCTGATGTAAGACCGCTGTAGCAGTGCTCATAAAAGAGATAGACGGAACTATTACTTCATGATTTTTTTTCAAGTTTAGGGCATTTAATGCAGCATGCAGCGATGCTGTACCGCTATTGAAAGCAGTTGCATATTTTAAATTTAGGTATTTTGAAAACTTTTGCTCAAATTTTTTTACTAGTTTACCAGAAACAAATTTGCCAGACAAAATGACATTTTTTACAGATTTATACTCCTCTAAACCTGTATATGGAACTGATACTTTAATGTTCATTTATCAAACTTAAATTTAAACTTTGCATCATTCTTTTTTAGCAATTCAATTGTTTTAATTATAGTATTTTTAAGAGACTCTGGTTTTGTTTTTAAAACTTTTATAAAATTTTTATTCTCCATTCTCATCTGATGAGTCTCATTTTCAACTCTTGGGTTTTTTATATTTTTTAGACTTGCGTTTTTAGAGATCAAAGGAGATTTTAAGACAAGCTCAGCTAATTTTTTAATTCCTACCATATGAGTGTATTGATTATAGACCATAGAAATTTTGCTTTCTTTTTGATCCAAGAAATTAATCAAGGATCTTACGCAATCATTGAGTGAAATAAATGGTTTTCTTTGCAAACCTCTTCCATAAATTGTTAAATTTCTGTTCTTTAAAGCCATAGCAATAAACCTATTTACTACAACACCAAAGTAAAAATCGTAGTCAAATCTTGTATTGTAATTTATTTTGTCATTTATATCATAAGCGTCGTAATCAAGACCAATTACAATTGCTGTTCTAAAATCGTGATATTTCGTTCCATAAACTTTATCAGAAAGATACAAATTATTTACGTCATTACATTTACTCATGTGGTACCAGCTGCCAGCCATAAAACCGAAAGGATATTTTTCCCTACCTTTTTTTAAGAAACCCTCTGGTATTTTTATATTAGGAAAGCCATAAACACCTGTAGTTGTAGTATGAATTAATTTACATTTTTTGCTTAATTTATTTTCTTTTAAAGACCAAATTATGTTTCTAAGTATTTGATTATTATTGTTTTGAGTGAAATTAGTTTCATTGGCCCCTAAAAAAGAATAAGGCGCTGATGGTTGTGCCGCTAAATTGAAGATATATTTATATTTATATTTTTTAATAAGTTTGTTTACATTATCAAAATTTGCAACATCTTGTTTTAGAAGAAAAACATTTTTATTCAAATTATTAATAAATTTTTGTCTTTGATTAAAAGTTGCTATTTTAATTGCTGAATTTGATCTTACTTTTCTTACAAGACTTCTTCTTTGTAAATTATCTAGTCCAATAATTTTTACTTTTTTACCAAAATATTTTTTTGCTAAAGAAATAAAAAAAGGCCATCCCACATATCCATCTGCACCAGTAACCAAAATATTCATTGCTTATTTAAATTTCAATATTTGTTTAAAATTAGAAACTTTATTATAATTCAAATTTCTGAATATCTCATAAATATTATTTAATCCATGTTTATTGTAATAAAATGAATCTCTCTTTTTTTGAATATTTTTCTTTTTAAGAGCCTGTCTTATTTTGAGAACAATATTCTTTTTAGCAAAATTACAATTTAAAATATTTTTTGTTTGATATCTGTTTTTTTGTCTTTCTCCTAAATTTATTGCCGGCGTATTAAAATAATAAGACTCTAGAATACCACAACTTGAGTTTCCTATAATAAGATTTGCATTTAAAAATAAACTATAAAAATCTTTATAGTTAATATCTTTAAAAATTCTACTCATAGAGTCATTTAATAAATTTTTTTTTAATTCATTTATTATAATTTTGTACCCTGGATCTGAACAGGGATAAATAAACACTTTATTTGCGTTAAAATCTTTTAATGCTGCTAAAGTATTTTTAATTTGATCTTCTGTGTTAGACAAACGCCAAGTTTCTGGGTGCTGAATAATTATAAATAATTTTTTATCTATATCTAAATTATATTTTTTAAAAATATTTTTTTTATTTTCTAATTTTTTTTTGTCAATTGAATGCAGTGATAATAATCCTACATTAAAAATTTTTTTTTTATCAATTCTAAGTTTAATTAAATTTTCTTTACTTTTTAAATTAGAAACAAAATGAAAATTTGAAATCATTGAAATAGAGTGTCTAGTCGGCTCATCCGTACAACCTTGTGTTAAGTCTCCGCCATAAAAATGGGCTATGGGAATATTAAAAATTAAAGCAGGAACAGAAATAGAGTATAACTCAGCTCTATCACCCAAAACTATTAATAGATCTGGCTTAACCTTTTTAAGAATCATAATATTTTTTTTCATTCCAGTGCTTAAAGAAAGAGCTCTTTCAAATTTGCTGCCATTATAATTTTGATTGAGTGTGTTTGATGTATGGGTTTTAATTTTTAATTTTTTATAATTCTTATGCGTAAGGCCAAATTTTTTTGATAGATGCATGTCAGATAAAAGAAGATTCAAATTGAAAGAATTACGTTTTGCAAGTTTATTTATAATCGGGATAAAGTGATTTATTCCTCCTCTTTTTCCAGAATAAAAAAGTAGCTTTGTTTTTTTTACATTCATTAAAATTACTGCCGTTTATACGTTAATAATATCCCTACATTTAAAAGTTTTTTTAAAAATAACTCTTTACTGTTCATAATTTGAACACTATTGTGTTCATTTATTGAACAATTATTAAAAATATTGAACATTTATGAAAAATAGTCAAGATCATTTTAACGTATTAAGGAAAATAAATAAAAATCCAAATTCCCCACAAAGGAAAATTGCAGAAGAACTAGGTTTTAGTTTAGGTAAGCTAAATTATTGTTTAAAAGCCCTTCAAAAAAAAGGATTAGTCAAAATTAAAAAATTTAAACAAAATCCAAAAAAGTTAAATTATTTTTATATAATTACTGCCGCTGGAATTTCAGAAAAAACTAAACTTACTATTAACTTCATGAAAAGAAAAATGAAAGAATATGATGAGCTTAAAAAAGAGCTTAAATAAAAATGTGGACAATTCTTAAAATAGAAAAAAAAAAAATAAATCTTTTAAAAAAAGATCTCCTAAAAAAACTTGATAAAAATATTAATTTTTATCAACCAAAAATTAAAATAGAAAAGTTCCATAAAAATAAAATCAAAAATTGTGAACTCGATATTCTTGGAGATTACATTTTTTGTTTTCACAAAAATTTATCTGACAAAAATGTAATAAATAATTTACTATTTTGCAGAGGACTTAAATATTTTTTGGGAGGACATATACAGTTTCAAGAAGATATAAAAAATTTTATAAAAAAATGCAAAAATTCTGAAAATAAAGAAGGATATATTTCCAAATCATTTTTTGAACTAAATATTAATTCATATTATAAATTCTCATCAGGTCCTTTTACAGAACAAATTTTTAAAATAATTAATATCCAAAAAAATAAAATTAACATATTGCTAGGTGAGGTAAAAACAACAATTAATAAAAATGATTTTTTATTGAGCCCTGCTTAAAAAGAATGACAAAAAAGCAAAAATCGACTTTTTATAAAGTGCGGAGCTTTGCCTGTTTTAAAGCAAAATAATTATAATTAAATTTTATGAAAAAAATAAATTACAATAAGATATTTGATAAATTATTTCCCTTAAATCGAAGTATAATAGGAAAAGGCTATCAAAATTCATTAAAGATAATAAAAAAATATATTCCTTTAAAAGATAATAAGTACAAATCTGGTAGTAAAATATTTGATTGGAAAGTTCCGAATGAATGGAAAATTAATAATACTTTTATAAAATTCAAGGGTAAAAAAATTATTGATTTAAAAAAAGATTCTATTTTGTAACTTTACTGGCTCAAACTTAATTCAATCAATTTCTAAAGGGATATTAGAGCTTAAAACTCCAAAATATGAGAATTTTAAGAAAAGAGTTTTAAATATTTTATCAATTAGCAAATCAAGTTATTTTAAAAAAATTGACAACAATCTTAATCATATAATAATTCCGCCTAACAAAACTATTAAAATAATATCATCTGAGTTAAAAAAAATGTTAATTTAATGAAATATTTTTATTTACTAAAAAATTTAAAAAAAATTAGATTTAACCTACAGTATAAAAAAATAGTTATATTTGATGGATATAGTTTAGTACATTTGAAATTTGTTCTTGAAGGACAAAAATATTTTATTTTAGAAGATCGAAAAGAGAATATAGATACACTTTATATAACGCCATCAGTTATATTTAATTTTGTTAAATATTTTTCTTTAATTTTTAAAAAATATTCTCTTAAAGTTATTTATTCAATAGCTGTTATAAAAGCTATTAAGCCAAAGATTTTAATTACAGCAATTGATAATTCTATAAATTTTTTTTTAATTTCTAAAGCTCTTAAGAATTCAGTATTTTGCCTCGCTATTCAAAATAATGGAAGAGCTAGCCATGCAGATATTGAGACCCATTATATTAAAAAAAATGTACTTTTACAAAAAAACTATAAAGATTTATATTATATCCCTAATTATGTATGTTTTGGTCAAGTTGTAGCTGATAGTTGTACGAGGCAGAATCTTACAATTGAAAATGTTTATCAATATGGTGCAATTCAAATTGGAAATTTTTATCAATACGTAAAAAAAAAAAATATAAGATTAAATAAAAATCTATATGACATTTGTTTTATTTCTGAGCCAGGTATAGACACTAGAGTAGACAAATTTGCTAAAATCATAAAGTTATTAAAATTTTCAATTAAAATATCTATACAAAATAATTTAAAATTTATTTTTGTGTCTAAATTCTCAGAAAATCTTGAAAATTTTCCCAACTTAAAAACAAAAGATTATTATATATCAGAAATTAATTTTTATAAAAAAAATTTAAACAAACAGGAATTTGAATATTTAATTCTAAATATGAATATAAAAAAAAATATTTATTCATCTCATATGGCTTTATTTCAAAGCTCTTTAGGAATAGGAGTCCAATCATCGTTATTATATTATAAAATGAGTTGTAAAGAAAAAATTCTTGCATGTAATTTTACAAACGAAACAGTATTTGACTTTCCTATAAAAGGTATATGCTCGATGAAAAACCCTAATTATAAAGATTTTAAATCAAGAGTAAAAATGATTTTCTCTTTAAACACTGATGAATATCTTAAAAGGATGAACAAAGATCCTCAATACTATATAAATTTTGATAGTAAAGAAAATGTCATTGATAAAATCAAACAACTAATAAAAAATAATTTAGATTAAATAATCAGCATTTTTTTTAAAAACTATAATAATAATATAATGTTTAATAATAAAATAATTTTATTAATTGGAGGCGAAGGTTACATAGGCAGATGTTTATGTAAATATTTTCTAGAAAAAAATTATAAAGTAATTTCATTTGATAATTTAATTTATGACCAAAAAAGTCATAAAGTTAAAAAAAATTATAAATTTATTAACGGTGATATTGGCAAAAACAGTGACTTAGATAAAATTTCAAAATTAAATTATGATGCAATTATTTTGTTAGCAGGATTAGTTGGAGATCCAATAACAAATAAATATAAAATTTTGTCAAAAAAAATTAATACAATAGCCTTACGTAATTTAATAAAAAAAATTTATAAGTGGGAAAATAGTAAAAAATTTATTTTTATTTCTACCTGTTCTAACTATGGTTTATCAAAATCAAAATATCTTACCGAATCTAGCAGTCTTAAACCTCTTTCTTTATATGCAAAATCAAAAGTCGAAATTGAGAAATACATATTAAAATTAAAAAGAAAAAAATCTTTTAACCCAACTATTTTAAGATTTGCAACGGCATTTGGTTTGTCAGATAGAATGAGATATGATTTAACCATTAATCAATTCATTTTTGAACTTTTTAAAAAAGGTTTTATTGAAGTGTATGATTTTAATACGTGGAGACCATACTGCCATGTAAAAGACTTTGCTCGTTTGATAAATAAAGTGATTTCTGCGAAAGATTTATTGGCTTCTTATCAAATTTTTAACGCAGGAGGTAATAAGAATAATTTTACAAAAAAAAATATAGCTTACACCATAAGAAAAAAAATTGGAGGAAAGGTTGTCCTATTAAAAAAATCACAAGATAAAAGAAACTACGTAGTTGATTTCTCAAAAGTAAGAAAAGTGTTAAATTTTATACCTAAATATTCAGTAAAATATGGGGTTATGGAGATTTTGAAAAATCTCAAATTAGAAAAGAAAAAAAAAATTAATTATAAAAAAATGGGAAATTACAATATTGTTAAAAAGTAATATTTTATAATGGCTTTACAATTAATTAAAAAAATAAAAAAAATTTTAGGAGAGGGTACTCATTATTTGCATGAACCTTTTTTTAATGGAAATGAGTGGAAATACGTTAAAAAAACTCTTGATGACAACTTTGTATCTACAGTTGGACCTTTTGTTGGAAAATTTGAGAAAGAATTAAAAAAATTCACAAAATCTAAATATGTAATATCAACAACAAGTGGAACCTCAGCTTTATTCTTAAGTTTAGCTGTAAATGGAGTGAAAGAAGATGATGAGGTATTGGTTCCTACAATTACTTTTGCTGCTACTGCGAATGCTGTTATGTATTTAAAAGCAAAACCACATTTTGTTGATAGTGAACTTGAAACCTTAGGCATAGATCCTATAAAACTTGATGCCTATTTAAAAAAAATTACAAAAAAAAAAGGTAAATTTTTCTTTAATAAAATTACAAATAAAAGATTAAAAGCTATAATCCCTGTTCATGTTTTTGGGAACGTCTGTAAAATCGATAAATTAATTAAGATAGCAAAAAAATACAACTTGGCTGTTATAGAAGACGCGACAGAAGCTTTAGGAAGTTTTTTTAACCACAAACATGCCGGAACTTTTGGTTCGGTTGGATGTCTTAGTTTTAACGGAAACAAGATACTTACAACTGGTGGCGGTGGTGCACTTTTAACGAACAATAAATATCTAGCAAAAAAAATGAAACATCTTGCAACAACAGCAAAAGTTAAACATAAATGGGAATATATACACGACGAAGTAGGATATAATTTTAAAATGCCGAGTATCAATGCTGCATTAGGTCTTGCACAGTTAGAAAATTTAAAAAGTATTTTAATTTCAAAAAAAAAACTTTATTTAAAATATTGTAAGATGTTTGAAAATGTAAATGATTACTACCTTATTAAGAATCCATATAAATCATCAAGTAATAATTGGTTAAATACTTTACTCCTTAAAAAACCCTCAATTAAATTTAGAAATAAAATTTTAACTTTAGCTCATAAAAATAAAATATTTTTAAGACCTGTTTGGAAACCGCTGCATACTTTGAAACATTTTTGTAAAATGCCGAAGATGAATTTAGAAAAATCTAATATTATTTACAAATCTTGTATTAACCTTCCGAGTAGTGCATTTTATTTACTATAAAAAAATTTATGAAAGAAATTATATTAATTGGTGCTGGTGGACATTGCAAAGCGTGTATAGATGTCATTGAAGAAGAAAAAAAATTTAAAATCCTAAAAATATTTGATAAAGATAAAAAATTAAAAACATTGTTTAATTATAAAGTCATTTTAGAAAAACATCTAAATAATTCTATAAAAATAAACTATGCTTTAATAACAGTCGGGCAAATCAAAAATAGCGATATTCGTTATAATTTATTTAAAAAATTAAAAAAAAAAGGTTTTAGGATGCCAAAAATAATTTCACCCTATGCGCATATTTCAAAACATGCCTCTGTCGGAGAAGGTACTATTGTAATGCATAATGCTGTTATCAATGCAGGCGCGAGTATAGGTAAAAACTGCATTATAAACTCAAGTTCTCTAATTGAACACGATGTTACAATTGGAGATCATACGCATATATCTACTAAAGCTGTAATTAATGGTGGTTCAAAAATCGGAAGTAAAGTTTTTTTTGGCAGCAGTTCTGTCACTAAAGAAAATATTCGAATAAAAGATAAAAGTTTAATTAGTGCCAATAAATTTATAAAAAAAAATATTTAATTAGAATGAAGAAAAAAGATAAAATTTTTATTATTGCAGAAGTTGGCGTTAATCATAATGGATCGTTGAAAAAAGCTTTAAAATTAGTAGACCTCGCAGTATCAGCAGGCGCCGACGCTATTAAATTTCAGACATTTAAGGCGGAAAATTTAGCAACAAAAAATGCTCCAAAAGCCGATTATCAAATTCTAAATTCTTCAAAAAAAGAAACTCAATTTAAAATGCTTAAAAAGTTAGAATTTACAGATTCAATGCATAGGACGTGTTTAAACGAATGTAAAAAAAAAAAAATTATTTTTATGTCATCAGCATTTGATATAAATAATTTATATTACCTAAAAAAACTTAATTTAAAATATTTTAAAGTACCATCAGGAGAAATTACTAATATTCCTTACCTAGAAGTATTGGGCAAGTTTAATAAAAAAGTTATTTTATCAACTGGTATGTCGAGCATTAATGAAATCGAGCAAGCAATAAAAATATTAAAAAAAAACGGAACAAGTAAAAACAAAATAGTTTTAATGCAATGTACATCTGCCTATCCAGCACCTAATGAAGAAATGAATTTAAAAATAATTAATACTTTTATAAATAGATTCAAATTAAAAGTTGGCTTATCCGATCACAGTTTAGGAACTCAAGCACCTATAGCTGCAGTTTCTTTAGGGGCAACTTTAATTGAAAAACATATGACATTAGACAATAATCTACAAGGGCCAGACCATAAAGCTAGTCTTAATCCTATGGATTTTAAACTAATGGTCAAAAATATTAGAATTACTGAACAAATGCTAGGAAGTAAAAAAAAGAAAATTACAAAAACAGAAAAAAAAAATATAAAAATTGTAAGAAAATCTATAGTTGCACTTAAAAAGATTAAAAAAAACGAGAAATTTAGTAAATTAAATATTACATGCAAGAGGCCAGGAACTGGAATTTCACCAGTGTATTATAATAAAATTTTAGGAAAGAAATCTATAAAAAATTATAATTTAGATGATCTAATAAAATTAAATTAGAAATGAAAATTTTTTTAATCACCAGCACAAGAGCCGATTTTAGTTTGTTAAAAAATTTAATTCATCAATTTAAAAAAAATATTAATTTTGATTTAAAAGTAATAGCAACTGGAACTCATTTCTCTAAAAAGTATGGTTTTAGTTTTAATGAAATAAAAAAAGAGAAAATTAATGTTTTTAAAAGAATAAAAATATCTAATAATGTTAAATCACCAAAATTTCTTTTGAAAGATTTGAATAATATTTCTATCAAAATTACTTCTTTATTGGAAAAACATAAACCAAATTTAATCATTTTATTAGGAGACAGATATGAAGTACTAGGATCTTCATTAGCGGCCTACATTTCCAAAACGCCAGTAGCGCATATACATGGTGGAGAGATAACAGTAGGCTCTTTAGATGATGGTTTTAGACATTGTATTAGCAAATTATCAGCGGTTCATTTCGTTTCTCACGAAACTTATAAGAAAAGACTTACCCAATTAGGTGAAAATCCTAAAACTATATTTAACGTTGGTGCATTAGGAGTTGAAAATATTCACAAAACTAAATTTATAAGTAAAAAAAATCTAGAGAAATTATTAAAAATTAAGTTACAAAAAAAAATTTTATCAATATGCTTACAACCTGAAATCTCAAAGTCATTAACAATTAAATTAGTAGATGAAACGCTTTCTTCTTTAAAAAAACATGATGACAAAAGTCTGATATTTACAATGCCAGGAGCTGATCTAAATAATGAGATAATATTTAATAAAATTAAATATTTTGTTAAAAATAGAGATAACTCTTTTTTGTTTAAAAGCTTAGGGAGTCAAAGATATTTATCATTACTCAAAATATCTGATGCTTTTATTGGGAATTCATCTAGTGGTATTATTGAGATGCCAAGTTTCAAAAAACCCACAATTAATATAGGAAAAAGACAAGAAGGTAGAATACGTTCTAATTCTATTATGGATGTAAGTATTAAAAAAGAGCTTATACAAAAAAAAATTAGACTTATTTATAGTCAAAAACTAAAAACAGTAAAAAACCCATATAAAAAAAATAATACTTCTAAGAAAATAATATCAATAATAAAAAACTTTAATTTTAAAAAATATAAGGTGAAAAAATTTTACGATATTTCATATAAATTATGATTGTAGAAAAAAAATTATTAAAAAATATTACTATTTCTGAAAATTCTTCTATTAAAGATGTAGTAAAAAATTTAAATAATTCAGGACTACGAATTATTTTAATTTTAAATAATAAAAAGGAGTATGTTGGTATATTACAAGACTTCGATATTAGAAGATCATTGCTAAAAAACTATAAATTAAATTCTACGATAAAGAGGATTGTAAACAAAAAAGCTTTTGTCGTTCAATCTTTTTTAGATATAGAAAAAATTTCATTACAAGAATTAAAATATTATAATCAAATTCCTATTGTAAAAAATAAAAAAATCTATGGACTATATATACACAACTTGGATAAAAAAAATGACAACAAAGCAAAAATTAGAGAAGATGTAGTAATAATGGCTGGAGGGTACGGTAGAAGATTGGGAAAGCTCACAAAAAAAAATCCTAAACCATTACTATACTATAAAAATAAAACTCTTTTGCAGCATATTTTAGAGCATCTTAAAATTAATAAATTTTATAATATTAAAATATCAGTTTATTACCTAAAAAATAAAATAAAAAATTTTATTTCAAAAAATAAAAAATTTCAGCTCGATATTAATTTTGTTGAAGAAAATGAACCGTTAGGTACTATTGGTTCTCTTAGTTTGATTAAAAAAATTAGCGCTAACTTTATAGTGTTGAACTGTGATGTGGTCACAAATGTTGATTTAAAAAGTTTTTTAAATTTTCATAAGACAAGCAAATCAATAGCAACTATCGGAATTAAACATTTTCAATATAAAAACCCTTACGGGGTAGTAATATCGAAAAAAAATCAATTTTTATCTTTTAAAGAAAAACCAGAAATTAACTTTTCTATTAATGCAGGCTTATATGCCTTTAATAAAAAAATAATACCAATTATAAAAAAATTTAAATTTAAAGATATCGAGTCTTTAATAAATTACCTTTTAAAAAATAACTACAAAATTTCAACTTTTCAGATCTTAGAAAATTGGTTAGATTTAGGTCAGGATAAAAAAAAATTAAAAACAAAATATAAATTAAAATAATGGAACAAAAAGCAAAAAATTTTCAAGATACAAAAAAAAATTTCAATGAAAAAGGATGGATTAAGGTAGAGAAATTTTTTTTACCTAAAGAAATTAAAAATATAAAAAATGAAATTAATTCTTTTTTAAAAAAAAATCATAGAAAATACTCTGGCAGAAGTATAAATTATACAAAAAATAAAAAAGATTGGAAAAAAATTAATTCATTTCATAGACTGCATGATTTTAAGTTCATCAGCAATCTTTCAAAGGAAAATAAAATTTTAAAATTAGTAAAAGAATTAACTAATGCTAAAAAAATTCGTTTAAGAGCAGCAGAACTTTTTGCAAAACCACTTAAAACAGGTTTAAAATCTCCCATTCACCAAGATAATTTTTATTGGTGTATTAAAAAACCAAAAGCTTTAACATTATGGATAGCTCTAGAAAAATCAAATAAAGATAATGGTGGTGTTTTTTATTACAATGGATCACATAAACTAGGATTATTAAAGCATGTTGCGTCTAACAGCAAAGGGTCTTCACAAACAATTACAAATAATAAAAAACTTCAAAAACTTAAAAAAACTTTTCCAAAATTAAAATCAGGAGATTGTTTAATACATGACTCCCTTGTTGTTCATGGAAGTAATAAAAATGTTTCAAATTTTTCAAGAAAAGGATTTACATTTCAGTTTATAGATTACTTTTCTAAGATTGATAAAAAAAGAAAAGAAAAATATATGAAATCTTTGAAAAATCAGATTGTTAAAAGGAAGTTAAATTAATGAATTATTTAATTTTTATACCAGCTAGATCAGGATCAAAAGGAGTGAAAAATAAAAATTTAAAACTTTTAAAAAAAAAACCTTTAATTTCTTATACTTTAAAAATTGCCAAAAAAATTAGTAAAAAAATAAAATCTGACATATTTATTTCAACAGATAGTAAAAAAATTTTAAACTATTGTAAAAATGAGATTAAAATTGGAAATTATTTAAGACCAAAAAATTTAGCTAATGACTCAAGCACTATTTTAGACACAATTAGTCATAGTCTAGAATATCTCAATAAATTAAAAAAAAATTACGACTCCATTATAGTTTTGCAGCCTACTTCCCCTGCACGGAAGTTCAAAGAATTGTACTCAGCTATTAAAGTTTATGAAAGAAAAAAATTAGTCTCATTAGTAAGTGTATGTCTCACAAGAGAACATCCAAATGAAATAATTAGGTTAAAAAAAAATAATTTTGAATATTTGATAAAGCCAACTAAATTTAAACAAAGACAGCAATATAAAAAGTACTTTTTTATAGATGGAGATTTTTATATTACAAATCTAAATTTTTTAAAAAAAAATAAAACTTTGCTTTCGGAAAAAAAAACATGGCCATTTATAACCAAAAAAACTTGGCCAATTGATATAGACTATTTAGAAGATTTTAAAGTAGCAGAAAATTTTATTTAGAAATGCCTGGCTGGGAATTAATTAATCATAAAGAAAAAAATAAGTTATTAGAGATATTTAATAAATCTAATGGTGTTATGTTTGCGCATGGATTTGACAAAAGAAGGAAAAAAATATTTAGAGTTAGGGAATTTGAAAAAAAGGTATGTGAATTTTTAAAAGTAAAATATTGCCTTGCTACTACTTCGGGAACTATGGCTCAATATATAGCAATGAAAGCCTTAGGAATAAAAAAAGGAGACGAAGTAATTACTCAAGCTTTTACATTTGTAGCAACAGTAGAAGCAATTCTTGCATTAGGCGCGAAACCTGTAATTGTAGACATTGATGAAAGCTTAAATATGTCAGCAAAAGATTTATTGAAGAACATTACAGCAAAAACAAAACTCATAATTCCTGTCCCAATGCTTGGTAATCCATGTAATATGAAAAAAATTTTAAAAATTTCAAATAAAAAAAAAATTCCTATTTTAGAAGATGCATGCGAATCTTTAGGATCACAGTATCATGGAAAATATGTAGGAACTCTAGGAGATGTAGGTGTGTTTAGTCTAGATTTTGGAAAGATAATTACAACTGGGGAAGGCGGATTAATAGTTTCAAATAACAAAAAAATTATGGATTTTTGCAGAGAGTTTCATGATCATGGACATCAAAATAATATAAAAAAACCTAGAGGAGAAGATACAAGAAAAATTTGGGGACTAAATCTTAGAATGACTGAACTACAAGCCTCTATAGGTTTAGTGCAGCTATCTAAACTTAATTTTATCATTAAAAAAAATAAAAAAAATAAAACTTATTTAAAAAAAAAAATAAAAAAAAATGACCTATTCAATTTTAGATTAATAAATAGCAAAAAGGAAATATCAGACACATTGATACTTACTTTAAATAATAGGAAAAAAGCATTAGAGCTTACAAATTTATTAGAAAAAAATAAAATAGGAACAAAAAATCTACCAGATAGTTTAAACTGGCACTTTGCTGGGAACTGGGAGCACATTTTTAAATATGTAAATAAATATAAAAAAAATTATAAAACTCGTTGGAATAAATCTAGAGATTTATTAGAAAGAAGTATCGCTTTACCAATTTTTGTAAAATCAAATAAAAAAGAATTAGATTTTTTAGCTCAACTAATAAATAATTTTTTTAATAAGTACCTAATAAAATAATTGAGTAACCTAGAGATGAAAATAATTCTAGTAGGAACATCTCCAGCTATGCTTTTGGAGGCTTTGCTTCTTTCACAAAAATATAGCAATATCGAGATCCATGAGAAAAATAATCGTATTGGTGGTGCTTGGAAAACTACAAATTTTTTCAAAACTCCTCACGTAGAGACAGGAAGCCATATTTTTGCTCCATGGAAAAATAATTATATTTATAATCAGTGTCTAAAAATTTTAAGAAAAAAACTAAACTTAAAAACTTACTTTTTAAACCCACAACCAGAGAATATAATTAATAACAATATATCAAAAAACGAAATTAAAAAGATTAGATATTTTTACATTAAAGGTGGCGCGGAGAAGATTTTAAATGAATTATTAAAAAAAATAACAGAAAAAAAAATAAAAATTATTTTTAATTCTAAAATAGATAAGATTACTTTATTTAAAGATAGAAAAAAAATTTTCACATCAAAAAAAATCTTTTTAGCGGACCAAGTGTATCTACCATATTATTGTAAATTAAATATAAATAATAAAAAAAATAATAATAATTATTTAGCTAGAAGGTCGATACATATTTTATTGGAATTTTTAGGTAACCTAAAGTTTAAAAAAAATATTTCCTACATTCAAAAAGTTGGTTTTTCAAAATTATTTGACAGGATAAGTAACTTGCAAAATATTATTTCAGGTACAAAAAAAATTATATTTTGTTTAAGATTAAATAAGAATGGTAAAAATCAACTAAAAAGAAATAGACAAAATTTAATAAAAATATTAAAAAGTGATTTATGCAGATATTTAGAACCAAAAAGTAAAAAAAAAAATTTTAAAATAAAATATAAATTATATAATTATGAAACTAGCTATAGAGAAAACTCTCAGTTAAAATTATTAAAAAAATTTATAAAAAAAAATAAATGTGAGTTAGTTGATACGCGTGAGTTCATAATTTATATAAGCAAAAATATACGAAGATTACAAATTCTTTAAAAAATATGAAAAGAGATAAACAAGAAATTTTTTTTTTAGAGAGCGAGGCAAATAACTATTTTGATAGAAATGGAGCAGAATTGAATAAAATGATTTTGAGTGCAATTAAATTTCTTAAACCTAGACCTAATTCTAGGGTCGTAGAAATAGGATGTTCATCTGGAATAAATTTAAAAAAAATAAAATCACTTTATCACTCTCGTGTTTCTGGACTAGACCCATCCATTAAAGCTGTAAACTATGGAAAGAAAAAATACAAATTGAATAACTTGTATGTCGATACATTTCTTAATTATAATTTTAAAAATAAATTTGATATAGTTATAGATGGTGGTTTTCTGTATTTAACACCGAATAAAATTATTAATCAGACTTTAAAAAAAATATTTAAAATAATGAAAATTAATTCTTATTTTATTTTATGGGAATACGATACTCCTTATAGTTATACAAATACTTGGAAACACAACAAAAAAATCAAAAGTTATAAGAGAAACTATATAAATTTAATTAATAAAATAAATAAAAATTTATTTCTTATTTCAAAAAAATATTATTTTGCAGAAACTCATAAAAAAATAAAACATTATAATAGCAAAACTAATATAGATGATCTTATATCAGTAATGATTTTTAAAAAAATTAATCCTAAACAAAAAAAAAATGAATAATTATATTTTTAAATTTAAGTATTTAACCAATTAATGAAAATAAATATTAAAAAAATTATTTTGCTTTTAAAAAATATAAAAAAAATTCAATTTAATTTAAAACATGAAAAAATAGTTGTATTTGATGGATATAGTCTAGCTCATTTAGAATACGTTCTAGAAGATTACAATTTTTTTATTTTTGAAGATCGGCTAGATAAAATAAACACAATTTATATAACGCCATCAGTTATATTTAATTTTGTTAAATATTTATCTTTAATTCTAAAGAAATATTCTTTTAAAGTTATTTATTCAATAGCAGTTATAAAGGCTATTAAGCCAAAAATTCTAATAACATCAATTGATAATTCTATAAATTTTTTTTTAATTTCTAAAGTTTTAAAAAATTCAGTTTTTTGTCTTGCTGTTCAAAATAATGGCAGAGGTAACCACATAGGTGACGAAAGCCATTATATAAAGAAAAATTTATTTTTTCCAAAAAACTTTGAAGAATTATATTATATACCTAATTATATATGTTTTGGCCAAGTTGTAATCGATGGTTGTATAAGGCAGAATTTAAAAGTCGACAATAATTATAATTATGGATCAATTCAAATTGGAAATTTTTTTCAATATATAAAAAAAAAAAATATAGGCTTGAATAAAAATCTATACGATATTTGTTTTATTTCAGAACCGGCATTAGACAAAAAATTTAAAGATTTTGACAAAAACATTATTAAGTTACTAAAATTTTCAATTAAATCCTGTATACAAAATAATCTAAAATTTATTTTTGCGTCAAAATATCTAGAAAATACAGATATATCTAAATCTGAAATTAATTTTTATAAAGACAATTTAAGCAAAGAGGAATTTGAATATTTAATTTTAAATATGAATATTAAAAAAAATCGTTATTCATCTTTTATGGCATTATCACAAAGCTCTTTGGTAATAGGAATTCAGTCAACATTATTATATAATAAATTATCTTGTAAAGAAAAAATCTTATCTTGTAACTTTGTAAATGAAAAAATTTATGACTTTCCTATTGAAGGTATTTGTTTTATGAAAAACCCTAATTATGAAGATTTTCTATCAAGAGTAAAAATGATTCTTTTTTTAAACACTGATGAATATTTTAAAAGGATGAATAAAGATCCTCAATACTTTATAAATTTTGACAGCAAAGAAAAAATAATTGATAAAACTAAACAGCTAATTAAAAGTAATTTAGATTAAATAGTTAGCAATTTTTTTAAAAAAATATAATAATAATAATATAATGTTTAACAATAAAACAATTCTAATAACTGGTGGAACCGGATCATTTGGAAACGCATTCATCTCTCACTTACTGCAGAACTTTAAATGTAAAAAAATTATAATTTTCTCACGAGATGAGCTCAAGCAGTATAATATGCAAAAAAAATTAGAAAAGTTTAAGAATTTAAGATTTTTCATAGGAGATGTGAGAGATTTAAGCAGACTTAAATTAGCTTTCCGTGGAGTAGATTACGTTGTTCATGCAGCAGCACTTAAACATGTACCAATCGCAGAGTATAACCCTCTAGAATGCATTAAAACTAATATAGATGGGTCTAGCAATGTAATAACTGCCGCTTTGGAAACTAAAGTTAAAAAGGTTATAGCTCTGTCAACTGACAAAGCAGTTAACCCTATTAATCTATACGGAGCAACAAAGCTTTGTGCTGAAAAAATTTTTGTCACAGCCAATGCATTGAGCGGCAATCTTACCAATTTTTCAGTAGTTAGATATGGGAATGTTTTAAATTCAAGAGGTTCAATAATTCCTCTTATTATGAAATATAAAAAAGAAAAAAAACAAAATTTTCCTTTAACTGACAATAGAATGACTAGATTTTTCATAAGTTTGGAAGGTGCCGTTGAGTTTGTAATACAATCTTTTGAAAATATGGATAAAGGAGAAATTTTTGTTCCAAAGATGCCTTCGGTTTATATTAAAGATCTTATTAAAGCAATTAGCCCTAAAATGATTATCAAAATTTCTGGTATTAGACCTGGTGAAAAAATAGATGAAATATTAATATCAAAAGATGAGTCGGCTCAAACTGTTGAGTTAAAAAATGGTTACATTATTTATCCCAATAATACATTTGTAATAAGCAAATTATCTAAAAAAATTAAACAGAAAAAGAAATTAAAAGATTTTGAGTACAATTCTAGAAATAATGACAATTTTTTAAAAGCTAAACAAATTGAAAAAATTTTAAAAAAATACTAAATGATAAAAAATAATTTTTTTTATTTTGAAAAAATTGAGAAAGTCGTCTTCATTGGATGTAGTTCGATCTTTGACAAATTAATAGAAATCAACAAAGATAATAACATCAAGACCATTGTAATTACTTCTTCAGATCAAGCAAAGAAAATTGATGAAAAAATAAAATTTGATGTCTTTGATAAAATTGATGAAAAATTTAAGAGATTTATTAAAAATAATACTAATCCGGATAAAACACTTTTCTTTTCTATAGGTGCAAGAAATATTTTTAAAAAAGACGTGGTTAAAAATATTTTTTCAAACAATTTAATTAATACGCATGGAACAAGGTTGCCTTTAGGGAGAGGAGAGGTGAGTAGCTGGAGAATTTTAAAACAAGATAGACTCGACAATCAACTATTTCATATTGTTGATGGTGATATTGATACAGGACCTATTATTTGTAATAAATTAAGTATAATTCCAAAAGAGTGCCAAACACCCGGTGAAATTCAAAAATTTAGAGACATCAATTTAGAAATATTTTATAAATCCTTTTTACAAAAAATTATAAAAAAAGAAAAATTTTTACTCAAAGTACAACCTGACTATTTATCATCATATCTACCAAGGCTTTCAACAGAAGAAAATGGTTGGATAAACTGGTCTATGAATCCTAACGAATTAATAAGATTTATTAATGCTTTTGATGATCCTTATATTGGTGCAAGCACTTACTTAAATAGAAAAGATCTAGGTCGATTACACATAAAATCTGCTCAACTACATGGTGGTGAAATAATTAATCATAGCTTTATGACAGGCATAGTTATAAGGCATGATAATGATTGGATTGTGGTAAGCACATCCTCAAAATATTCTCTTATAATAGAAAAAGTTTTGAATGCAAAAGGAGAAAACATAATTAGTAAAATAAAGCAGGGTGATAGATTCTATACTCCAATTAACATTTTAGAAAATGCAAAAAACTACAGGGCATTTTTTGACGCAAAAGGTCTAAAAAAAAATAAAATTATTTTAAAATGAGTAGTAATATTTTAACTCAATCGTTTAATTATTTAAGTATTATTCTTGATAAAATTCAAAAAAGATATGCTTTAAATCTATTAATAGTAATGTTTATTGGCATGATTTTTGAAATCTTATTGCTAAATAATTTAGTGATACTTCTTAATTATTTAACAGGATCTGGAGCACAAACACCAAAAATTATAGATTATTTTCAAAACTATTTTAATTTTGAAAATTTAACAGTTTTAGTGTTAGTAATTTTTATAGTAACATTTTTAGCAAAAACTTTCATAAATATAATTGTAAGATTTAAAGAGAGTAAATTTTTATATAAATCAAAAGCGCAGATTTCTGAAAGACTTTTTGTAGGATATCTAAAATTACCTTTTATATTCCATCAAAGAACAAATTCTGCTAAAATTTTAAAAAATATTACTCAAGAAATTGATCAATTCGCTGTATTTCTTTTTTCAATATCTAAATTAATTTTAGAAAGTATGGTTATGATAGGTATATCTTTGTATTTAATTTACTTTGATTTATATACATCTATTACTTGCATAATAGCTTTCATTTTATTTGGTTATTTTTTCAATTTTTTTAATAAAAAGGAAATTAATTTAATGGGAACAAATAGGCTGACGCACGAAAATGGAAGAATGATATCGCTAATTGAGGGCTTAAGTGGTGTGAGAGAAATTAAACTTTCTTCTAAGGATGAAAATATAATAAAGAATTTTATTTTTCATAATAACTCTATTGCAAAAATTAATACTTCAATGGCCTTAAGAAATACCTTCTCAAAACCTGCATTCGAAATATTTATGCTAATTTTATTAAGTATTGCCCTATTTTATTTTATTTTACAAAACCTTTTAAGCGCATCGTTGATTCCTATATTAGGAATTTATTTAGCCGCTGCCTATAGGTTGGTTCCATCTATAGCTCTCATCGTTCAAAGTGTTCAACAGATTCAATTTACTTTAAAAAGTGTAGAAAACTTAAACGACGACATTAAAAAATTTGAATTTAATCAGGTTAAAGATAATAATAAAAATACTAAGATTAATTTAAAAAATATAATTAAAATAGAAGATTTAAGCTTCTCTTATAACCATACTGACAAGAATAAAAAAAATAAAATTTTTGGTAAAGTTAATTTAGAAATTAAAAAAGGAGATGTTGTTGGCATTCAGGGAGAAAGTGGTAGCGGTAAAAGCACTCTTCTAGACTTATTGGTAGGGCTGCAAAAACCTGATGAAGGAAAAATTTTAGTGGATGGGATTAATATTCATGAAAATTTAAAAAATTGGCAAGATTTAATTGGGTGTGTACCTCAAGAAGTGTTTATCTCTGATGACACACTTAGAAAAAATATTGCATTTGGAATACTGGAAAAAAATATTTTACCTAGCAACATAGAAAAATCAATTCAATTTGCTAATTTAAAAGATTTTGTGAAAAGTTTAGATAATGGAATTGACACCTTGATTGGTGAAAGAGGTTCAAGATTGTCTGGAGGTCAAAAACAAAGAATAGGAATAGCTAGAGCAATTTATCATGCTCCAGAAATTTTAATTTTTGATGAATCAACAAACTCTTTAGATATTGAGACTGAAAATAAAATAATAGAGGAAGTAAATTTATATAAGAAAAATAAAACTATAATAATTGTTTCTCATAAAGAGAGTTTATTTAAAAATTGTGATTATATTTATAAAATAGAAAATAAAGAAATTATTAAAACTTTTAAAGATTAAGCTAAAAAAAATACACTTATTTTTATAATGATACCCTACAGCAGACAGACACTCGACAAAAAAGACATAGACGCAATAATAAAAACTCTTAAATCTAAATTTCTTACGCAAGGTCCACAAACACAAAAGTTTGAAAAGATAATTTCCAAAAAAACTGGAGCTAATTACTCGGCTGTTGTGAATAGCGCCACAAGTGCATTACACATTTCGTGTATGGCCCTTGGTTTTAAAAAAAATGATATATTGTGGACTTCACCCAATACTTTTGCAGCAACCTCAAATTGTGCGCTACATTTAGGTGGAAAAGTGGATTTTGTAGATATTGATTATAGCAATGGAAATATGTGTATTGAAAAGCTTAAAGAAAAACTCCAGTACGCTAAAAAAAAAAATATTACCTAAAATAATCATACCGGTTCATTTTGCCGGAAACCCAACTGAACAAGACAAAATATTTAAATTATCAAAAAAGTATAATTTTAAGATAATAGAAGACGCTTCTCACTCAATTGGAGCAAAATACAAGAACGAAAAAGTTGGAAGCTGTAAATGGTCTGACGTTACTGTGTTCAGTTTTCATCCGGTAAAAATTATAACTACTTGTGAAGGTGGTGCCGCATTAACAAATAATTATAAAATATATAAAAAATTAAAATTATTTTCTAACCATGGAATAACAAAAAATAAAAAAGATTTTTCTATTAAAAATAAAGGAGACTGGTACTACGAACAAAAGTTGCTAGGGTTAAACTATAGAATGACGGACGTGGCTGCATCATTAGGCATAAGTCAAATAAAAAAATTAGACAAATTTATTAAAGCTAGAAATAATATAGCAAAAAAATATGAACAATTGTTAGATAAAAAATTTATTTTTTTGCCAGATATTAAAAAAAAAAATTTATCTAGTTTTCACTTATATGTTATCAAACTAAAAGATGAGTATAAATTTCTTCATAGAAAATTATTTAACCATTTAAGGAAAAATAGATTAAATGTAAATTTACATTATATTCCTGTTCATCTTCATCCGTATTATAAAAAATTAGGTTTTAAGACCGGTGTATTTAAAAATTCAGAAAAACATGCAAAAACTTCTATATCAATACCTATATATCCAAATTTAAGTAAAAATAAAATTATTGAAATTTCGAAAAAGATAAACAATTTCTTTTACAAAAATTATGAAGACTAAAAAATTTTATAATTTAATATATTCAAAAAAAAATAATATTAGCTTCAAAGATAAAAATTTATTTATTGGTAGATGGTTAAATATAAAATTACTTGATAAAGGTAAAAAAAATATAGAGTTTTATAATCATGAATGGTTAAATAAAAAAAAACAAATTAAAGATTTTGAAAAAGTTAAAAAAATTTATGTAGAAGTTCTAAATAATTTAACATCAATTTTAAACAAATATCATTCTAAAAATTTCAATTTGAGACAGTGGGAAATAATTCTTTTTTTCTTTCTTTATCATTATATTCCTGTCGCTTACGACAGATGGAATATGATAAAATCTATAAAAAAAAAATACAGATTAAGACCGATAGAATTAATATCATATAAATCGAAAAATTTTGAGTGCAAGAATTCTTTAGATGTTTTTGATCTTGTTTTTTCTAACGAATGGAATGACTGGCTGATATCAGAAATTATAAAAAAACAAGAATTAGATTATTTTGACGGCAAAATATTAAAAAAAAAAAATATATTTAAAAGAAAATTTCAAAAAAAAGATTCTAAAAAAATATTTAGATTTAAAAATAATAACAATAAATTTTTTTTAATGAATCTCGAACTCCCAAAAATACAAAAATTAAAATTAAATTTAAGATTGAATCAAATAAATTTTTTTTATGATCAACCTAGTACACATGATATATTCTCCACAAGTGAAAGAATAAATAAAATTAAAATTTTACAGTCTAGTAATAATTTTGTAAATTTTATTACAGAAAACATATACAAGATTATGCCTAGAAATTTCTTAGAAAATTTTAAAGAAATAGAAAAAAAAATAAATTCTTTAAATTGGCCAAAAAATCCAAAGGTTATAATGACCTCTTATTCGCACTTTACTGATGAAGTTTTTTGTATTTATACAGCTAAAAAAATTAAAGAGGGAGCGAAATTTGTTATTCTACAACATGGTCATCAAGGACACCATGATTTTTGTGGAACCTATTATGAAAAAAGAGTGTGTGATAAATATTTAACTTGGGGTAACAAAAGTAAAGATAAAAAAACCATACCACTTTTTGTTTCTACAGTAATAAAAAAAAACATAAAAAAAAAAAATCCTTCTGGTATTTTATTAAAATTAACGGAATTTACTTTAATTCCATGGAAAGCAAATCATTCTCCTCGAGAAATTGAAGGTGTAACTGAGTATCGAAATAATTTAACGAATTTTCTTTCTAATTTAGAAAAAAAAATAAAAAAAAAA
>TARA_B110000211_G_scaffold54762_1_pt1 | contig 27362 bp, 20 predicted proteins | sample TARA_B110000211 | Tara Oceans TARA_B110000211 (sample SAMEA4397516) | marine metagenome | biome: Polar Biome; feature: [DCM] deep chlorophyll maximum layer (ENVO:01000326); material: water (ENVO:00002006), including particulate matter (ENVO:01000060) such as... | depth 30 m
CGCTGATACTGGTACTCAGAATAGTAGAAATCAGAGTAGTTGTCCTGATTAGCTCCGCCTTCAGGGTTTTCTGCACTTCTCGTGTCATTGTCATTATCTAGGTTATGCCACCTAGTTTTTACGCTGTGGGTTTGTCCATTGGGAGTAACATAGGTGATGAAAGGGTCTAGATTTCCCACTAGCTGATTAGTCTTGGTAGCACTTCCATTATAAGGGGCATATAGTCCATTCCCAGTATTTTCCCAGAGAAGAGTAGAAACTGAACTCCCAATAAGCCAATTGGTATTTACACCATAACTCAACCCTGGAACTTTTTTACTTCTATAGCGGAGGTTTAGGTTAGCTCGAGCTCTAGAATTGGCGTCTGCTCGTTGCGGGTCGAAAGGGGTATAAGCACGAGTAGTATCAATGTATGGTCCTTTATAGCTTTCATCTACCAAAACACTAGCGCCTATAACTACATCTAGATTTCCAAATTGTTTAGAGTGTAAAAAATTAGCTCCAGAAATCAGTGGAGTCCTTTCCCAGTATTTGGCCTCTTTGGTTTGAGGGTCAGAATAAAAACCATGGAAAAGGGTTAGTTTGGTCTTAGGAGTAGAACGCGGGTAAGCGGTTCTAATATTTATTACTCCGTTTAATGCTCCACTTCCGTAGAGCACCGAAGCGGCCCCTTTTATTATTTCTATTTGTTCTATATTTTCTACAGCGAAGAATCCCCAGCTAGGTCTTCCTGCATCCCCTGAAACTAATGGCAAATCATCTACCATAATCATCACTCTACTCCCAGCACCAAAACTAAATCCACTGCCACTTCTAATTTGTGGTTCGCTGTCTACTATGACCACCCCAGGTGCTTGTTGAAGAACATCTTCTATACTGGTAGTGTTCTTGTTTTCTATGAGTTTAGGCTGAATTATTTCCATGGAAACGGTAACTTCTTCCAGTTTCTGCTCAAACTTTCCTGCTGAAACTACTGCGACATCTAAAGAATTCATACGTTCTGAAAGCTCTATAGTGACACTTTTATTTTCGTTTTCGGCTAGCGAGAAGTTCAAGGTTTCAGTTTTGAAACCGATAAAAGCAAACTCTCCTAAATGTTCACCAGGAGGCAGTTTTAACGAGAATTCACCTTGTATGTTAGTGGCGGTTACATAAACGTTATCAACTATAATAGAAGCACCAATCAAAGGTTCATCCGAATTATCGGAAATAATTTTACCTTCAAGGGTCTGACTAAAAAGGGCAGAAGTACTCAAAAATAAAAGAACGATGAAAATGATTTTTTTCATTTTACTTGTTTTAATGCTTGTTAAAGCCGTTGGTTTATGGATACAAGAATAGTAATTCTAGATTTATTCTTCTAATTCGGTTGAAGCGTTTATTTTAGTCATTGATTTAAAACTAATTAAAAAATTCATTTATGTCTTTTCTGAACCAGACTTTATTTAAGAATGTAAATAGCTTTTCCTTAGGGTTATTCCGTTTCGTTTTCGGAGCGTTTATGCTGATAGAGATGATTTATTATTTGAAATCAGGATTCTTTAAAGATTCAGTAATGGTGCCCTATTATAATTTTCCTTATGATTATTTAGAGTTTATTTCGCCTATGGGTGACTCAGCGATGAGTTTTATTCACTTTATGATGGGTTTATCAGCCATATTAATCATGATTGGATATTATTCAAGGTGGGCATCCTTATTGTTTTTTATATGCTTTACTTATTTTCTCCTTTGCTGCAGAGGGTTATTCAATAATCACTTTTATTTATTTTCTCTTTTAAGTTTGCTATTTGTTTTCTTAGATGCTGATAGAAGCTTTTCTATTAGGCCTAAGAATAAAGCCAAAGAGAAGGTAATTCCCATGTGGCAGTTGAATATTCTTAGGTTTCAAATCGTGGTTGTTTATTTTTTTGGAGGAGTGGCCAAGCTCACACATGATTGGCTAGTATTAAAAGAGCCGATGAGAGAAACTTTAAAGTCATTCAGTCCGAATGGATTTATACCGAGTGAATTGATGGTGTCTTTATTTAATTATGGAGGGTTGGCGTTTGACCTTTCTATTGGGTTTTTATTGCTCTTCAGACGAACGAGAACCGTAGCGATTATTGGAGTAGTTCTTTTCAATTTAACGAATGCGATCATTTTTGATGATATAGCTATTTTCCCATTTGTAATGCTAGGAACGATAGTGCTTTTTTTAGATCCTGAAGGCAAAGCGATCGTGAAGATTAAATCATTCTTCGTAAACAATAGAGGACCATCGATAAAACGCACTTCAGGGGAATACCATCAAATTTCTAAACCTGTTATTTTGGGGGTAGTAGTTTATGTTTTATTTCAAGTTCTATTTCCTTTAAGACATCATTTAATCACGGATAATGTAGTGTGGACAGGCATAGCCAGAAAATTCTCATGGCACATGAAGGTTCAACAGAGAACAGAGAAAGAGATATCTTTTTTAGTGAAAGATAAATTGGGTGGTGAGGAAATCATGGTGGATTACAATTTTATAAACCAGAGAATTAATAACCTTCAGATAGGACATATGTCTCAATCCCCGGTAATGGCATGGCAATTTGCTAATTGGCTGGAGAAAAGGCTAAATAAGGAGTTGAAGGCTCAGAAAAACAAATCTTTTAAAGATTTAGAAATATACTGTACTATTCAGACTTCTTTTAATGGAAGGCCTGCACAGTACATCATTGACCCTTCTATTGATCTCACGAAAGCTCCTTATTCTCCTTTTGGGGCCAACACTTGGATTATGCCATTAAAAGAATATTCTAGTGAGTGAGTTATTAGAAAAAATCGCTATTTCATTAGTGAAGGGAATAGGACCCAAAACTGCTAGGAGCTTGGTTTCTACATTAGGAGGAGTGAGTCAAGTTTTTAGTGCCTCTGACGAGCAGTTATTGTCTATTCCTAAGATTAGTAAATCGATAATAGAGTCGTTAAGAGATCCGTATGTTTTTGATAGAGCGGCTCAGGAAATAAGCTTTATGGAAAGGAATAACGTAACACCACTTTTTTATTTAGACTCTGCTTATCCGAAGAGGCTTGAGTTCTGTGACGATGCTCCGGTTTTATTATACGCTAAAGGGGACTTAAATTTTAACAACAGGAAAGTAATTGCAGTAGTCGGAACGAGGAATAGCACCGCCTATGGCAGAGATATGTGTGAGAGAATCATTAGTGACCTGTCGAAGTACAATCCTTTAATAGTAAGCGGGCTGGCTATGGGGATAGATAGTGCGGCACATAAAGCGGCAGTAGATAACAATCTTCAAACTGTAGGAGTTTTAGCGCATGGAGTGGATAGTATCTACCCTCCATCAAGCAGGGCTATAGCTGCTAGAATGCAGAGTAATGGAGGTGTTATTTCTGAGTTCATGAGTGGAACGGTGCCCATCAGAGAAAATTTTCCTACGAGAAATAGAGTCATAGCGGGGATGTGTGATGCGCTAATAATTGTAGAAAGTAAAAAGAGAGGAGGGTCTATTATTTCTGCTGAGTTAGCTTTTGGTTATCATAGAGAGGTTTTTGCTGTTCCAGGTAAGGCGAGTGACCTACTCAGTGAAGGCTGCAATGATTTAATCAAATATCAAAAGGCCGTTATGATTACTGATGGAAAAGATGTAGCTAGAGAAATGAACTGGTCTGCCCCATCTGCTAAACAGAAACAACCCGAGTTGTTTCCTGATTTAAATGTGAATGAAAAAACGATACTAGAGGCCATAAATAGTAGCTCTGGGCTAGCCATAGATGACATGGGAGCTAAAACAGGACTTAACTCAAGTGAATTAGCTCAAATACTTCTTCAGCTAGAATTTAATGGACTGGTTAGAGTTCTTCCAGGGAAAATCTACGAATCTGCCTAAGGGACTTTACTTAAAACCCGATTTATTTTATGAGTTTTTGGACGATTTTTATAAGCTTAAACTTTTTCGGTTGGGGTCATGGGCTCAATAATTAGCTTCTATTCTAGTCAAAAACTTCATACTTCTTCAGTATGAAAGTTTGAAAACTCACCCCTTCTACTGCTCTATGAGTTATTAAATGGGAATCAATTGTTTGGTGATAATTAAGCTCTATTAACCTACAGTTTCTCGACAGCAAAAAAGGCAATATAAAGCTCATTAATTTTGTAAGAACCGCGCACTAATCTTTAAAACTCTTTAATAGTCTTCTCGCTTCCACAACTGCGAGCTCACACTGTCTTATGACGTTTAATAACTCTACTCCCACTAGTGGCTTTATAGGATGGTTAAGATCTAGCTTGTCTTCAATCTTTTGTAACTCCTTATGACCAGTTATAAAACCGATAGACTGAGTAGAAGATTTTAGCTTATGAACGAAATAGCTTACTTGTTGAACATCTTCCCTCTCTATTACTAAAGTGAGTTCTCTTAAATCCTTAGAAGCATTATCAGCGAAGACTTTTAGAAACTGCCGAATGGTCTTAGGGTTATTATTTGTAATCTTTTTTATAGTGGTAAGGTCTATCATATTAATCATAGATTTTATAAAACTCATCACCATACTCAGGTGCAGCAGTTTTTATTTTAAACCCATTCTGAATAAGGGAAATAGTCATTATAAAACTAGATGTAAGAATCACGAAAAGGAGGATTCCACTATCAAATGCTACAGATGTATATTCCTCTGGAATAGAGAAGAACAATAGAATGGTAATTAATCCTCGAGGCGCTATGTATAGAAGTGGAAAAACATCCTTCTTCTTAAACACCGCTAGAAGGGATAGTCTCACGGTATAAAGGATAATAGCTACTACTAAGCTATACATTACCACATTTAAACTCACTAATGAAGCAAGAACGATTTTCAAACCAAAAATGACAAAGAAAAAGGTTCTTAATACGAATGCTGATTCCAATGTAATCATATGAAAATCATGAAGGACGTCCTTCAAAATATCAGTATTAGCGAACCTAGATAGTCTCCCCCTAAAGAAGAGTTTTGTGTTATTAAGCATCAAACCGAAGAACAGGATAAGAACCAAAGAAGACAACCCTGATTTTTTTCCAATTGCATATAAAAGAAGAAGAACCGCTATAAGCAGGAATAACTTTAGTTGAGATTTAATCCGTTGGATTAAAATGATAAGACCAAAACTAGCTAACAGACTAAGCAAGATAGTAAGGGCCACTTTGAATGAAACATCTAGGGCGATTTGTCCAGCAGACTCTGTAGAGGCGTTACCTATTAAAAAATAGAAAAGCATAATACCTAGGATGTCAGAAAAAGTACTCTCATAAACCATAAACTCTTTTTGGTCCATTACGAGTCCGCCAACACTAGGAATAATAATAGCGCTGCTCATAATAGCTAACGGCACGGCATACAAAAACGATCTAAACATATCTAACCCTAATACTCCGTTAAAGAAAAGAGCGATTAAATATGCAGACCCCAAGAGGCCTAATAATGCTACCACAAGTGACTTCCAGATGGTAGGCCACTTTTTCTTGGTGAGTTCTAAATCAAGCGCAGCTTCCAGTACTATGAGAATAACTCCTACAGTGCCTAGTACCTCCAGCTCGGTTTGTAAATATGGAATAGCATAACCGAAAAACTTAGCTGCTTGTTGAATTCCTATCCCCAGCCCAATAAGCATTATTACGCTTGGAATATTGGTCTTGTTAGCTAGAATATTGAACAGGTAGGAGATGATTATTATAGAACTAAACCCTATAACGAGTACGTATGGATCGCTCAACTCAAAACATAAATAGGAGGGTAATAAAGAGAGCATAATTTTTTTAATTAGTGTTATTTAGAGAGAATAGTGAGCTCAGCTGTGCACTCTGCTAGCATTCTGTTTATAGCCGAGAATAGCGCATCATTAGCTATAGTGTAAATGTCCAATTCCTCTTCTGCGAAAGTACTAAAAGCCGCATTTCCATAAAGTCTTTTTCCGTCAGAATTATAAAGGGTAAAATGAAGCTTTAGTGTACGTTCTCCTGTTCCGAAATTAGCATCTGTAGGCCGAGGCTTGTTAATATCTAACTCGTTAATAAAGAGAAGATAGTCGAAATTGGAGTTAGCTAAAACCTGACCAAAAACCCATCCAGTGTCTACTTTTGTATTCATAAACCTAGATTTCCCATCATAGAATTCTTTGAGTTCACCATTCTCTAGATACGCTCCTCTGGCACTAGATTTTTCCTCTGTAGCTTCCTGAAGCTTGCTCCAGATTTGCTGAATTTTCGTTTCTTCTGTTTTGGAGTGGATTGTTATAAGGTCATAATCGAAGCCTTGAGCTATTTGAATTTTTTGGGTGATAGAATCTAGAGAATTGGCGGGAGTTATTCGCCAGTTTTCGGCTCCGCTTAAGCCCACCATTTCAGATATGTAGCCTTTAAAGAATGACCTTACTTCACGGAAATCCATATCGTTATATCTTCCCATCTCGTGGATAACGTTAGATAAGAACATCTTATCCATCATAGGAACTAGAAGCACTTCTTTTTGCGCCTCTGAAGAATAAGAAAGCCCATTTCTATCTCCGGTAGTTTCGTCCTGTGCTGAGGTTTTAAGGGTTGTAATGCTGAGACACAATACCAGAATACTAATCCATTTATACATGAAGCTAAGCTAGCTGTAAATGATAGCGCTAATTAGAGCCAGAAGCAGATAGAATTAAGAAACCAATGTTAATTTTAAAACGGGGGCTTAACCGCTAATCCACTTCCAAACATCATTTCCATTAGCGTAGAGCACTAGCGTTAACAACAGAAGCATTCCCAGCATTTGGGCTATCTCCATAAATTTTTGTGGAGGAGCTTTTCCTGTAATAATTTCATAAAGTAGAAACATAACATGCCCTCCATCCAGCGCAGGAATAGGCAGGATATTCATAAAGGCTAAGATTAACGATAAAAATGCTGTAGCCACCCAGAACCCTTCCCAATCCCATCCAGGATTGAACATTCCGCCTATAGCTCCAAATCCACCCATCTGCTTAACTCCAGCAGAAGAAAAGATAAATCGAATAGAAACTACGTAATCCGTTAACTTCTCTACGCCTAAGTTGTATCCCGCGCCAAAACTTTCCAGAAATGAATAATCAATATGCTCACTTCCCAGTATCTTCATTGCTGAACGAGGCCTGAAACCCAACCTTCCAAGTGTATCAACATGAGCAGAAATATTTTTTGATTGACCATTTCTTATAATAGTCAGTTTTACGTCTTCTCCTTTTACTGTTTGGAGCACATCAGCCAGCATATCGAAGTAAGGGGTTGGAGTGCCATTTACAGCTGTGAGTTGGTCATCTTTCAGAATATCAAATTCTTTTAATGGACTATCTGCAGCCATAGTGTCTATGAATGTAGGAATCCTGGGAGAGATCAATACTATGCTTCCCGTATTCAGCATTTGTTGTCCTAAATCATCAGGCATTACCGCTATTCCTGCTACACCATTTCTTTCATAACCTACCTCTTTAATACCGTTTAAAAACAGAGATTTATTAATTTTTTCGGCAGAGCTAGGAGTAACTCCGTCTAATGTTAAAATGTTGTCTCCATCCTGGAGCCCATACTCATACAGCATGCTGTCTACTGAAAAACCATTCACAGCATTCTTCACAGGCATTATAGTCTGCCCCCATACGCCCATAACCATCATGTAAATTAAGAAACCTAATACGAGATTTACGGTTACTCCACCTAGCATTATAATTAACCTCTGCCAAGCTGGTTTAGACCTAAACTCCCAAGGCTGTGGTTCTGAGTTCAACTGTCCTTTATCCATACTCTCATCTATCATCCCCGAGATTTTCACATATCCACCAAGCGGTAACCAGCCTATTCCATATTCAGTATCTCCCTTTTTAAACTTAAAAAGAGCAAACCCAGCATCGAAAAACAAGTAGAATTTTTCTACTCTCGTCTTAAACCATCTGGCAGGTAGAAAATGACCGGCTTCATGTAAAACCACTAATATAGAGAGGCTTAAGAGTAATTGTAACGCTTGATTGAGCATGAAATATCTAATTTAGAATCAGCAAATGTATGAAGCACAGAAGAAGTTAAGTTCAAATAATTCATAACATTATCAGCACGATGCAGTGGGTTGGTAATTTTATTAGAAATTTGAGCGTTGCAATTTATGTTTATTCACCACCGTTTTCCATTACATGGCAAAGACTGCGAAGAAAAAAAATAGCCCAAAAAAATCTCCAACTACTCAGATTAACAAGAAGTATAAGCGATTAACCTGGTTAATCGTATTAAGTCCAATTTTAGGATTGGCGGCACTTTTTATAAATGCTTCTTTCGCTGATTTACCGAAAGTAGCAGATTTGGCCAATCCAGACACCAAGCTGGCTACACAGATCTTCACATCAGATGGAGAGGTGTTGGGGAAATACTACTCACAGAACAGAACAGACCTCTCGTTTGATGATTTACCCCAAGATATTATCAATGCTTTAGTAGCCACAGAAGATGAACGATTTTTTGGGCACAGTGGAGTGGATTTTTACAGTACAGCGAGAGCCATTTTACTTGCTGGTTCTAGAGGCGGAGGGAGTACTATAACTCAGCAGCTAGCTAAACTTCAGTTTACTAAGAAGAAAGATGTAAACACTATACTGCCGCACTATATCTATCGACTGCTCGTAGAGAAACCCGGGGAATACATAGTAGCGTCTAGGCTGGAGAAAACTTATACGAAAGAGGAAATACTTGCGCTTTATTTTAATGAATATGACTTTTTAAATCAAGCAGTTGGACTTAAGTCAGCGGCTAAGATTTATTTCGATAAAAGCGTAGACGAGTTGAAAATTGAGGAATGCGCTATGCTTGTCGGGATGTTTAAAAACTCCTCTTATTATAACCCTCTCAGAAGAGACTCGCTGGTTCACCATAGAAGAAATGTAGTGCTGAGCCAGATGGTGAGAAATTCATTTCTCACTAAAAATGAGTTTGACTCATTGAAAGTGCTTCCGCTAGGATTAAACTACCAGAAAATTAGTCATGATGAAGGGAGCGCCCAATACTTTAGAGAAGAGCTAAGAAAGAAAGTAAAAAGCATCATTAATGAAAAAGATAATGACGATGAATACGTTCGTGTAAAAAATGATGGGGCTAAGTTTGACATATATAGTGATGGCTTAAGGATATATACCACTATAGACAGTAGAATGCAGAATTATGCAGAATGGGCCGTTCAGGAACATTTACAGAAAGAACTACAAGCGGCCTTTAAGAAAGAGTTGAACTGGCTTAAAAAGGATAATTACCCCTTCTATAACGGAATCTCTAAGAAGAACAAAGAGAAGCTGATTAGACTGGCTAAAAAAAAGTCTCCTAGATGGAGAACGCTGCACGGAAAAGAATGTCCTAACTGTGGAGGAACTGCGCATATAAGCATGACGTCTGTTAATGATGTAGACTCCTTCTCTTGCGCAGGTTTTGGCTGTGGACAGCAGTGGCCGAAGCTAGATGAAAAACAGATGGAGGTAATATGGGATACGCCTACTAAAACGAAGGTGTTCACTTTCGATGGAATACGGGATACGGTGATGACTCCTTTAGATTCAGTTAAGCATCACCTGGCTACTTTAAATGCGGGAATGGTGGCTATGGATCCTACCAATGGTCAGATAAAAGCGTGGGTAGGAGGTGTGAATTATAAGTACTTTAAATATGACCATGCGGGACAAGCTAAAAGACAAGTAGGATCTACGTTTAAGCCGTTTGTTTATGCCAACTCCATGAGAAGCGGAATGCATCCATGTGAAGAAATTCCAAACGTAATCACCTGTGTAGATGCTGGGGTTGACCAGGAGCCATGGTGTCCTGAGAATTCAGGAGGAGATTATGGAAACATGGTTTCACTGTCGGATGGATTGGCTAATTCTATGAATACCGTTACGGCATACCAAATAAAGAGATTCGGAACAGAGTCTGTAATAAAGCTTGCGCATAAAATGGGTGTAGTAAATGAAATCCCTAACGTTCCTTCGATAGGTTTGGGAACAGTAGAGCTTACTGTGAATGAGATGTGTTCTAGCCTTTCGACTTTCGCTAATCAAGGAGTTTACATCGAACCGATATTTATCACTCACATAGAAGATAAAAACGGAAATATTATTTATGAATCTGACCAAGTAACCCGACAGGCTATTGATCCTAAGACTGCCTACCTCACACTTAATATGATGAAAAAGGTAGTTAAAGAAGGGACATCAATGAGACTCGGTTTTTCAAGACCTTATGGTGGAATTGACTTCCCTTTGGCTGGAAAAACAGGAACTACCGATGATAACGGAGATGGATGGTTTGTGGGATTGACGCCTAATATTTCAGCGGCCGTTTGGGTTGGTGCGAGTAACCGTGCCATTAGATTTAGAACTACAACAAATGGTCAAGGAGCCAATACAGGGTTGCCTATTTTTGGTTACTTTATAAATAAAGTTTATCAAGATAAAACCATAGACATAAATAGAGGGGACTTCAAAAAGCCAGATGTCGATTTAGATAGCTATACGGATTGTGAAGAATATTATGATATTCAGAATAATTCAGGAGGGCTTGATAATGATGACTTATTTGGTGGTGATGGAGATGATTTTTAACAGAATTTTAGCATGGCAATAAACAAGCAAGTAGCTAACGTAGAAGAAGCCTGTAAAGACATAAAGAGTGGAATGACTCTTATGCTTGGAGGTTTTGGATTATGTGGAATACCAGAGAACAGTATAGCCGAGTTAGTAAAAATGGGAGTAAATGAGTTAACCTGTATTTCCAATAATGCTGGAGTTGATAATTTTGGACTTGGGTTATTATTACAAGGCAAACAAATCAAAAAGATGATTTCTTCTTATGTAGGAGAAAACGATGAATTTGAACGCCAAATGCTTTCTGGAGAATTAGAAGTAGATCTTATTCCTCAAGGCTCGTTAGCAGAAAGATGTAGAGCCGGAGGAGCAGGAATACCAGCTTTTTTCACGCCAGCAGGTTACGGTACAGAAGTCCAAGGAAGGAAAGAGGTGAGAATGTTCAAAGGAAAACCACACATTTTAGAAACTGCCTTGGAAGCTGATTTTGCTATAGTAAAAGCATGGAAAGGGGACTCTTCTGGTAATTTAATTTTTAAAGCTACCGCTAAGAACTTTAATCCTCTGATGGCTATGGCGGGTAAAACTACCATCGCTGAGGTAGAAGAACTAGTTCCATTAGGCGAGCTAGACCCGAATGAGATTCATACACCAGGAATCTTTGTCCAAAGAATTTTCCAAGGAGAGAAATACGAAAAAAGAATAGAACAAAGAACCACTCAACCTAAAGCCTAATTACTGATAGATATGTTGGATAAAAACGGAATTGCGAAGCGAATAGCCCAAGAGTTACAGCATGGGTATTACGTAAATTTAGGAATAGGAATTCCAACTCTAGTAGCTAACTTTATTCCAGAAGGAATAGAGGTTGAGTTTCAATCAGAGAACGGAATTTTAGGAATGGGGCCATTTCCAGAAGAAGGAGATGAAGATGCAGATTTAATAAATGCAGGCAAGCAGACCATTACCGCTATGCCTGGATCGGCTTATTTTGATTCTGCGACTAGTTTTGCTATGATTAGAGGCAGACATGTGCAGTTAACTGTTTTGGGAGCTATGGAAATAGCTCAGAATGGAGACATAGCCAACTGGAAAATCCCAGGAAGAATGGTTAAAGGAATGGGCGGAGCTATGGATTTAGTAGCATCTGCAGAAAACATCATCGTAGCCATGATGCATACAAATAAGCGTGGAGAATCTAAACTTTTAGAGAAGTGTTCTCTTCCTTTAACAGGAGTAGGGTGCGTAAAAAAAGTAGTGACTAACTTAGCTGTTATGGAGATCAGAGATAACGGGTTTTACTTGGTAGAAAGAGCGCCAGGAGTAAGCATAGATGAAATAGTAGAGGCTACAGATGGCAGATTAATAGTACCAGGAGACAATATTCCAGAGATGGATATTTAGTGGAACCCTAATCAGTCATCGAAAGGTTGTGTATTCTTGAACTATGAACTATGAAATAGAGGTAGTTAAACAGAAATAGTAACGCTCACGTCACGCACATTTCCATTAATAGGCGGGTTCATTTTTTTCACAGTAACCACCGCTTTTTCTAAAGTAGGAAGTTCGATTTTCATGCGCTTACCTATCCGCCAAGCCACCTGTTCAATAAGCTTACTTCTAATAGCCATTTCTTCTTCCACTATTCTGTTCACTATTACGTAATCTATGGTCTTAGTAAGATCATCGTTCTCAGCGGCTTCTTGGAAATCAGTGTGCATTTCCACATCTACTTCATAAGCTCCACCTATAAGTTCCTCTTCATGAAGACATCCATGATTAGCGCTCAGTTTGATTTGATTCAGCCTTATAATTCCCATTAGAGTGTAGCTTTAAGCGTAGCAATGCTTCCAAGATTATTCTTCATTCTCTGCAGACATTCCTCTTTTCCAAGAAAAGCCATGATTTCAAATAAATCTGGCCCACCACCGAGGCCACTCAAAAGTAACCTTAAAGCAGGGCCTATTTGACCAAATCCTAACTCTTTCGCTTCCATAAACGCACTAAATGTTTCTTTAGCAGCCAAGGCATTGAAATCTGTAATTTCTCCGAAATCAGCAGCTAGTTGAGTCATCAAATCCCCACTCTGCTCTTTCCATTTTTTCTTTACCGTCTTTTCATCAAAAGATGTAGGAGAAGAAAATAAATATTCAGCCTGTAAAAATTCATGAATAAAAGAAACACGCTCCTTTAATAAGGGAACGATTCCAGCCAATTGAACATCAGAGACATCTTGAGGAAGATCTTCTGCTAGAGGTTTAAGAAGAGAGCACAGCGTTTCATTGTCCATAGCTCTGAGCCAGTTCTCATTGAACCACTTAGCCTTTTCAGGGTCGAATCTAGCACCTGATTTTACTACACGGTCCAGAGAAAAAGCGTCTATCATTTCCTCATGCGGAAAAATCTCTTGTTCTGTTCCAGGATTCCATCCTAACATGAGTAGCATATTTATAAAAGCTTCAGGTAAATAGCCATCTTCTTTATAACCCGCGTACGTTTCACTTTCTGTTTTATTATACCATTCTAAAGGAAATACAGGGAAGCCAAACTTAGCTCCATCTCTCTTACTTAATTTCCCATTACCAGTAGGCTTAAGAATCAGAGGAAGGTGAGCGAACTTAGGCGTGTCCCAGCCAAAAGCTCTATAAAGAAGAATGTGAAGCGGAGCAGAAGGAAGCCATTCCTCTCCTCTAATCACATGTGTAATTTCCATCAAATGATCATCTACGATGTTGGCCAAGTGATAAGTAGGCATCCCATCAGATTTAAAAATCACTTTATCATCCAATAAATTAGATTGGAAGCTCACTTCATTTCTGATTTCATCAGTAAAAGTAATAGTCTCGTTTTCAGGAGTTTTGAATCGAATCACATAAGGCGCGTCCGTAGCGAATTTTGCATTCATCTCATCCTCGGTCATACTTAGAGAGTTATTCATATTCTCTCTAGTTCCTATTCCATATCTCCAATCTCCTTTTTCCGAAGATTTTCTAGCCGCATCTAACTCCTCAGATGCATCCCATGCGTAATATGCGTTTCCAGAATCTATTAATTGGTCGGCATACTTAGCATACATTTCTTTTCTTTCCGACTGTCTGTATGGCCCATGTTTTCCTCCTATCCCAGGTCCTTCTGAGGGCATTATTCCGCACCATTTTAGTGCAGAGACGATGTACTCTTCTGCTTCTTCTACATACCTAGCTTGGTCAGTATCCTCTATTCTAAGAATAAAAGTTCCGCCATGCTTTTTAGCGAACAGGTAGTTATAAAGAGCTGTTCTCACACCGCCCATATGAAGAGGCCCAGTAGGGCTAGGCGCGAATCTCACACGTGGTTTTAAATCAGACATGGTCTAAAGATTTTTTTTCAGGCTGCAAAGATAGTGAACTACAAAGGTTTTCCTTGAACCAGAAAAGGAAGAAAAATCAAGTAAACGAATAACAAAGGAGACAAGTTAATTCTGCGTCATGGACCTCAGGGTTTGCCGAAAGGAAAAGATAAATTAAAAAGAAAGCAATCTTAATTTTTTAGGGATCATAGTGTCTAGGGATTAAAACACAAAAACCGAACTATTAGCCACAAAAAAACCCCTAACTAATTAATAGTTAGGGGTTTTTTGTTGTCCCACCAGGACTCGAACCTGAAATGCCTGTACCAAAAACAGAAGTGTTACCATTACACCATGGGACAATCTTGTTTCATTTCTGAAAGCGGGTGCAAATTTAATAAATTTCTATCTTAGATTTGACGTAAAATCTAGAGATTTTAGTTCTACATGAAATTTTTCTCTTAAACCTCTTCCAATTGAAAGAAATTCTTAATTATATAAATGGCCATTTTCAGCCTGCAGCCTCAGGAAACACTATAGATAACATAAAACCATCCACTGGAGAAGTCTATGGAACCATTCCTGAATCTGGAGTAGAAGATATAGCTCAAGCAGTAAATTCTGCTGAAAAAGCGTTCCCTTTATGGAAATCTACCCCTAAAGAAGAGCGCTCAGCCATTCTTTTTCGCTTAGCAGATTTAATAAAAGAGAATATAGAGGAGCTAGCCATGGCAGAAGCTATCGATAACGGAAAACCAGTTTCATTGGCCAAAGTGGTAGACATTCCTAGAGCAGAAGCTAATATTCGTTTCTATGCCAATGCCATTACGCAGTTTAGCTCTGAAGCTCATCACATGGAAATAGGAGCGATCAATTACACGCTGAGGAAACCCATAGGAATAGTAGGATGCATTTCACCTTGGAACTTGCCGTTGTACTTATTTACGTGGAAAATAGCTCCAGCGCTAGCAGCGGGAAACTGCGTGATAGCTAAGCCATCAGAAGTAACTCCGATGACTGCATATCTCCTAAGTAAACTAGCCAAACAGGCTGGCCTGCCAGACGGAGTGCTGAGTGTAGTTCACGGAACAGGTCCATCTGCGGGAGATGCTATTATTTCTCACCCTAAGATCAAAGCTATATCTTTCACAGGAGGGACTAAAACAGGACAGTATATAGCCGCTAAGGCAGCTCCAGAGTTCAAAAAACTCTCTCTTGAGTTAGGGGGTAAAAACCCGAACATCATTTTCGCAGATTGTGATTTTGATACTATGCTGAACACAACCGTCCGAAGTAGTTTTGCCAATCAAGGACAAATCTGTCTTTGCGGAAGCAGAATTTTCGTGGAAGAGTCTATCTATGAAAAATTCAGGGACGCATTCGTAGATAAAGTGTCAAAAATGCGTGTGGGTAATCCAGAACTCCCAGAAACCAAAATGGGCGCTGTAGTATCTGAGCAGCACATGAATAAGGTGTTGGAATTTGTAGAGCTAGCGAAAGAAGAAGGAGGAAAAGTATTAACTGGTGGAGTACAAGTAAAACTAGAAGGAGCGTTGCAACGCGGATTTTACATACAACCAGCTATCATAGAAGGGCTGTCATTTGATTGTAGAACGAATCAAGAGGAGATTTTTGGTCCTGTGGTGACTATAATGCCGTTCAAAACAGAGGAAGAAGTGCTAAAGTATGCCAATAGTACTAAGTATGGATTATCTGCCACACTTTGGACTGAGAACCTTTCTAGAGCTCACCGAATGGCGGAACAGATAGAATCTGGCATCGTTTGGATAAACTGTTGGTTACTGAGAGATCTCAGAACCCCTTTTGGAGGAGTTAAAGATTCTGGCGTGGGAAGAGAAGGCGGGTTTGAAGCATTAAGATTTTTCACAGAACCTCAAAACGTTTGTGTTAAATATTAAAACTCAATCAATCTTTATTTACAGCAGAATCTTTATGGCCATTGGTAAAAAACCAGCCAAACTTTCTGTTGAACCATTCTTCGAATCCATTAAAAGTGTTGAATATCTTTCTCATTTTTAATAATTAACGTAGTATTATAGCCAACAATACAGGTGGGTTTTTCTCTCCCCCTACAGCTCTTTCAAGCTTTTGTGTCACTTCTAATTATAGAAAAGCGCAGCAGACAGGGGAGTGTAATAGATAACGTTAGGTTATGCATTGTTCTTAGGAAATCAGTGTTAAAAAAGTCCAACAATTTAAATATGCCTAACAAATTTCTGTGTATAACGCTCGCAGGACTTCCTAAAAGCCATGGACGTATTGGTGAAATTTGTAGCAATAAATATACTTACCATGAGAAAAACATACGGTTATACTGCCATGATGATTTTGGGCTTAATGTTCATTTTTCAGTCATGTGTACCTAATAGAAAATATCAGGAGTTATCTGCTGAAAAAACAACTATGGAGACAGATAACGTCACACTTCGAGAGAATAACGAGGCTATGACTACTCAGATTAATGAGACTAATGCTGATAATGAAATAATGAATGAGCAGTTAAAAGGACTAAAATCTGACACTACTATCATGGGAACTTCACTTAGACATATGACCGGGAAGTATGATAAAATAAATCAGTTAAATGATATTATGTCTGCTAAAAGTAGTGCGCTACTTAAAGAGTCAATAGATGAAAATAAGGAGTTACTTGTAGAATTAGATGTAACCCGCCAGCAGCTGTTAAACAAAGAAGATATGCTGAATCTATTAGAGGCAGATCTAAACGAAAAAGGCGCCAATCTAGATGCATTGTCTTCAGACTTGGAGTCTAAGTCTGCTAGAGTATATGAACTAGAACAGTTACTAGAAGCTCAGCAAACAGCAGTTAATTCTCTAAAGGATAAGGTTTCTGCTGCTCTACTCGGTTTTGAAGGAAAAGGGCTGACTGTGGAACAGAAAAACGGAAAGGTGTATGTTAGTCTTGAGGCTAATCTGCTTTTCCCTTCTGGTAGTACAGTTATAAATCTAGATGGGAAGCAGGCCCTAATTGATTTGGCTAAAGCTGTTGAAGATCAGTCCGATTTAGAAATAATCGTAGAAGGACATACAGATACCGATAAAATGAACTCCCCTAATCACCCGAAAGATAATTGGGAGCTTAGTGTGTTAAGAGCTACTTCAGTGGTGAAGATAATGACTGCCAACAGCACCATTGAGCCATCTATCTTAAGCGCTAGCGGAAAGTCAGAGTATGTTCCAGTAGACCCTTCAGATAAGTCTAAAAACAGAAGAATAGAGATAATCCTATCACCTAACTTGGATGAGCTATTTAAAATAATAGAGGGTTAATAAAACATCATGAAATCAATCACTCTATTCTTTTTCTTTTTTACATCAGGACTCTTGCTTGCGCAACAAACGCAAAGCATAACCATTAACTCGGGCGGAATTGACCGGGATTTCTTTTTGTACGTCCCGGAAATTTATGATGACGCAACACCTGCTCCGCTTGTTTTTTGCTTCCATGGCTACGGAAGCTCTGCAAGTGTAAACTTATCTTATACTGGGTTTAGACCTATTGCTGATACAGCTGGTTTTATTCTAATTCATCCACAAGGTACTTTAGATATAACAGGAACTGCACATTGGAATGTAGGATGGGGACTTAGTACAGTGGACGATGTCGCTTTTACACAGGATATGATCGATTACACTAGTGACCTATACAACGTAGATTCAGAAAGAGTTTACAGTACGGGAATGTCTAATGGAGGTTTTATGAGCTATGTGTTGGCCTGTGAGCTGAGTAACGAAATTGCTGCAATAGCATCGGTTACAGGTTCCATGTCACCTCCGACTGCGAGTAATTGTAATCCAAGCCATCCTACGCCTATTCTCCAAATTCATGGAACTGCCGATCCTACAGTTCCGTATGAAGGAGCAATTTTTTCCCAAAATATTGACGATGTACTTTCTTATTGGGTCAACCATAACAACTGCAATACAACACCCTCACAAACACCTATTCCTGATATTAATCCAGGAGACGGAAGTACGGTAGATCACTTTGTTTATGGAAGCGGAGAGAACGGTGCAACCGTAGAGCTGTTCAAGGTTTATAATGGAGGACACGATTGGCCAGGTGTATTTGGTAATTTTGACATCAGCTCAAACATTGAGATTTGGAAATTCTTTTCCAAGTTCGATATCAATGGAACACTATCCTTACCAAATAATAATTCCGATTTTTCTCTCGCTATTATACCAAACCCATCGCATGAAAACATAAGTATCGAACATTCATTCGAAATCGGTACGGCATTTAAAATAATGAATCTTAATGGAAAGGAAGTACATGCAGGAATCCTTAACAGTAAAACACAGCAGCTGAATGTTTCACATTTAAACTCTGGGTTTTATCTTTTTATCTGCAATGGATTGAGCCAGAAGCTGGTTGTTAATAATTAAAGCTCCAAGATTTATGTCTCAATAAAAAAGCCTTGCAATCACAATTGCAAGGCTTTTTTTATATTGTTTTCTTTTATTGAAGAACCAAGTTAAATGATCCTTCTGTCAATTCGAAGTTAAATGACTCAGTAAAGTTATAGATTGTCCCTTCGAAAGTTCCTGATATGATAGTTCCAGGAGTAACTCCTATGGAAGTAAAGTTAACCGCAACATCAGAATTTGGAGTGTCGGTTAAGTAGTTTCCGTAGATACCGTATTCTAATCCTATTACATAGCCAGCTCCGGCTGTAGTTTGATTGAAATTAACTGTGTTCCCGTCCGCTAGTGTCTGAGCATTAGGAATTAAGAAAGTTATTTGCTCATCGGCTCCACCGCTTCCAGAAAGGGTGATGGTGAAGGTCAGGTCACCTTCTACTGTAGCAGTCGCTCCCCCATACACTTCGAAGTTGCTATTGTTTGCTCTAAAGATGATTTGTCCTTGACTAGCCATTTGACACGGAGGGCAGAATAATCCATCTCCGCAGTCTATCCCCGTTTCTAAACCATTCATGATTCCATCTTCACAGGTAGGCTCTGGACATGCTGGACAATCAGGTCCCCCGCAGTCTATGCCCGTTTCTAAACCATTCATTTCTCCATCATCGCATGTAGGGACAGGGCATGGGTAGCAATCTGGTCCACCACAATCTACACCTGTTTCACTAGGGTCTAGCACTCCGTTTATGCAGCTTCCTGTAGTAGAACAAGGCTCGCAGTTTTCTCCACCACAATCTATACCCAGCTCATCTTGATTAATGATACCATCATTACATGTAGGACAGGGATCGCAGTTAGGCCCACCGCAGTCTATATCTATTTCCCCGAACTCAGGATCCCAAAGTCCGTTTGTACATGAGGGTGGGCAAGGGTCACAATCTGCACCTCCACAATCGACATCAAACTCTCCATTATTTAGGATTCCATCAAAGCAATTGGCGGGGATTAAGTTATCGTCATTTAAACAACTGGAAATAACAACTGTAAGTGTAAGCAAAGCAATAAAGCCGGGTAGGATTTTTCTTAAGTTCATATTAACTATTCTCTCTTTTGAAAATTAAATTACAAGCGCTAAGATAACTATTAACTTTATGTTTGTAGAAATATTTCATCGTAAATATTGAGTAGAACAGGCATCTAAACCGCTAAAACTTGAGTAAATGGAGTACAAATGGGTGAAAAAAAAGGAAGTAGTGCTTTCTGAATATGAGTCACTTAAGAATGAATTAGCCATTCCTGATGTGATAGCTAAAATGCTCATAAGTAGAGGAGTTAACTCGTTTGATGAGGCCAAGGAATTTTTCCGGCCAAGGTTAGAGAATTTACATGACCCATTCTTACTGAAAGATATGGAGAAGGCGGCAGATCGCATGGTAAAAGCCATAAAAAACAACGATAAAATCATCGTTTATGGAGATTATGATGTGGATGGAACCACCTCGGTATCGATGATGACTCATTTTTTAAAAACCTACTCAGACTGCATAGTAGAGTATTACATTCCAGACAGGTATTCTGAAGGGTATGGAGTAAGTGAGAAATTTATAGCCTCTCTAGAAACCAAAAAGCCGCACTTAGTGATTACTCTTGATTGTGGAATTAGAGCTGTAGAATTGATAGAAAAGGGTTCTAAACATGGAGTTGACTTTATAATTTGTGATCATCATGAGCCAGGAGAAAATCTTCCGCCAGCTCATGCGGTATTGGACCCTAAAAGGAAAGACTGTGATTATCCCTTTGATGGCTTAAGTGGATGTGGTGTAGGATTCAAGCTCATTCAGGCTGTGCTAATCAAGCTAGATATGGATGAAAGCTTAGCTTATCAGTATTTAGATTTTCTAACAATTAGTATAGGTGCCGATATAGTTCCTATTAATGATGAGAATAGAATTTTGGCGTTTCATGGACTTGTAGAAATAAATTCAAACCCCAGACCAGGAATAAAATCTATTCTGTCGCTTGCAGGACTTAAACGAGCAGAGTTAACCATTGAAGACGTGGTGTTTGTCATAGCTCCTAGAATTAATGCAGCAGGCAGAATTAAGCATGCTTTTGCAGCTGTAGAAATGTTACTAGCGAGCTCCGAGGCTGAAGCAGCTTCGGTCTGTCAAGACATCGAAGGATACAATAAAGAAAGAAGGAGTGTAGATAAAGAAATTACAGCAGAGGCGTTGCAATGCGTAAAAAGCGACAATTTTTATCTTAATTCTCATAGCACAGTAGTCTGGAAAGAAGGATGGCATAAAGGAGTAATAGGAATCGTAGCTAGCAGGCTAATAGAGAATTATTACAAACCAACCATAGTTCTAACGGAAAAAGATGGTGTGGCCACAGGGTCTGCTCGCTCTGTGAAAGGACTAGATATCCATAAATTACTTATCGAAACGGGGGATTTATTAATCAAGTATGGCGGCCATGAAATGGCGGCTGGCCTTTCTATCCAATCTGAAAATTTGCCAGAGTTTAGAGATCAATTTGAACAGGCTGTGAAAAAAGAAACAGGAGAAAAATTGTTCTCGCCAGAGATGGATGTGGAAATTGAACTTGACTTTAAAGACATTACAGCTAAATTGTATAGACTGATACATCAATTCTCTCCATTCGGGCCTAAAAACATGACCCCGTTATTTATAACTAGAAACGTAGAAGATGCCGGATACTCGAAACTTGTAGGAGAAACTAAAGACCATTTAAAGCTTACTTTAAAACAACCTGTCTCGGGGGATATTTACTTTTCAGGTATTGCTTTTAAACAAGCCGCTAAATTCGAGTACCTAAAGTCTGGAAAAGCTGTAGACATAGTCTATGCTATTGGAATGAATGAGTGGAACGGAAAGAAAACCTTACAGCTAGAAGTGAGAGATATAAAGCCTTCAGTTATTTGATTGGAGCATTGTGCATCACTCGCTGAGGGAATGGGATCATTATATTATTTTCCCTAAAAGCCTTGTCTATAGCGAACCTAATTTCACTTTGTATGACTTCTGAAGTCCATGATTTTCTGGCCCAGAATAAGAGCCTGAATTGCAACGCTGAATCTCCGAAATTTTCAAACCAAACATCATAACCTTTATGTTTGATAGTTAGCTTATGGCTTTTAGCACACTCGATAAGGATCGATTTCACTAGTGCTGTATCAGACCCATAAGCCACACCTATGTCTATATGAAACCTAGAGAGAATGTTCTGATGGCTCCAGTTCACCACGTTATTAGTGGTTAGTTTACTATTTGGAATAAGCACATAGTTTCCATCTCTGTTTTTCACCTTGGAAGTTCTAAGATTAATTTCTTCCACCTCTACGACCATGTCGTCTATCTCTAGAATATCTCCTTTATGGATGATCCCTTCAAAAAAGATCACTAGTCCAGAGACCATGTCTTGAAATATAGATTGAAGCCCTAGCCCAATGGCGGCTAAAAAAGCGGCAGAACCTATAAGCAGAGCGTTAATATTAACCCCGATGTTATCTAAAATAAGAGCCGCTGCTATAACGAAGAGCATATACCTTAATAGCTTCACTATAGTATAAATCTTAGCAGAATCGAAATCATCATTCTTACTAGTCAGACGGTTTAAAATGAACTTTACAGAGCGCACAAAAAGGTGTATCGCTAAAAAGATAATTAAAATGAAAATCAAACTGTAGAGAGATACAGAAACATGATCCGTATGGATGAGAGGATAATTTAATACCTCGAGTATTTCTTTCATTTTTAATTATTGAATGATGACGGTAAAATTAACCATAGTTTAGAGAAAAGCTAAAACTATTATCCCTTGGAAAAGCAATACTCCATCAGCTATAATAGTGTAATAATGATAGCTTCTTTTCTCACCAGAGACAGAAGCTACAGCAATCGAGAACAGAGAGGTAAGAACTATAGGAAAAATGAACTGACTAGAGTCTGAATTACAGATAGAAACTAATATTAGTAGGGAACTCAAAGTGATTAGAACTAGACTTAATCTTTGGGTGCTTTGTATTCCTATAGTTTGAGGAATAGTCTTAAGGATAGACGAGTCATGCTTTAAGTCTCTGATGTCAAAAAGAACAGTGATTCCTACTAAGAAAAGTAATTGAGAGTTAATTAGCACTAGGTGCTCAACATTAAAAGCTTCAAAATTTATATAGATTGGAAAAACGGTAGTAACCCAAACCCACACTAAAGATATGATAAACACTTTTATAAACGGGATGCTTCTAAGCGTCTTTTTATAAAGGGGTATATAGCCATATCCTATGCCCAGCATTCCTGCGGGGATTAGAATTAAATACCCTGTATTAAAATCGCTATAAAACAAGCTTGTGATGGCGGTTAAACTGGATAGCCCCGAGACTACTTTATACTTAATAGACGACTTTTTCAGAACCTTTAAAAAACTATATAATGCAGTCGTAGCAGATGAGATAAGAAGTAAAGTCACCCAATTAATGGGCATTTTCAGTAGAGTACAAGTGTAAATATAGCTACCCCCAGCACATAGGCCTATCCAAATAAAGGAGTCCGATATAAATTTTAATAATCGAATCACTGAAGTACTAATCGATAAAAGAAGGCTCCTATAACTGTCCCAGCTGCAGATCCTTTAAGTGCAGCCATCACTCGCTTTCCTCTAGCCACCCCTTCATAACCTTCTGCATAGATGAGATTAAATTTATGATTAGGGTTTACGATAGTTTCTCCCTTGATTTTTATGTACGGAATATACTGTGCTGCGGGATAAATTAGGAGAGGAACGGTTACTGCTAAAAGCCCTGCTTCGCCAGCTATACTAATAGCCAGCGTAACCCCTAGGCCAGTATAAAATATTTTTTTGGTCTTGTATAGCTCTCGGGCATCTCTCTGTCCTGCTAAGTATACTTCTACCTCAGAAATAGTAAGGTCATCTCCTACTATTTCATTTTCTTCGTAATAAATCTCCTTCACTCCGTTATTGATGATTCCGAAAATTTCGCTTTTATGAACTCCCAACTGCTTTCTTCTCTTTCTTTTCTGAAACTCAAAAACGACTTCAATTTGACTGTCGTCAATAATATCACATTGGAGAATATCTCCATTCATGAAAAAAATGGTATCGTTTAAAGCTGGTTGTCCATTTATAATAGAAGAAATCCCTATGAAAATCAGTGCCGTTAGCCATCGTAAAGTCATAATCAAATATAGTTCAGATAAAACGTGTTGAAAAGTTGGAATCGTTTTTTATTAAGTGACGCCTGTTGTGAGAATTCTAACGATACTATAGAGATAAAACAGAAGTATATTTGCAAAAAATTCATCGAATGTCTACAGAATCATTTTATTTCAGACACACTGGGTCAGAAGGCAAAGAAGTCGAGCAAATGTTAGAGGCCGTAAAGTTTAAAACACTAGACGACCTAATAGATGCTACGGTTCCATCTAGCATACGTCTAACAAAAGAGCTAGAGCTTCCTGAGCGATTGTGTGAATATGATTATTTAAACTTGATGGAGACTAGGGCTTCTCAAAATCAAGTATTTAAGGCTTACATAGGGATGGGTTACTACCCCACTGTAGTTCCTTCTGTGATAAGAAGGAATGTACTTGAGAACCCAGGGTGGTACACAGCTTACACGCCTTACCAAGCGGAAATAGCTCAAGGAAGATTAGAAGCGCTATTAAACTTCCAGACCATGGTCTCTGAGCTATCGGGAATGGAATTAGCTAATGCCTCTTTATTGGATGAGGCTACTGCGGCAGGTGAGGCTATGACTATGTTTTACAATTTGCGATCGAGATCACAGTCTAAGTTTGGGGTGAATAAATTTTTCGTTCAAAACTCTTGTTATCAGCAAACTAAAGACGTAATAAAAACTAGAGCTAAGGGACTGAAAATAGAAGTAGTTTACGGAGACATTAACTCTTTCCAAATAGATGAGACTTTCTTCGGAATGTTCTTACAGTACCCTAACGCTAATGGAAGTGTAGAAGATTATTCTGAATTAGTGAATTTAGCCCATGATAAAGGCCTGAAAGTAGCAGTAGCTGCAGATTTAATGAGTCTAGTACTCCTTACTCCTCCAGGGGAATGGGGTGCAGATGCTGTGGTTGGAAACTCACAAAGATTTGGAGTTCCGATGGGATATGGAGGTCCTCATGCAGCATTCTTTGCTACGCGAGAAGAGTACAAGAGACATATTCCAGGAAGAATAATCGGAGTTTCTAAAGATAGGTTAGGAAATACGGCGTTAAGAATGGCGTTGCAAACAAGAGAACAGCATATTAAAAGAGATAAAGCTACTTCTAACATTTGCACCGCACAGGCGTTATTGGCAGTTATGAGTTCTATGTATGCTGTTTATCATGGTCCGGTAGGATTAAGAAAAATAGCAAGCGAAATTCATAATCAGACTAGAGCTTTAGCAGGCGCTTTAGCGGAATTGGGTTATACTAATGTCAATGAAAGATTTTTCGACACCTTAAAAATAGAAGTAGGAAAGAACTTCGAGAATATCAGAATGACGGCCATAGAAAAAGGGCTAAACCTGAGGTATTTCGAAGATGAAGAGCATATAGGGATTAGCCTCAATGAAACTGTAAACCACGAGGACATTATAGAGCTAGTTTCAGTATTTGTAAATAAACAAGACTTTCCAGCGGTAGCTAATCACGGTAAGGACGTGAGCCAAGACATACTGAAAGGATACTTAAGAGAAAGTGAATTTCTTAAACACGAAGTATTTAACAGGTATCATAGTGAGACCGAAATGATGCGCTACGTGAAAAGACTTGAGAATAAAGATTTATCCTTAGTCCACAGCATGATTCCTCTAGGGAGCTGCACCATGAAATTAAATGCAGCTTCAGAGCTAATTCCTATAACATGGACAGCATTTGCAGGAATTCATCCATTCACTCCAAGTGAACAAGTCAAAGGATATCATTTAATTTTAGATGAGTTAGCTAAAGATTTATGCGAAATCACAGGATTTCACAGCGTATCATTACAGCCTAATTCTGGAGCACAAGGAGAATATGCTGGATTAATGGTAATAAAAAGTTACCATGAAAGCAGAGGAGACCATCACAGAGATATCTGTTTAATCCCCTCATCAGCTCATGGAACAAATCCTGCCAGTTCAGTTATGGCAGGAATGAAAGTAGTTGTAGTTAAGTGCGATGCTTCCGGAAATATTGATATTGAAGATTTAAGGGCTAAGGCAGAATTACACAAAGAGGTTCTGGCAGCTTGTATGATTACTTATCCATCTACCCATGGAGTTTTTGAAGAAGGAATTATAGACATGACTACTATAATCCATGAAAATGGAGGACAAGTATATATGGATGGAGCTAATATGAATGCACAAGTAGGATTAACTTCTCCAGGAAACATTGGAGCAGATGTATGTCACTTGAATCTTCATAAAACGTTTGCCATTCCACATGGTGGAGGAGGCCCAGGGATGGGTCCTATAGGAGTAGCAGAACATTTAGCTCCCTATTTACCACAGCATAATTATGAGAATGAAAATGAAGATTACCATTCTATATCAGCTGCTCCTTATGGCAGTGCGCTAATTCTGCTTATTTCTTATGGATATATAAAAATGTTGGGATCTAGAGGTTTAACTGATTCTACCAAAATGGCGATTTTAAATGCTAATTATATAAAATCTAGATTAGAAGGTCACTATAATGTGCTTTACACAGGAAGTGGGGGGACTGTCGCTCACGAGATGATTATTGATTGCAGAGATTTCGTGAAAAGTGCGAATATCGAAGTTACAGACATAGCTAAAAGGTTAATCGATTATGGGTTCCACGCACCAACGGTTTCTTTCCCAGTGGCGGGAACGATGATGATCGAACCAACGGAGAGCGAATCGAAACCTGAGCTAGATAAGTTTTGTGATGCTATGATTTCTATAAGAAAAGAAATCGAAGATGTAAAGAATAATGTATTAGACGCAGAAGACAATCCTTTAAAGATGGCTCCGCATACTGCATTAGAAGTAACTGCAGACGATTGGGGTCACCCATATAGTCGAAAAATAGCAGCTTACCCTTTGAACTACCTGATTACGAATAAGTTTTGGACTTCTGTAGCTAGAGTAGACAATGCATTTGGCGATAGAAATCTAATTTGCACTTGCCCATCTATAAGTGAGTATGAAATGGTAGAAGCCTAATTTTCTTGTGTTTTTTGGAGGGAACTTTAGTTATTAATTGTATTAAACAGTGAATTGAGCTAAAAACTCAGCTATTATAGCCCTTCAATATATATATTTGCGGGCAATAATATATTTGAATACAATTATTAACCTTATTAAATTTCTGATATGAAAAAAATTTACATGATTTTAAGCGCTGCGCTTATAGCTAGTGGAGTTTTTGGCCAAGTAAACAAGCCAGCTGCTCAATTAGTGAAAAACTCAGCACCAAGAGTTTCTTCCACTGTGGAAGTAACGCCTAACACAGATAGAATCCTTATCTGGGAGAACACATTTTCTGATCCTAACGAGTGGACTACTGGAGACTTTGGAGCAGTAGGTCTTAACTTTGAGATAGGGACAGGTTTAGAAACGGGTGGAGCAGCAACAATAAATGCTATAAACTCTGCTTCTGCTAGTGATGGAACTGCAATGGTAGATTCTGATGAGTATGCAAACCAGACAGGAATTGAAAACTGCTGGATTCAAAATGTTAATCCAATTGACCTTACGGATAATCCATACGTTCAAATAGAATTCGCTACCCAGTATTACATGTGGGATGGAGGAGCAAGTGATGGAAATGAATACTGTCTATTAGAAGTTTCTACAGATGGAACAACTTGGCCAGATGTTGAGACTTATGAAGTAGCAGATGCTGACCCAGGAACTAGATTCGAGGTGTTCCCTAACATGTCTACTCAAGATTATGTTCAAAACCCAACTTTAGTTAGGTTTGACATTTCTGAAGTTGCAGGAGGAGAAGCTGAAGTGTATTTAAGATTCAGATGGGTAGGTACTTA
>TARA_B110000211_G_scaffold72209_1_pt1 | contig 27291 bp, 17 predicted proteins | sample TARA_B110000211 | Tara Oceans TARA_B110000211 (sample SAMEA4397516) | marine metagenome | biome: Polar Biome; feature: [DCM] deep chlorophyll maximum layer (ENVO:01000326); material: water (ENVO:00002006), including particulate matter (ENVO:01000060) such as... | depth 30 m
AAAGGCTATACTTTGGCTGATTTCTTTAGCAAAAAAATAGTCAACCGCCATTAAACCGACTAGATGACTTGCTGCTTGATTAAATGAACTGTAAATTTCCATTGTTGAATGATTTAGCTTATTGGCAAGTTCAGGCATGGGCACTTTCTCCGGCAAAAATATCATCTAACTGCTCTAATTCTGCCAAGGTTATTTGACGATAATAAACCCCACAACCATGATGCTCAGCTTGATTACTCATACCACGTAAATAAAGATAATAAATACCACCAAAATGTTGCTTAGGATCGTAATCGGCTAAGGCATATTTTAAATGTCGATGTAATGCCAAGGCGTAAATAAGATATTGTAAGTCGTAGTGACTTTTCTCAATATTATGTCGCATAGCTGAATCATTGTAATCACTGTACTGATCCCCCAAATGGCTAGACTTGTAATCACAAACATAATATTTACCGTCGGCATGAAAAATTAAATCGATGAAACCATGCATCATACCTTTTAACTGCTGATAAGAAGGTAAATGGACTCTATGCCCATGCCGACTTGAGCTAACGCTATTAAGGGCATTGTCTTTACGGGTATTTCTATGTTCGGTCAGCAGTTTGGTTAATTGACTACTACTGGCTGAACGCATCGGGTAATAGAATTCAGTTTCACGTAAGGTATCTGACGGCTTAAGTTGTGCTAGTGACAAATCACGACTGTCAGTTAATGGCGTATGTAATATGGCTTCTAACCATTGTATCAATCGTGCTTCACTATGTTCTTGTGAGCTTAATGCACTAACACCTTTCGCATCATCATTAACTTGTTTAACTGTATCTGCAGTTGCATCGATAACACCGTATTTAACCAGTGGCCAATGGCAACTTTTTTGCCAATCAGGGGCTGAAAAATCTGTTTGCTCTAAAATATCATGTAATAAATTACCGGTTTGTGCACCTTTGGTTAAGGTAAAACGTAATTCATGGCTGTTAATGTTGCTAGGGTTATTTAAATGTGGGTTAAGGCTAGATTCTAGTTCATTATCTCCTACTGCCAATACACCATCTTGATTATCTCTGTCCGGCGCAGAAACACCATTATGACGTAAGTTTTTACTTAAGGCAGAAAATGAGCTTAGCCACCAATCACGTTCAATTTTACCGTTAAAACGCGCCACCGCTGGCTGCGGCTTCTCCGTGCTGGCAAGGTCGGAGCTAACCTTATTTTCGTGCTGACTAGCTAACTGATGATCTAACTGATTGTCAGTCGATTCATCAGACAAATAATTATCTAACACGGTAAGTGCTATTTCATTCGGATTGTCTTGTACCAATTGTTGTAAACTTGTCGCTATATCACTATCAGCAGTCCATTTTAAGGTTTTGCCTAAAGGCGATTTTTCAAAATGTTCAAAGCCCGTGCTGAGAATATAACAACGTTTCTCCGCACGAGTTACCGCCACATAAAGTAAACGAATAGCTTCTGCATAGGCTTCTTCAGCCATCGTCGCTCGTGCTGCGTCACTGCCATCTAAGCTATGCTGTAACACGCCATTTTCATCATGGTACTCAATAAAACTGACATTACGGTTACCAAATTTAAGCGGATCTTTATGGCGGGTAGCAAAAGGCACAAAAACCACCGGATATTCCATGCCTTTCGAGCCATGTTGGGTAATGATACGGATCAGGTTTTCATCACTTTCTAAGCGTAGTTCGGCTTCAACTTCAGGGTTATCAATTTGGCTTTGTTGTTCAAACCAAAACAGCAACTCTTGTGGCTGACGATGACGTTGGCTTGCCCCTTGAAGTAATTCAAACAAATGTAACAGGTTAGTTAATATGCGATCGGCATTATTGTTGGCACCATAACTATCAGCATTATCGCCGACATCAATATGAAAATGTTGATGCATTAACTGCAACGCCATACTGATAAAGCCTTTGAATTGCCATTCATTACGCAGCTTCTCAAAACTAATTTTTAATTTTTGCCACTGCGGTTCATCATGCTGTAATTGTAATAATTTTTCACGATCAAAGCCCATTAACGGACTAGCTAATGCCGCGGTATATAAGCGATCATTTTCAAGAAACAGTATGCCTTGCAGCACTTGTAATAAATGTTTGGTTTCATCACTTTGCAATAAGTTCGCCCGATTACTCATAAACACGCTGGCTAAACCGCATTGATTTAATGCCTGCTTTATTGCCGCAGCTTCAGTGCCATCGCGTACTAATAGCGCAATATCACCACTGCCAATATTGGCATTTTTGCTCGCCAACAATCGAACTATTTCATTGGCACACCAACTGGCCATATTCCCACGGTAACTTTGCTTTACCGCTTTGGCTTTACCGTCTTTACTACTGCCTTCTTGTTCAACATTAAAATGAATAAATTGCAGCGCATTAAACTCGCTATCTGCAAACAGCTTTTCATGGGCATTAGGCGAGGCTTTCACCGGTAAATAAGGAATTTGATAGCCAAACACATCAACCGCATCAGCCGATAAGTCATTACCATAAAACAAGCGATTATATCCGGTTACCATAGCAGCACTTGAGCGCCAATTAGTATCCATCAGCCATTGATAATCACAGTCGTTACGTGCTGACAGGTAGGCAAATATGTCACCACCACGAAAGCCATAAATCGCTTGTTTAGGATCGCCAATCATATAAAGCGCAGCGTTGGCTTGATGATAATAAATTGCTTTTAAAATAGAGAATTGTTGTGGGTCGGTATCTTGAAATTCATCAATTAACGCCACGGGAAATTGCGAAAAAATACTATTGGCTAATTCTTGATTAGGTTCATTCGCTAAGCAGTGATGTAAAGTACTGATCAAGTCATCAAAGCCCATGACATTGGCTTGTAGTTTTTTACGGGTGATTTCTGCCCTAATATGATAAATACCTGCTCTGACAACTAACAAGGCTTTGGCACGGTTCAGTTGCTTTGCCAACTCCGGATGCTGTTTTTTAACTTGATTAACTCTAGCAAAAGCTTCAACTAATTCAGCTTTCAGTTTAGAGCGACCAAAGCGGCGACCATCAATAAATGCGTCGGGCATCTTACCGTGCTGACCTTCAACATCAGCCGAAAGCGCATCTAGCCAGGTCAATAACTGGGCTAATTCTTGTTGACGTTTTTCTCGTTCAGCGCCCTTTTTAACCTCGATCAGTGCTTCAGTTAACAAGGTATTATTTGCCTGTAAACTGGCAATCGCTTGCTCAACTAAACCTTTAAATTCAACGCTAATATTTTCAGGATCTTGCACATGCAAGGCATTTTCTGTCGTTAAAGCCTTGGAGAATTGGTTAATAAAGCTATTCGGCTCAGACCAAAACTCAGTCACTAACCGAAAGTCTTGATTATTATTTTCATTGGTTAAGGCTAACACACGATACCAATCTTGGCAGGCTTCTAACGTAATGTCTTGGGTGTCTGTTTCCATCAGTGCATTAAAGCTGATACCGCTGGCAAAGGCGTATTGATTTAACACACGCTTACAAAAGCCATGAATGGTAAAAATGGCGGCTTCATCGATATAAAGTAAGGCCTGGGTTAATCTGGCTTTTACTTCATTCGCGCCAATACCTTTACCTAACAGATTGTTACTTAAGCTTTTAAAGTAGTCGTCTTCAACCACTAAACTGTCCCAACTGTGCAAACTTTCTCGAATAAAATCGTCTATACGACCGCGAATTTCTTCAGTGGCGTCTTTGGTAAAGGTCATCACCAAAATTTGTTCTATCGGTAATTCGCGCTCTAATAACAGCCGAAGAAATATACGGGTAATGTTGTGTGTTTTACCGGTACCGGCACTGGCTTCAATTAAATGTTTGCCTTGCAATGCAATGGTATTAGCATTTAAGTTTTTCATGGCGGTACTCATGACAATGCTCCCGACTTGGCCGTTACTTTAACGGTCTGTAAAGCATCGAACATAGGTTGATACAATGCGAGTAATCGCGGCGATATGTCGTCAAAGTCGGGGCATTTTCGCCAAAAATACTGTATGTAAGGCTCATCACCAAAGGCTTGAAAGCTATTACTGTCAGTCCAAAACTGTTCAAACTGTGCTTGCTCAAACACTTTACTCTTTCGTACTTTTTCAGCAAGGTCTCCGTTAAGTAACAACGGCTGATTTTGGCCTAAAAAGTAACTCGCCACTAAGCATAACAATTGTGTTTTTGCATCAACAAGTTCACTAAAATAAAATTGACTCGGTTTCTGACTTTTAGTGTCAAAGTAATAACCATGCGTTGCCGTGATAGCAGCAAATAACTCATGAGTTGCCGCATCAGTTTGCGCGACTTGAATAATCAATTGATGCAAATATAAGGTAAATAAATCTTTAGCTTTGGCACTGCTACTACGATAAAACACCGCTTTGTTAGCCACTAAGGTTAGTTTAGTACTTAACGTTAAGCGTTGAGGCAACACGGCGGTTAATATAGCCAACTCGTCTGCTGAGAATAACCCCGGCGCTGTTGATGAGGTATTTTCTGAGCTGCCAGCAAGATTATTGCTGAGAAAGTGCGCCAAATTCAGCGTAACACTGCAATCGATCGGAGTCAGTATTAAGTCTTCACCTTGCGCCAGCTCAGTAATAATAAACTGACTAAAGTTTTCGCTGTCTTGTTGCCAGCCTTTTATTAGCTCATCGGTACTGGGTAGATCCGGCAAACTGCCCGAAAGTTTGGCACTGAGCAATAACTCCTGACAACTTTGCTTACTTTGTGTTGGTGCTAAATAATAACTAAGCAAGTCTTGTCTGAGCAGGTAACTATCAAGATGATTAGGGACAAAAGGTTCGACATCATTGATCAAGGTATTGGTATTATCTAAATACAAATAAAGTGCCTTTTGCGCATAATAACGCCCAGGATGTTGATAAAAACGAATGAGTTCACTAGCGACCAAGTGCGCTTCACGAATCACTTCACTGGTTTCTGCATCAAATGGTTTATCTAGGCCAGTCTGCTCATTTATGTCTGTATCATCAGGCTTTATTGCTGTCGCTGGTGCTGGATTTTCTCGGCGTAAATTTAGCCAGTTGGCATCAAAGCTGGCAAATTGCCCTAAATAGTTTTGTTCACTAAACGCTTGCATCGGCAACTGCCTAACTTGGCTTAACGTATTAACTTCACTGTCACTGTTTAACCCAAGCAATTGCCAGCCATAGCCTCGCGCCAGGTACTCCATCAACTCTTTCAATACTAACGAAGGCTGACGATCTTTATTATTTTTAATGTTTTTACCTTGAAAACTTAAATATAAAGCTTGGCGAGCTGAAATTATCGCCTCTAAAAATAAGTACCGATCATCGCCACGGCGTGATCTATCGCCAAGTTGCGCCGGAGTTGTGGTCATTAAATCAAAACTCAGCGGTTGGCGTTGACGCGGAAATTCACCATCATTTAAGCCTAAAACCGCAATAATTTTAAACGGAATACTACGCATAGGCAGCATAGAGCAAAATGTGACTTGGCCAATCATAAATTGGCGACCTGGATCGGGCTGACTAAAGTGATTATTAAGAAAATCGCGAATAACCGCTAAACTAATATCAGTGTGGTAGCCCGCGTGCTGACAATATTCCACTAAAGATTCGATAGCCGAGCGCACAATAGCTAAACCATTATCATTTTCGTCATCAAACAGTTGCGTTAAAAGCTCAAACAAAAATTGCTGCCATTGCGTCGCACTTCGTGCTTTGGACATTTTGGCAGCAGTCAGTTGTAGTTGCTCAATAATCAACATTAACTTACCAAGCAATTCACTGTCGCTGCCTTCAATTGTTGGTAGCAGCAGTTGGTTTTGATAAATAACATTGTGATCGGCAAAAGCAAAACCGCGCATTAAGCGACTTAACCCTTGCTGCCAAGTAAAACTGTCAGTGGCGTCATCAAACGTTGTGGCTGAGCTTTGAGATAAAACTTGTTGTTTATGGGCCTTATCTAGGCCCCAATGTACTGCTGATAATTCAAGCCAATGCGTAATTTTTTCAATATCATCAAGGTTAATAGCAAAGCGAGCTTGCATAGCAGGCAAACGCAATAAGGCAATTAAACTTGACACTTGAAAGCGACTATCAGGCAAGGTTAATAATTGTGAGAATGCTGCCACTAAGGGCTCAGCGTCTTTACTAATACGATCGGCAATTGAGCATGGCAATGGCGGCACTTCATCAGCAATATCTTGCCAACCTCGAGTAAACACAGCATTAACGTAGGGTGCGTATTGCTCTACTTGCGGACACATCACGAGTACATCTTTTGGCGTTAAGCTTTTATCTTGATTAAATTGGTGTAATAACCAATCGTGTAAACCTTGTACTTCACGCAGCGCACTATGGGCACTGGTGATCAAAACTGAGCCGTCTACTTTTGGCGCCTCTTGATACATATTGGGCGTACTGTGACGGGCATCCAAGAGCGATAAAATATCTTCTTGCACACAGGCTAAAACACTCGCTTGCTTGCGTTCATCAAGGCTTGGTTGGGCTTGCTCACTGCTTGCTTTCTCATTGTTTATTTGCTCAATGGCTAAGTCGGCCATGTCAGCAACCGCTGACTCAAAGACGTCAATATTAATGGTACTGTATTGGTACAACAGCGCCATAAACTCACGCCCTTGTTGGCCTAAGTTAGCTAACAATGGGTTGCCAACTTGCAGGTTTACATCGGCTAAATCAGCACTTTCTTGATTAGAAAAGTCGGTACCTTTAAGCCAAGCTTCAATGGCATTTTTTTCTGTCACCACATCCCCCCAATAAGCATAACAAGGATTTAAATGGAAAAAGTGCACATCAATTTGCTGGCTAAGCGCATTGATAAATTCAAGCCAAAGCGGTGCCATGGCATTAATACCAAAAAACGATAAACGTTGTGGCAATATTTGCGTTTTTAGTTTCTCAGTATTGCTTAAATTCTTTATTGCTAACGCAACTAACTCACGAGGATCATAGGGTTGTTCACGCACCAGTAAATACCACAATTTACCTTGCCAAACCGCATTACTTTCAAGGCTCTGCTCACTCATATTTGAGCTCGAAGCGCTTGTTGACCCTGCTGAACTTGTATTGTCAGCTTGGTCAAAAGCGTTAAATACACCTTGATGCCAATCGTGGATCCATTCAGGACGGAATATTAAATATTGTTCATATAAATCAGCTAACTGACAAGCTAATTGATAACGCTTTAACTGCTCAGCATCACTGTAACTGCTATTTTCGCCGTCGTTGTCAGCGCTATTGGCTTGCCAATATTGAGTTGCGACTTGAAAGCACTCGTCACTGGTAACTTCACTTGAGGCCAGTAAGGTGTCAATTCGCCAAGCGAGAACTTCACGCGAATAAGGCGATTGCTCAGGGACATCTTCATCGCTGGCTAAGTTTCGAATTAAATTCCATAAAAACTGTGATGGCAGCGCATAGCGCATATTCATACTGATACCGCGTTGCTCAGCAAGCGACATATTCAACCAATGTTGCATACCAGCATTTTGTACGATAACAGTATCTTGAGCGAAAACAGGAAGTGGGGAAAGCTGCTGAATTTTATCAAGCAGAACTAATAAATTTTCCATTTTATTAGCAGGATAAAGATAGAACAAATGCGCACCTTTTTAGCCATTTTTCTTATGGTTAAATTTAACCACATCAAGCGCAAGAACACTAGAGTCTGTTGAGTTTCACGGCTAAATTTTGTTTTGATTACAGTATTTTAATCACTGTGGGTGGTTTGTAGTCTTATCTTGCTCAATAAACACCTCAAGTAAAGACGTAGCTCGATACATGAGGTGTTGGCCACTTTAGTGCTTAGCCTAATAGCTTAGGTTTTATTTAGACGAAATAATTTTCAAATATAACGTGCCGAGTACCGCAGCAATAACCGAGGCAATTAAAATAGCTGTTTTAGCATATTGTAATTGCTCGGCTTGTCCTGCAAAGCCTAATGTGGCGATAAAAGTCGACATAGTAAAACCAATACCCGTTATCAATGATGCACCTATCACATGTTGAAAATTAACACGTTCAGGCAAGCTGCCAAGTTTAAACTTTAGGCTTAACCAACAAGCACTTGTAATGCCAATAAACTTCCCCAGTACCAAACCTGAAATGATGCCTAAACCAACAGGGTGTTGAACACTGTCAGTTAAAGAGCTCAAATTAACCACCACACCGGCATTTATCAAAGCAAACAATGGTAAAATAAATAAAGAAACTGGCAATTCTAAAGCATCTTCCCAGCGTCGTAGTGGCGTACTCGCCCGCTCTGCGACATCACGTACTTCAAGCACCTTTTCATGATCTTGCTTATTTGCCAAAACATCAACGGTTTCAGCACTTTTCTGCAACGAGTTTATTTTTGACTTAGCTTTGTTGAGTAATTTATCTGCGGCTAACTTAGGTCTAGCCGGAACGGTTAAAGCAATTGCCACACCTGCTACTGTTGCATGCACCCCCGAATTGAGCATCAGCAACCATGTCACCAAACTGACAATAATATAAAATAGCGGTTGTCTTACGCCCGCATAGTTTGCCACAGCTAAAAAGGCAATCAGCGCAAAAGCCCCAGACAAGTAGCCTAGCGATATTTGCTCTGTGTAAAATATCGCAATAACTAATATGGCACCAATATCATCAACGATGGCGAGGCCAACAATAAAAGCTAACAAGCTAGTAGGAATATGTTTCCTGACGATGGTAAGCACACCCAGTGCAAACGCGGTATCGGTGGCCATAGGAATGCCCCAGCCGATTTGTGAATCTAATGAGTAGTTAAACAACGAATAAATCAGTGCTGGAAAAATCATACCGCCCAAAGCACAAAAAATCAGCATACGACGATTTTCCGGCTCTGCAAGATCGCCAACGAGCACTTCGCGTTTGATCTCAAGACCGAGTAAGAAAAAGAATATCACCATCAAGCCATCATTTATAATGTGCTTAAGTGAGGCTTTAAATTCAAAATCGCCAAAAAACATACCAATTGGCGTATGGACTAAATTAACATATGTTGCTGAATAAATTGAGTTTGCCCACCACAAGGCGACGAGTGTTGATAGTAGAAGAAATAAACTGGAGGTGGTTTGGGCACGAATAAAACTGGAAAGTGGTGGCTGAATGTTCTCTAAGCCACGTTGTAATAAATTTTTATCTTTGTTGGTCATCGAATCTCCTGAATGATCTAAATTAATTAGAAAAATGGGAATTAGCATAATAGCGTTATAGTTATGCCAACGATTTACCCTACTAAGGTATAAACTTAGCGTGATAAATGCAAATGTTTCTCATTAATGTATCTAGTTCGATAATAGCCAACAGGCAAAATTTAATCGAAGCGCATGGTTATTCTCTTTAACTATCAATGTAGTATGCGGAAGTTATCCAGGGTAGTAGCATATAACGGGTTAGCGTAATATATGAACGGAGCGCAAATCAGAAAGCCACTTTTAGCCATGGTTGCTTTTAAATAATTAATACTCAGTAATTAATACTCAGTAATTCGCCAAGCAAGTGCTTCTCTTACCGATAAGTAGTTACATAGCCGCCTCAGCAACATCAATTACTTTATGCCTAATTTCGCTAACCACAAATGCCAACGTAAACGTCGGTAGTGGTATTTTAATATGCTCAAATCATGATTCAATGATGACTTATTATGCTCATCGCTGCTATTTTGATAAGAATATTTTTGAAAACAATCCGATATCACCGCAAAGTCTGCTAATAATTCAGGACGATTTTCACCAATAAATGCCGCAAATTTTTCGCCGGTCAGCGCGTGCTCTTTCACCACATTATGCTGAGACATTAACGCTAATGTTTTCAAATATAGCTGTTTAATTTCATGATATTTTTTACCTCTAACGGCCGATAATTTATAAGCGATTATTAGCAAGACAACACCAGCCAAACATAGCAAAAAACATCCCATAACTTTGCCTTGTGTTAAGCTCGTTAATAATTGTTTCATCAGCTGAGATTGCTTTTGCCCTGTGTAACCAATTACCCAGCGTGTCCACTGATAATCAATGGCTTCAATTTGCATTTTAAGTTGTTTATACCACTGCATCGTTTTTAACGGCTGCATGGAAAACATTCCTGATGATAAGTCAGCATATTGCTGCATTAAGTCACTTGAAAAGCCTCTTTCTACCCGCTCAGGATCAACAGCAGCTGTTGGATCCACTCGCTGCCAACCTTGTTCAGGCAACCATACTTCTGTCCAAGCATGCGCATTGCGCTGATAGACACTTAAATAATTGCCATTTGGGTTAAACTCTCCCCCTAAATAACCAACAACCATGCGAGATGGTATGCCAGCAGCACGCATAAGGTATGTAAAGGCACTCGCATAATGTTCACAAAATCCAGCCCGAGTTTGAAAATAAAATTCATCTAAGCTGTTGTTTTGTATACTAGGTGGTTGCAAAGTGTAGTAATAGTTGTTTTGATTAAAATCAGTTAACACCTGATTAATTAACGCCCTATCATCACTATAACGTTGTCGTAGCTGTTGAGCTTTTGCTGTTAACTTGGGGTTAGATTGGCTATTTAAAGACAAATTCAACGACCGCATGCTAGGCGTTAACTCAGGTGCGAGTATTGTCTCGGGGTAACTGGTAACTTGATAGCTTATCGTCTGGCTAATAATGCCATGATAGAACAAAGCAAAATCACTGCGCTGGCCGATATTGGCTTGTTCACTGGTTGCAAAGTCGAGTGCAAATAACCACGACTGAAAGCTAGGCTCCGCAATCACCTGATAAGCGATGCCTTCGCCACGCAATACAATATTTTCTACGTTGCTGGCATTGCTTAAATGGGCCAAATTATTACCCTGCTGTTGTCTTAGCCTGTTACTTTGTGCTGCCTGCTGCCAAGTTATACCATCAAAGTCATCTAACACTAATGCTCGCCAATACAATTGCGCATGCGCAGGGCTGCTATTTTCAAAACTGACTCGAAAGGCTAGCTCATTTGACAAAGCTAACTGCGCGATATCACCAATTTTAACCTGATCAGAAAGCCCAACTTTCGCTGCTTTTACCTTAGGTACCTGCCACAAAGGACTTAACTTCGGAAAACCAATAAAGAGTACAACGGCAAAAGGAATAGCATATAAACTCAGCTTACTGAGCAATTTAATTTGTGTTAGCAGCAACATAGACGGCGCAAAAAAGCGCAGTAAGATAATAAAATTAGCAAAAACCAACACAATTACCGCTAATGAAAAGTAAATAGATTGCACAAAAATCAATGATGACGTAGCAACAAAAACGCCTAAAACCACTACTTGATATAGATCTTTTCGTTTCGGTATTTCAAACACTTTTAAACTATATGCAAAACATAATAAATGAATCATGCTTAGCAATAACCCTAGCTCGCGCCCAGCTAAAGCAATAGCCACACTGCCCGCTATCGCTAATACTAAAATAGCCCAAGAGGGCAATATTGATGGCGCAGGATAATAACAGGAAGTTTGATTTATTGACGCGTTTAACAAGGCTTGTCGCGTGGCCTTAACATGCACAACAAATTGTGTTGCTAAAGCGATACTCGCAAATAATATATACAACCAATGAAACTGGGTAACTAAGGTCAAAAGGTTAAGAAGTTGTAAAACTAATAAAGCAAAAAATAGTTTACTGTTTAGTATGATCGGCTTACTACTGTGCTTATTACTATTTTTACTTTTAGCGTTACTCATAACACTCCCGTTCATCACCGACCTAACTCAACATTTAGCAAAAATTCATTAATTCGTTTACTCTTTCTTGTAACTATTTTTATTAACTTTTGATAGCCAAACAGCGTCAATATCCAAATTAATAATATGCTAATGCTGCTAAGCATTTTAAGGTGTGCTGTGCACTATGTTGATATTCAATACTTTGGTTTGGCAACTTCAACGAAAAAGCAATTTGCTGATCATTACAGTCTTTAATCACATAACTTAACCAACTTAAGCGTTGCTCAATATTGCCGGCCGGTAAGTGCTCAAGATCAAGCTGTAATTTAGCCGATAACGCTTGTTGATATTGCTTGGTTAACCAGCCTTGTCCTCGGGCTACTTGTTTCCATGCTACGCGACTAAAGGGCTCACCAAGCTGATAATGACGCAGTTGATGAAACTCATCTTGACCAGATTGAAAACTATCTTGATAACTCGCGACATTATCATTTAATGCTTCACTGCTCGCACGTTGACCTAGCTCAGACCAAGCAAACGCAATCGGCTTTGGATACGCTGTAATATGTTGTGCAAAGTCGAGCCGAGTCCAGGTTTTAAATAAACCAAAGCCGTACTCACTGATAATTAACATTCGGCCAAGCGGATAGTGACCGCGTTTTTCTACTTGATAAGGCACTCTAACTTGATTTTCACCTACCACGAGTTGCTCAAGGGTAACCCCTAGCAATTTACTTTGACGCTCAGTGTTATGGCTCTGATTGCTTGTTATGTTGGCTGATTGCTCAAAAGAAAAGCGGATACTGAAACGGTTTTTATTACTACTAACCACCAGAGGAAAGTACAATGATGAACCAACAAAGCCCTGCAATGAATGACTTGCGTGAAATTGTAAACCAGCAAGGTTGAAAAAACTGTGGTGCAACACAACAATAAAAAAACTCACGAGCAAATAGCTGAGTAAAATGATGACATTATTTTGATAATTTGTGCCGAGTAGAAATAACAGCAACATAAATAAAACAAAACAAGCACCAAAACGCGTTGGCATAATAAAAATATTACGATAATTTATTTGTTGCAGTGCGCCTTGAGGAATACGTCGTGATAGCCACACGTTAACTCGCTTATTAATAAACGCTTGCAGTGGTGTTGTTAGCGCCGTAGAAGCACTTTTTTTTGCTTTGTTGGTCAAACAGTGCCCCTTTTATTCGCATGCAAAACTTAATAAATCGACTGAGCTGTATTGTCCTAAGGTAGTGGATTGATAGGATCAACTTGCGACAGTATCTGCTGAGACAACTCATTAGCTTCATCAAAAATATGATGTTGCTGTGGTGCTAATCTATGTTCACAAACCGCCGAAAATACCGCTTGAATATCATCAGGAATAACATAATCACGATTTTCCATAAATGCCCATGACTTAGCTGCAGCTAACAAAGCTTTTCCTGCGCGTGGTGATAATGCTTTTGCTTGTGATTCTGCCTGCCTACTTACTCTACACAGTGCAATAACATAATCGATAATTGCCGGCGCTACAGTAATCTGACTGATATGCAACTGTATTTCACGTAACTGCTCAACCGTTAAAAATGCTTTAATATCAGTTGTATCACGGTGGGAGCTTGTTGCCTGTAATATTTTTCGCTCTGCGTCTATGTTAGGAAAGCCTAATGAAAGCCGCATCATAAAACGGTCTAGTTGTGATTCAGGCAGCGGGTATGTGCCAGCATGCGACATAGGATTTTGTGTGGCAATAACAAAGAAAGGCTCAGGCAGCTGATGTGTAACACCATCGACACTGACCCGCCCTTCTTCCATGGCTTCTAGTAAAGCACTTTGGGTTTTTGGGCTTGCTCGGTTTACTTCATCAGCAAGAACTACTTGGTTGAATATAGCCCCTGGGTGCAAAAGAAATGACTTCTTCACATCATCAAAAATTGCAATACCAATAACATCGGCTGGCATCAAATCAGAGGTAAATTGAATACGTTGATATGACAAACCTAAGGTTAAAGCCAGAGTGTTTGCCAGTGTTGTTTTCCCCATCCCTGGTAAGTCTTCAATTAAAATGTGACCTTTAGCAAGTAAACAGCTCAAGGCTAACTTCACTTGGTGTGGCTTACCAATCACTACCGATTCAATTTGAGCCAAAATATTGGCAACTGCAGTTTGCATGTATTGATATCTCCACAGTAATAGCCAGCCATCTCAGAATGTACTGCCTTAGTCATAATTTACCGGCTTAGTTGCCAGAGTATAAGACTATCAGCATAAGTAATTTTCACCCCAATACCAAGAAAATAACCTTAAGATGATGACAAAACAGCATGCAAACAACAAAATTTATCTCATTTATGTTCAGCTTTAGCAAACTAAAAATGTCATGAAATGTGCGATAGATCACTAAAGCCAGTAATTGACCAAACACTATGGTTTTAAAAGCAAAGTTGAAATCAAGAAAAGCGTAATTGAATGGAAATTACCGGATAAAACGTGCGCTTATTTGACCTTAGTCAACGACCGACAATAAAACTTTATGTCATGCTAGCAAAACGGTGTGATCCAATACACCTGTTCAGGAATAAACATTGGCTATTAGCTTATAGCTTTTTTAAATGCTGCAATGTCTTTTGCAACTAAAGGTAAATAAATATGCGCGAATATTACTCGCGTTTTGGGGTAAGTTATGGATATAGATTTTAGCGAAATAAACTATTTAGTTGATCCATGTAGTCGTACATTACATGCCGACTACCAACAGTTTTTGCTATCGCTAATTGGTCTTACCGTTATAGATATCACAGGCGAGAATACCAATGAATGGCGCGTTATATCAACATTATTGCATGGTAATGAACCTTCAGGGTTAATTGCTGTACATCGATGGCTAACCACGGAAAACTCATTACCTCGACCTAAAACAAACATTCGTATTATTATTTCATCGGTTGAAGCTGCTACACATCAGCATTTATTTAGTCACCGATACTTACCGGATGGTGTTGACTTGAATCGTTGTTTTAACGAACAGGCAATAAGAAACAGTAAAGATGGCGAAAACAAAAATATTAATGGTTATATTCAGCGGGCAAAGTTAATAGAGGCAGCAATAAGAGAAGTTAACCCAAGATCAATTATCGATTTGCATAATACGTCTGGTAATGGTCCAGCGTTTGCTGTTAGCACCTTGATCAGTCCAAATGTTTTATCACTTGCTTCTTATTTTTGCGACACCTTGATTCTGTCTGATATTAGCATTGGCGCGATGATGGAATTGGACTTTTCTTGCCCTGTGGTAACAATTGAATGTGGTGGCAGCGCAGATGACCAGTCACACGAAGCTGCATACAATGGTATTAAACAATTTGCCCAGTGTGAGTGTTGCAGCACTTTACCACAAGATAAAGCCGTACAAATTCTTTATAAGCCCTTGCGATTAGTGATTAAAGATCAACGAAAACTTTCATTTAGTGAACATGATGAAAGCTATAGTGGTGTAACCCTTAGAAAGAACATTGAGCAGTTCAATTACGGTGGCTGCTGTGAAGGATTATTACTAGGTTGGCTAGATGATAATGGCTTAGAAAACCTAGAAATGCTCAATGACCAAGGGGTTAATGTCATCGAAAATTACTTTAGAGTGGATGACAACAAGTTGGTTTGTGCCACCAGCATAAAAATTTTTATGGCGTCAAATCAAAGTGACATTGTGCGCTCAGACTGTCTGTTTTATGTGGTTAACAACGTCAATAATCATCTTTAGCAAAAGCTTAACTTATTAAGCTAAAAACTCAGCTGTCGATGCACTTAACGAAACGGTGCTTCGGCGATTGCTTGTTCAAGTGCAATACTCTCTACGCCTAATTCACGTAAGGCATGAATAAACTTTAAGGTTTTAAAACTATCAAACCATACGGTCAATTGTTTGTTAAATTGCGCTTCTTTGGCTGATTTCTGCTTGCTAATAAAACTAGGAAAACCAATGTTTTTCAGGGCTTGTTGAGTTAACTCAGATAAACCTGTAAACCAAAGTTCGGGCTGTAACCGGTGCTGCCATAATGTAGAAAAGGCCTGTAAACAGGCTTTTAATTCGATGAAAACTGTTGGGTGATAATAGAGGTAATCTTGCCCTTGCTCTGTAAGTTGCATAATGCTTTGTACTGCCGGCCCTGTGCCAAAAGGAACTCGTTGTGAAGGTCTCGCATCAAGTTTAATCGTCACATAGGGCAAATAAATTACGTCACCTAATTTCGCGAGTTTATTCAATAAATAAAAATCTTCACCGGCACTACGTTTAGGAAAGCCACGCGCCTGGCAATAGGCCAACATATCAAACGATAACGTGCTACCAATTGTAAAATAGGCATAAGGCGATTGCGCATATACCAAGCCAGCAACATAGTAGCGTAAAGCATTTTCATAGCGTTTATTGGCTTGATGAATCGCCTGTTGCTCACTGTAATGATAAAAATTACAACAAGTTGCTGCGGCATGTTTACCTGCTAAATCATCTTTAGCATGTGCGATAAGATAATTGTCAGGTAAATAAGCATCAGCGTCACTTGAGTGAATCCAAGGGCTAGCAATTGCGCCGGTATTAAACAAACTAACGGCTAAGTCAGCGCCAATTTTTCTTGCTAAACCAACCCCTTGTTCAGCAGGGATAGCATGCTGAAAACGATCAACAATTAAAACCGCAGAGTTAATCTTTGCCTGTTGATTTTCCTGATATAAGTCAACTAACGCTAGATTATCTTGCTGCCAAGTTACCCTGCCTTGCTGAACAATTGCGTCACGCAAGTTCAGTTGTGCTTGTTGATGCGCAAGGCCAACATCATTGTCTGGCTGGTTAATAACTATGATCAATAAACAGCTCTGCTGCGCAAGTACTGAATTCACAAAACGTTCAACAAACACGGCTGTTTCTTGAAATGCAGGAATGACAACAACATGCTGAAAGTGTAATTGCGGCGGAAACGACGTTAAAGACTGGGTTTCCGGCTCAGCATAATGTGCTAAATATTTAGCACAAGTATTGTCTACTTGTCGCTTAGCATGGCGCATATTATGTACTCAATCTAATGCAAAGCAGCGCGAAACGGTAAGGCCATGCAAATATCAGCTTCTATCAGTAAAACCTCCTCTAAACGCTGATCAACTTCAGCCTTATCAAAATACTCGTAAGCTAATTCAATAAATAAGTTTTTATGTTTTTCTTCTGATTTAGCAATACTTTGATAGAAGTCTTTATCTTTGCCTTCGGGTAATGCTTGTGCCACTAATGAAAATCGTTCATGACCGCGAGCTTCAATCACGCCAGCTACGATTAATCGGTCCATGAAGAATACATCACTACCATTGCGAAAAACTTTACGAATTTGGTTAATGTAAGGATCTTTTTCATCGGCACCTAATTGCCCGCCACGTGCATAAATTAACTTTAATACTTGTTTAAAATGAATAAGCTCTTCAATGGCTAAATCAGCCATCGCTTTAACCACAGATTTTCGATCTGGGTAATGAGAAATCATCGACATCGCCATGCCTGAAGCTTTTTTTTCTGCTGCTGCATGATCGGTTAAAAAGGCATCGAAATCACTAAGAACAACCTCGGCCCATGCTTTAGGGGTTTGATATTTTAATTCGAACATAGATAAGTTTTACTAATTGAAGAAGAAATAAATAATGGCGGTATTTTACACGCCTCATAATTACCGACAACAAAAACCTAAACCAAACCGACAACAAAGTGCGAGTAAAGTAGCAATGTAGGTGAATTTATCGTTTTTAGCGCCAACCGTTACTGAGCTGATGCTAACGCTGCTCTACTGCTTTATTGCGCTGTAACTCATAAAGTGAAAGAGCATTTTATTAACCAGATCACAATAATGGTTAAAAATCGCTCATATCGATAAAAATAATGCTGTCGATTAATTAAAATAAGGTAAGCTTAGCTTAGCGATGACATGGAAGATTTATCATACAGAGTTCATTATCAATAGTTTAATGAGCATTACCTTAACTTAAGAATATCTTTATATTTATGTTCAAAAAATTATTCAGTAAAATTTTTAAAAAGTCAGCCAAAAGTACCACCAACTTATACTATTTCGAAGAGAGTAGGAAAGCTGCTAATGCTGAAGAAGAAGTAGAACATAAGCAAGTAAGCATTGACTATAAACCAGTCGAGACAACAGTTAATCAAGCGATAATTCGTTCATTTGAAGAACAGTATCAACAAGACTTTTATGACTACCTGTTAGGACCATCTCCAACGGCAGACTCCGCTCATAATGACGAATTATCAGTGCTTATTACTGAAAAAATAGAAAGTTTGTTAAAAAGTCCAAAATTAATTTTAGACTCGTTACCCACTTTGCCATTATCTTTAACAAAAATAATGGCACAATTAAATAATGATGATTTTGATGCAAATGAATTAATCAAACTGATTCAACAAGAGCCAGCTATTGCCGCTAAGGTCATCGAGCTTGCTAACTCTTCTTATTACAATCGTCAAAGTAAAGAAATTAACGACTTAAAATCTGCTTTTATGGTACTCGGTGTTCAGGGTTTATCAGAAGGTGTGATCAACGGTTTTGTCAGTCGCTTAGTACCACACCCGAGTATTTACTTTCGACAGTATGGTCAAAAAATCTGGCAACACAGTTTATGTACCGGTGTTACCGCAAAAGCATTGGTGGCGAAGTCTTCATTAAAAGCACATGCTGCCCAAGCTTATTTTATTGGTTTAATTGCTAACTTAGGTGATCTGATCATTTATCAATTACTAATAGATGCTTTTGCGGTTGTTCACCCTGATTGCCAGCCAAACTCAGCGCTGTTTAAAAATATGATGGCCAAAAATTCCAAAAAATTGACTTACTTTATTGCCAAGTATTGGAATTTTCCTCACTCTATTTTAGAGGTGTTAGCACTGCAAGAAAAAGTCAAAAAATCTGCTTTATTGCCTGCACTACACAAAAAAATGCCCATTGCCTGTTTTATTTATGAAGCAAAAGTTATCAGCGAATTACAAATGAGATTAACACAGCAAAAAATAGCAGATGATTACCTCAAAGAAGTCTCAACGTCACTGATTTTTACCGAACAAGCCACTGAGCACTTAGCGGCAACATTAGCTGAAAACAAGCGAGAAAATGCCTCATAGTACTGCTTATAGGCTTATCTATTTCATTCAGATGAGCTTGATATTTTTGGGATAAAAGCTGTTTTTACGCTTAACTACCTAGCATAAAAGCTCAGCGAAATAACAACCGATAAATAAACTGTTATCTGTTGCTATTTACAGCTATCGCGGTAAGTAATACATCATTAACACGCAGAAAATAACAATGCCCCAAAAAGCTTTCACAAAAAAGCTTAAACGTGCTTTTCCTTCAGGATGATGTTTGGTTAACGCCATACCACAATTAGTACAATGCTCGAGTTTACTGTCATTTTTTACTTGGCAAAACAAACAAGAAACTTGTTCGTGAGACATAATGCCCCCTAAAATTATAATGTAACGCTTATTCAACTACGCCATTATTGGCTGGTTAGTTGATGGTAAAGCTGCGGCAAACGTACCGGCAGCTGATCAGGTCTTAAAATCACCGTATAGCCATTACTACCAAACAAATAGGGTAAGTAGCTTTGTGCTTCTTGGTCAATGGTTATACAAAAAGGCTTAATGCCGAGTTTATTGGCTTCTTTTATGGCTTGATGAGTATCTTCAATGCCAAATCGGCCTTCATAATGGTCAATATCATTAGGCTTACCGTCGGTTAATATTAACAGCAGTTTTTGTGTGCTACGTTGTTCAACTAACACTTTTGTTGCTTGGCGAATAGCAGCACCCATTCGGGTATAAAAACCTGGGCGAATAGAGCGAACTCGGCCACGAATAGTGTCATCATATTTTTCATTGAAGTTTTTTAGCAGCGTAAAACGCACATTGGTTCGTTTTACTGACGAAAAGCCATACATGGCAAAACTGTCGCCCACACTATTGAGTGCTTCTCCAAACAGTAACATTGAGTCTTGTACCACATCAATAACACGGCTCTTGTCATCTAAATAGGCATCAGTCGACATCGATAAGTCAGCTAGTAATAACGTAGAAATATCACGATTATTACCTCGAAAACTGCGATAGTGTCCTTTTTCTTTAGTCGGTGATATTTTCGACTCTATATGAAAATCAAGCCAGGCAGCCAGATCTAGCTCTTCACCTTGGTGCTCGCCTTTGAGCCAATAACGAACACTGCGCAGTTGTTCAAACTGCGCTTGTATTACCTTCGCTGTTCTTTGTAATTTCAGCGGTAATTTTTGTGCGATACTGTCTTTAGGTAACATGGGCTGTAAAAGACACCGGTCAGCTTCAAGGCATTGTTTTTTATAATTCCATTCTGGCAGTTTAATACCATCGCCTAAAGGTAAATCATCTTCGGATGCTGACGGTAAATCCATATCAATTTTTATGCGGGCACTTTTCTGGCTTTGTTGCTTGGCGACGGTTATTTTATCTAAGTCTTCGGCAATGCGTTGATTATCTTCATCATCGTCATCACTATCATCTGTGCCTCGATCTAATTTAGAGAATTCGCTCCACGAAAACATCGTCTCAAGACGAAAGATCATCATGCCATCTTTTTCGTCGCCGGAGTCAACACGTTCAGCTTTTTTGCGACTGGTATCACTTTTTTTTGCTTTGCTGAGTTCAGCGGCTTCAAGTGCTTCATCGCTATCATCAAATTCGGGTAAAACTTGAGGATCAACGTGTGCTGAAGGATATAACCACAAATATACGGCTTGCGGTGCATAATTTACCGTTGGAAATTGTTTAACTGAGCCCGGCGACAAAATCGCTTGGTTGATCGCCTGCTCCATTAATTGCTCAGCTTTCGGGCGTTTTGAATGATCGACGCGGCTACTAACAAAGGCCTTAGCAAGGCGCTGGTAACGAGGAACAAGTGCCGGAAAACGCTCAAGTACGTCAAGTACCAGCTGTTGGTTATCTATCGCCCAATGACGAAACTTTCCGTCATGCTGTGCGGCTAATACCGCTAACCAAATATACAAATCATGATTTAATTCTGCGCGGGGAAATACCGCTAAAGTTTCAGGTAAGCGTAAGCTTTCATCATCTTGCCAGGCAAGACTAATTTGTTGATTTTCACCGGCAATTTTTTCAAGAAAACTACGACGGACAATGTAGTCTCGATCACTTGCAGCTTCAACACGTTTAACGGCTTCGCCACCTAAAGCACGGTAAACCAATCCTATAGCATGGCTTACTTGTGAAAACTGCACCGCGGCATCTGCAAATTCAGTGCTAGCTTTACGCGTGATATATTTATGCCAAAGACCGCCTACCCACTCTTCCATTTTGTTCTTCCCAAAAGGATTATTGTTTTATTCAATTTACTGGCAACTATGCTAACAAAAGATTTAGAAGTGAGTTGTGATGTATGTCAATTTAGCGATATTAAGCGTAGCAATTTAACTTGCTATTTATCGTCAAGTACCTCAGGTTTTACTTTATCTTTTGGTACGGTTAAATCAGGTAAATCAGCATCACCAATACTTTGTAGCACTAAGCCCATCATAAAACAGAAAAAGGAAATGGAACCATAAAAGGCTTTCATCACTTTATCTTCGGTGTCGGTTAAAGTCAGTAAGTATCCAGCGCAAATTAGCGCAACAACAATACTCGTTATGCCAACAATTTTAGCCATACGTTGTAAAACATGTTTATTTTTACGTTGGGTTAATTGATAGTCACTCAAGCGTTTCTCCTCACAAATTGTTGATTGGTGTGCTATTGAATAGCCTTGTGTTGTGATTAATTACAGCATTTCAATGATTAAAAAATAAAGCCGTGATATCACTACCACGGCTTTGTTTAACTAAAACAGTTTACATTCAACTGTATGAATATCATGTATTAGTTCAAGATAATGCTACTTTAAGCTGTTTTCTTTTCTGTGATGAAAAAGCTAGCTAAGTAGGCAATAAGACCGATTAAGAATATTACACCAGCAACTTCACGTAACCAGTAGAAAATAGCCAACTTGTCTTGTGTTGCCATAAAGCTTAATGCTTCACCACTTTCAGGTAAACGTTGTAACCATACTTGCAATACACCGGCACCGGTTAAGAATAAAGTAATGAAGACCATTGCGACTGTCATCAGCCAAAAGCCCCACATTTCAGTAACTTGTGCTTTGTTGCAGTTAGCTTCACCGATACCACGTAACTTAGGCATAGCGTACGACATAATAGTCATAACGATCATAGCGTAAGCACCGTAGAATGCCATATGACCATGCGCTGCGGTAATTTGCGTACCATGAGTGTAGTAGTTCACTGGCGCAAGTGTATGAAGGAAGCCCCAAACACCCGCTCCTAAGAACGCCATTACTGAAGTACCAAGTGCCCATAACGTTGCCGCTTTGTTTGGATGTTCACGACGACGACGGTTAACCATATTAAAGGCATACAACACCATAGCGAAGAAAGGTAACGGTTCGATTGCTGAGAAAATTGAACCAACCCACTGCCAGTATTCAGGTACCATCAACCAATAAAAGTGATGACCCGTACCTAAGATACCCGAGATTAATGCCATGGCGATAATTACATATAACCATTTTTCAATAACTTCACGATCAACGCCGGTTACTTTGATTAATACAAAGGCTAAAATTGCCCCCATGATTAATTCCCAAACACCTTCAACCCATAAATGTACAACAAACCACCAGAAATATTTATCTAATGCTAAGTTAGTTGGGTTGTAAAATGCGAATAAGAAGAATACCGCTAAACCGATCAAACCTGTCAGCATCACCATATTGATAGCAGTTTTACGGCCTTTCAGCATAGTCATACCTAGGTTAAATAAGAAGCCTAATGCAACAACAACAATACCTAGTTTAGTGATCGTTGGTTGTTCAAGGAACTCACGCCCCATCGTTGGCCATAAATCGTTACCTGTAATGTGCGCTAACGTTGCATAAGGTACAAGTAAATACCCTAAGATAGTAGCGACACCAGCCGCAGCAAAGATCCAAAATAGCGCAAGGGCTAGTTTAGGACTATAAAGTTCGGTTTCAGCTTCTTCTGGTACTAAATAATAAGCAGCACCCATAAAGCCAAAAAGTAACCAAACTATTAGCAAGTTGGTATGAACCATACGTGCCACGTTGAAAGGGATTAAGCCACCGACGATATCGCCAATAACATATTGTAAGCCCATCAGTAAGCCGAATAATATTTGGCCTACAAACAAGATCATAGCAAAAACAAAATAAGGTTTTGCAACGGCTTGTGATTGATATTTAAGAGTATTCACGCCATTATCCTTCTATGTTTGGTGGCCAGTTATTGGTATCCATTTCTGAAGTCCATTTAAGGAACTCAGCCAAATCATCAATTTCTTGATCTGATAAATGGAAGTTCGGCATTTGACGACGACCTGGAATGTTTAATGGTTGAGCTTTCATCCAACCGTTGAAGAATGCCTTAAAGCCAGCCTCTCCACCACGGCGGTCATAAACATTAGCTAATTCAGGCGCAAAATAAGCACCTTCACCAATTAATGAATGACAACCGACACAGTTGTTGTCTTCCCATAACGCCTTACCGCGCGCTACAGACTCAGTGATGTTTTCTCGATGATCCCGTTTGGGCATCTCTTTTGTTGTGTGGAAAGTCAAAGCAAGAAATATTAAAAAGAAGAATACACTTCCACCATAATAAATATTTCGAGCCATGCCTTTTGTAAAGCGCTCTGACATGGTATTTCCCTTATTAAAAATATGTAATAAAGCAAACTCATCATAAGGTAATCACAACGTACTCACTTTGATGAAAATCAAGTTTTTAGAAATGTGTAACAAATAAAGTCAAAATAGCTTGAATTAACCTAAAAAAGCACTGGCTTTTCATTTATGACAGAGCACTTTTCGCATTATAAACCCTTAATTTTTGTAGGGTTTTTAAACCTTAATTTGAACAGTACAGTTTAATATTTGCTCATAAATTAAAAATAAATATTAGTTACTAAAAACAAGTGATTTCAAGAAAAAAACGTCGCAAAAAACGCCATCAATAAACATAAAAAAATGCTTAATTAGCTAACCATCAGGGTCAAATTTTTCTTAACATACTTTCTTAACATGCCACCCATAATAAATTCTCAGAAATATTTCCTAATGTGCCAGCCATAATAGGTCTAATGAAAAGTAAAAATGGCTCATTAATTTAAGGTATTGGAGGAAATAAAAGCTATTTGATTAAAGAGTACTGAATCAACTTGGCTTTTTACTATAGATGTTTATAAAACATTGAATTTTAATATTGTTATTACCGCCACTTCGAAGCTAGCATAAATGAAGTGAAATTAACGATAGGTTTTATGCGCTATTTAAACAGGCTTTAGCATTAGCTATTCCATGTGTTCGTTGTAATCCAACATGTTCACTAAATTCACATAAGTGCTCTGCACTACCTACTGCGCCAGTGAAAATATCTTCGAAATTCATTGTCAGCTTCAACCAACTTTCATTACTGATATGTAGCCTGGTAAGTATTTCTGCTGTTTGAGGGTTAATCGCACCGCATTTATCGTCTCTGATTATCCGCCCTGTTCCATCAACTAACTGTAAATAATCTTGTAGACTAAAACGAATACCGGTAACTTTATCTTGATGCTCACTTCCAATAAACGGAAGTAACGCCGAAGGCTGTGCTCCTTTTATTGCGGCTTTGATGCGTAATTGAATACTGGTGAAGGCTGATTGCTCTGGGGTTGGGGCAATAGCGTTACGAACAGGGTTTAAATCGACATAGGCCATACATGACAACAAGGCGCCCTCATCAAGTAGCGCTTGTGATTTAAAACGCCCTTCCCAAAAGTGTCCTGTGCACTTATCTTCTCGATTTGCTTGTCGTGCTATAGGCTCATTCAATGAACGCATAAACCAACTGATATCAATTAATCTTTGTTTGTAAATCTCTGCTGTGCTTTCAACTATAGCCAATCGAAACTTATCGAGGGGTTGTTTATTACAGTATTCTTGAGTGAGCAGCGTGCCCTTAAATAACTGGTGCCAACGCGTTAACACTTCAACTGTTGACCAGCCCTTTACCTGTTCGCTATCTACATGCAATACAAGGTGTAAATGATTATGCATAACAGCATGGGCGCAAATATCAATAGAAAATACCCGTTGTAATTGAAATATGCGTTGTTCAATCCACGTACGTCTATGCTCATAACTCATACCTGTTTCTTTGTCTATTCCACAAAGAAAAGCCTTTCTTACCGTTCGACTACAAATATGATGTAGAGTAAGAGGCAGAGCGTAGTCGAACTATTTCTCCGCTTCTCCTCTCCGAACCGTACATGCACCTTTCAGCGCATACGGCTCTCCGCTTAATTGTGGCTAACAGCCATTGCAACATCATTATAGCCAGACGTAACGGTGTTTCTAATTTCATCTCTAAGGTAAGGGTTTGATTCAGGTAAACGCCAACGAAAGGGTAATTTAGGGCTACTCACCAGTCTAAATAGTGATGTTTCACATAAATTACCACGATTGCTTTTACCAAATAACACCCAAGTCTTAGCCTGATTTTCTGTCGGACGTTTGATCCATTTAATCATTAGCGATTTAATGGAACATCGGTATTTCTTAGCTAACCACTTTGCAAGTTTCCAAAAAACGATACGATCTATTTTATTGTAAACTTTAGCGGTGTAATCAGTATGACGATAAAATTGTGCCCAACCTTTGAGTTTACGGCTGAGTTGTTCAACTTTGTCTATCTTGCTACAACTATGATCTCCGGATAAAACTTGGCCTAATGAGTGAGAGAAAGCTTTCGCTTTACCCAGAGGTATACCTGTCACCACACGCATATTACCCTTTGGTCCTCGTTTTCGAATGAGCCTATGCCCAAGAAATACAAAACCATCATTGATATGGGTAATATGTGTTTTCTCCATATTCAGCGTGAGTGCTAATTTACCCTCTAGAAAGTCGCGACATTGATCACGTATAACCTCGGCTTGTTGTTTGTTACCTTTGATTATCACTAAGAAATCATCAGCATAACGACAATAAGAAACCGCAGGCTTCCACAGCCTATTTTCCTTTGAAGCAATAGGACGTTTATCTGTAATGGTACTGTTCCAGTTACATCTGTCTTTTCTTACTTTCTTGCCTAAATAACATTTATCCAAATACTGATCAAACTCGTTGAGCATGATGTTTGATAGAATTGGAGAAATCACGCCACCTTGCGGTACGCCTTCCGTGGTTGCACAGAATAGATTACGTTCAATATGTCCTGCTTTAATAAATTGCCAAAGTAAGTGATTAAATCGTTGGCAACTAATACGCTTACGTACACATTTCATTAGTAATTTATGGTGAACCGTATCAAAATAGCTTGATAGATCACCTTCAACGACCCAGCGCCCACTCGACGTATTTCCATCGGTTAATTGTATCTTTACCGTTCGAATGGCGTGGTGAACGCTTCGCTCTGGCCTGAAACCATAGGATAATGTATGAAAATCATTTTCCCATATTGGCTCCATTGCCATGAGCATGGCACGTTGTACTATTCTATCTCTCAAGGTTGGTATACCTAAAGGGCGTTGCTTTCCATTTGCTTTCGGAATATAAATTCTTCTGGCAGGCATTGGCTGATAATCACCCGAGCGTAAATCATCACTGATTTCAGCTAGGTAAGTATGCAGATTAGTCTGTAAATGAATTTTAGTTATTCCATCTACGCCAGGCGTTTTAGCACCTTTGGAGGAAAGCGTTATTTGAGCCGCTTGGTATAACCATTCGTGGTGACTGATCAAGCGCAGCAGTCGATTAACTCGGCGAGTTTTGTCTGCTGCTGTCCATGTTGCTAATTTACGCTGCAGTTCGCTGATTATCAAAGGTCTTCACCTCATTAGGGTCAGCTAATTTACTGACGCAAATCAATTAAACTGCGCCCCTTCGCCATGTAATGGGCTTTCCCCATCTCAGACTACTACGAGCGCTCCGCCAGCTTATTTGTCATCGGGGTCGTGCTCCCTTATCATCCAAATAAACCTTCCCCAGTTTACCTACCTGAACTCAAACATATTGGGGTGGATGCCGATCGCAGTCTTTAACCTTATCTTTCTGTAAGGTGAAAATGCTTAAACGCAGAATTGTGGTATAAACGTTTATCTATTAACAAGCATATACATACTTGAAAGTTGGTAATATTATCCGAACTATTCACAATATTACAGCATAATACTACCTGTTAATTCGTGTAGGTAGTGGCGACACTTCAGCCCTTAGATGCGGATTAATCGGTTCATATTCTTCATCCGTCCAATACTCAGTTTAGAGAAGCCTGTTGGCGTAACGAATTCGCCTCACTCCCCGTTGTCAGCGAGTTACATCACCTTATCAGCATACGATAAGTCACTGCCGCTTAAACTCAACTATCTGCACAACCAGATAGCGCCATGAATACTTTGGCTCCTACCGCATTATTCATGTATTTCAGATAGACTCGT
>TARA_B110000211_G_scaffold204823_1_pt1 | contig 27100 bp, 17 predicted proteins | sample TARA_B110000211 | Tara Oceans TARA_B110000211 (sample SAMEA4397516) | marine metagenome | biome: Polar Biome; feature: [DCM] deep chlorophyll maximum layer (ENVO:01000326); material: water (ENVO:00002006), including particulate matter (ENVO:01000060) such as... | depth 30 m
CTCAGCTTCGCCTGTGCTTGGTGTATTCGATGGTTCAGGTCTAGGTATGGATATAAATGAAGGATTTTCTTTGTTGCCATCATCATTCTTAGAGGATGTTTTCTTGATCCAGTAATAAAATGTACTTTGATTAATATTTTTTTGCTTTAAGAATGCTTGTTTCGTTTGCCCGCTTGATTTCCATTCATTAATGATTGACTGCCAGCGCTCTATTTTTTTCATATTCTACCCTCGACTAAAGTTTGAGGGCAGTATGTCAGGGATGATTAAAGGATTTTAGATGAGGTTTATTGATCGCTTACAGAAGATCTCTATAAAACTAAATTCAACTTCTTGTAATTGATAAGCATACAATGCACGACCATCAGGCCGCTCTATATTACGATCGTGAGCAGAAAAAAAACCACTCAACCAATTATTGACTGTAGACAAATTCACTCCTTGAATATATAGCTGGTAAAAATTAAGAAAAATCAGAGTAATTTAATAAAAACTGATGAATATCCATATTACTTAATTTAATTATCAATAAAAGACTAAAAATGGGCTTTCAGTAATATCTATTCAATAGCCCAACGTAAATTGATTACTTTTTAATCATATTGATTCATAATTAACGATACAGCTCAACACCATATAAAATTAACGAGTGAATCCATCATCCATAACCCTTACTAAGGCCCGCAGAAAGCGCACACACTTCTGCAAATCGTCTTTTTTTACAGGATGGCCACTTTGCTTATGACAACCAGCTTTATGCATATTGTTAGTGCAGATCTAAAAACCAGCGTCCCCTAGAAGAAAAACTTTTTTCTATATCTTTATCCATTAGACGAATTTCATATTCCTGAATACCGTTAATATTCTTCAAATAACGATTACTGTGACAAGTTGAGCATTCAATTCTAAAGCTGCTTTTTTCCTGACTATATAATTGGTTATTTGTTGCTTCACAAATAGGACAGACTTGTAATGCTCGTATTTCCAACACTCGCTTATTAAGTTCATTCTTTTGAAGGATTGCATTACTTCTTTCTAATATATTCTCCAAGAAAAAAAGGTTATCGTCATTCAGGTCCGTTAAAACTTTTAACGAAGGTGGAAAAGAATTAACTAATTCAATAGAACTATCAAGCTTCTGACTTTTAATCCACTTTACAGGCTCTTGAGGAATTTTATCAATAGGTTTCGCATAATCAGAAACCAGAACCTTATTCAGCTTCCTATCGATCCACCACCCTAGTCGTTCAATACAATAAAGATCCATCGGTGAAATAGCGATTGCGTAATTGCCAGAGGTTGGATAATCATTAGATATTTTATCAAGTGCAGGCCAAGCAATAAGTGTATTATCTGAAACAGATTTAATATCTGGTAAATTGGTAAAACTCCACCAGGTAACTAAATGCAGTAAGGTTTCAAATTTACCTTCTTCATCTGATGCAATTAGCTTCCAGTCAATTCCCTCCCTTTTGACTACAAGCATCCTACCAGCCCAATCAAAACTTAATTCTGATTTATCAAATATATCCTTTTGGTGATCTTTTAAGTAAGGCTGTACAGCCTGTTGAAGCACTAACCCAACAAAACGGCTATATTGCTCGGTCAGCTGCTGACCATCTTGAAAGCACTCAACGGGTGTGCGAGCTGATTTTTGCTGATGCTTACTAAGTTCATCCCATAATATGGCAACATGGCGATAATGAGGATCATGATTAAGAATATTGGTGCGATGAAGTGAGCCACCTGCCTGTGCATTCCTCGCCACCAATAGATACAGACTGCTTTGCTTCAAATTCCTTACAGATAAATGCATATCTCGTAAGCGGTTCAGTGTATTTTCTAACAAATCTAGTGTCGCTGATGTGGCATCTTCATCAAAGGTCTGCCCCCATAACTTACAGATTTTATCTTGAACTTTATGATGCAACGTAACGCTATCAGTATAGAATTCTAGAGCTTGCTCTAATGTATCATTCAAGCTCTCAATCGTGTCAATACGCTTATTTAGGTGACGATCCAACTTATCAAGTAATCGTGCATATACGATGTTTTCATAAATATTAAAATCATCTTCACTAAAACGAGCTTTAACTTTTTTGGGAACAATTCCATTGAAAGTCTGTCGCTGCCAACATTCAGAGTGAGAAGCTAAGTGCACTAAAGCACCTCTTGCCAATCTTTTAGCGCGAGCAACATCTGTCACCTCTTCATCGTACCGAATATCCAGCCTTGGATTACGAGATATCTGATGTAAGTGGCCTTTATCAAGACTCTCTTCCAATAATTTTTCGAATGGAAGTAAATGGCTTTCAGAGTCCACCACTGCTGCAGGTAAAATCGGAGAAATTAGTTTATTATTTTCTTCAAGTTGCTTACCGATAGTAGTAATTGCATTATTAAAAAGATCGATATCAGTATTTTTATCTTTTTTAGGGAATACAAAAGAATAACTATTAGAACGCAGCTGACAGCGTCCTGAACCATCACTTACCAAAAGGTCTTTTAATTGAATAGAAGAATGTCTATTAAGACATTCTTCACCTTTCCCAGTCCATTGAAAGCGACCAGGCTCAATTAGGCCTGGCAACTCTTTAATTTTTTTTTGAATCAGTCTGTCAAACCACATTAGCCTCCGCGCTCCTTGCGTTTAAGATCGGCTTTTAAAAGCTCTAAAGACTTAAGAGGATCTCCAGATATTCCTGAGGACGCCCAAAAATCTTCTAATGAGTCTGTCAGTTTACCAATAGCGTCGGCGTTAACATCATAACGCCCTGTCACCTTGCCATTACGCATTACTCGTGTAGATAATAAATGATCTAAAGCCTGACCTTCCGTTGCACCACACGCTAGCATAACCGGAATAAAGCGCTTAGCTTGGCGTTCAAAACGGTTACCCCAACCCAAGTCAAAAGTATCCGCTAGCTGATTGGTAATATCATGACTGGTTAACTTACCTAATAGCTCAACAACTTCACTTTCACCTTTTTTCGCAACTTCGTCAAAAGCTTTCATCAAAGAGCTATAAGAGTATCTTTTTCTATCGTATGGTTTGATATCAAAACTATGATCCTGCTTCGGCAATGTCATTACATGCGAGCGATCATAAGTTTTATCCGCTAGCTCACTTGTCGTTTCATCATGATTCGCAGTACCAATAAACCAAACATTTTCTGGAACAAGAATCTGGCGTCCACCTTTAAGACCTTTAGGTGCATTAGGCAACTCTGTTTCAGATAAACTAATACGACGATCGTTAGGATCATTTTTCTCTAGTGCAGAGAGAAATTCTGAAAAGTACTGCTCTGGACGAGAAAGGTTCATTTCATCTAACAGAATAACGTTACACGTATCATTCCAACGTGGAGTCTGTGCTTGATAAAGCGCCTGTAAACAATCTTTTTCGTAGTAGCGCTTTTCAAAGGCGTTGTAATGCCCAATCAAATCATCACGATCACGCCAGCCCGCTTGCACCGCAATATCTGTACAAAAACCACCCATTGCCTTTGCAAATGCCTTAGCCAAACTGGTTTTACCAGTACCGCTAATACCCTGAAATACATGTAGCTGACTCATTGCTAAGCCACCTAACAATGTTCGAATATCCTCAATAGGGTAGAAGAGCTTAACCTTTTCCACTTGAGCAATTCTATGCTGCAGCTCGTCGGCAAAAATTTCTAGATTTGGTATATCTTCCAGTACTTTAGTAGATTGAAAGAGTTTCTTAGAATCCATAGCAGACATAGCAGGGAACGGAGTCTGAGTTTTATTGGCATCAGTAAGTTGACCAATACGATTTTCCAAGTCATCAATATAAACTTTTAAAACACCTTGATGCTGCTCAAGCACTCGTCTTTCTTGTTCTTTAGCTTGAAGTTCCGTTGCTGCTACTCGTTTTTGCGCAGCCTCAATATGAGCTTGAGCTAATTTAGGGCGTAAATCCTTAAGTTCTTTTTCTTGAGAGTTAACTTGGCTACGTAACTGCTCATTTTGTTCTTCATACTCTACTGTATCGCTATCCTCTAATTTTCGACGAAGCGATCGGTTATCCTGTTTTAATTCCTCTTGCTGCTGTAGAAGCTCCTCAGCAGATAGCTCACCCATCGCTACAGCTAACTCTTTAAAATCGCTAAGCTGGGCTTTCAAACTATCAACATTTGACCAAGCTTTATTAAGTTTTTTATTCAAGCGCTCTAACTCAAGTTTATGAGATTCACGTTCTTTTTCTATACTTTCATCTACCAAGCAATCAATATTAGCTTTGGCAGCCTTCAAATCTTGCCATTCACGCTCTAACTTAGTATTTTTTTCTTTATTTTCTTGCTCTCTCGCCAATACACGATATTCACGTTCCTCAAGTTCACAGAGTCGCTGATGCTCTTCTTCAGAACGAGTATTTCTTAACTCAGCTAACTGTCTTGCTGCATTACGGATATCGTCTTTAAGCGCTGTTTTCTCAGCTCTTATTTGTTCCAGTCCCTTCTGATAATCAGCTTCTAGCTCTCTTTGTTGATTCTCCAGTCCAGCTAATGCCTCACGATTTTGACGAGCAAAGCCTTGTTCAGCATTTAATTCCCTTGCCTGAATATCCCGTTCGGCAATAAGCAGCTGACTATCTCGAAAAGCAAGCTCTTCTTCTCGTTCAGCAACTCCCTCTGCCTGAACTTCAATTGCTTCTTTCTTAGCCTTTAATTCAGAATATTTCTCTGCAAATTCAGCTTCTTTCGTTTTTTCTAAAGTCTTCAATTCAGCATCTTTTTCTGCCAACTCAGTCTCTTTAGCTTCCTGCTCTAATCCTTGCTTATTACAAGAATCCCAGCGTGCTTTACATTCTGCTTCGAGATTGTGCTGATATTTATCTAACTCTTTACATACACTAGCGAACTGCTGCACCCAAGCTTTGAACTGATTAGCTTTATCATCAGGTATTGCTTTAATCAATGCCTTTAAATAATCCTGATCAACATTAATTTCTAGGTCTTCGTCTTTACTCTGATATACCTTACTTGTATTCTCAAGAGCCGATCTCCAATTAGGAATCAACTTCTCTAATTGAACCTTATCCGCTGATTTTTCAGCAACGGCAGTATTTCCCTGAGGAATATCTTTTTTACGATTATTTTTCTTGGCCATTTATCCAATCCTTGAAGTGTTCTGTAAATTGCAGTGCGTAATCAATATATTCACGTGCAGTTTCAATCGTTATTTCTGTATATTTTTTGCCCGTATGCTGACTATTACCATGACTTGTTTGATTGCGAAGATCGGCCAATTTTAATAAATCGATTAATTTTAATTGCTTATCACTTAGTGATTTTAAAGGATGATCTGTATTATCTACGCTTCCCAATGCAGCTGCAAAGAGTAGCGCTTTTAAAGAACTAACGGGGCTATTCAAACACCTAATCACGACTTGTAAATTCTGACGCGCTAAAGCTCTTCTTATCTCTTTGTTAAAAGCTGGAAGTTGCAGAGCCTTCAATACACGCTCATTTAAGTCCCAGTCATTTCTTCCAGATTTAGGTAGACCCCCAACATCAGCCGGATAAGACACAATCAGCCATTGCATCAATACTTCCAGCAGTTTCTGTGCTTCAGTAATTGCAGCCTCTAAATCATTTTTATGATTCTGGCCACTCTCCAGCATTTCACGGCGTTTTAACAAAACAGCTAAAGCCGCTGTAATATCTTGGTCATTTTTTGCCCAAGGATAATTGAGTAAAACTTGTAACTCTGCTTGATCTTGCAAATTTGCTAGCCATTCAGAAACGCTTTGCTCATCAGGCTCTGGCTGACCAATTAGCTCAGCCAGACTTTTAGTAAGATTTTTATTAGAATCCAATAACTTCGGTAAGCTATCAGTCAGCCACCAAGCTTCATCACGAATATCAAAAGGATCTTTAATACTCCAAAGCTTGCTGTCATTACTTGCTGTAATCCATACAATAACCCAAACCGATTCAGGCTGTTCTGATTGATAACTAATACCAGACAATTTAACCTGCTTAGGTAACTCATCTGAATACGCAAGCTGCCTCGCTGCGCGATAATCAGATCGATACTCTTGCCATGCATCCAATGTATTCGACGAAGTAGGTGGATCACAGCGTATTGCTTTAAAAAATGGTTTATAAGGACTTGAAAACTTTCCCGTTTTTCGATTCAAGGAGAACTTAGGAAATTTATCTCCTTGATTAGTAGGTTCTACCAAAGCCATACGATTTTCTAGTCTAGGCCACAGTTTTCCGGTCACGGCATCCTGAAAGAGGTAGCCACTAGCAAGCTGCTCTGTTTGCTCGTCTTCTTCATTTAGTGCTTTCGCACCAACTTCAGTTATTTCTTTTGCATCATCAGTAAGCCAACCATTACTGATTAATTGGGAAAATATTAATAAAACAAGATTCTTATGAAAACCGGTTAAGCCAGCCAATTCTTCAACATCGTGAACCTTGGCCTTAACCAAGCGCATCACAACCTTCTGAAATAAATTCATATTTGCTTGCGCAACTTCTGGGTACAAAACACGATGAACTAATACTGGCCATAAAACAGCCCTCGCTTTCCCAACGGGTTTATTACCATAATTAAGGTAGGTTGCAGTATCAACGAATACAGCCATGCTCACCTCCACATAACTGATAAAGTGCTTTAAGTGCGGGGATACCCTCATCAGCATAATCATTAGTAGCCAGCTTCATATCTCCAACACAAATTAACATCCGTTTCTGTCGACTCATACCTACATTCATTCGATTAGGTAGGCGTAAAAAACCAAATAATTTATTAAGTTTATCTTCATGCCCTAACTTAAATTCTGCATCTGACTTAGGTTTCTTACTAATTTCTTTATCTTTATTCTTTGGTTCATAAAAAGTTCGAACACAAGAAAGTAAAACCACATCAAACTCTTTACCCTGAAAGGCATCAACCGAGCCTACCCTCAAGCCTTCTTCACCTTCTAAAGTCGTAGCAAATTCTTCGGAGGGAACTAATTCACCATCACGCCGGACCATTAATGAAATTCCATTAACCTCGGTTTTGGCTAATTTTTCCATAATCAAATCTCGTTGAGCAGCGTAAAAAGTAATGACACCAATAGAAAGCGAGTTACCTGCAGCCTGAAGTAAATGCTGAACCTCTTTAGCAATGCGATCCGCTTCAGCTTCTCTAATTTTACTCGTACCTCGCTTGCCGGATTTACCTTCCGATAAAGGCACATCAATCCATTGGCAAACCTTATTTTGGTAATATTTCCCGCTATAACCTAATGCATCGATAAAGTCAGGTTCAAAAAGAAAATCTTCTTCTGGGCGACCTGATTTAATCTTCTCCATTGTCTTACCTTTAATAGCAGATTCATAAAACTGCTGACTTACAAAATCGCCCAATATTGGATGCATACGGAACTGAGTATCTAGCATCACGACTCGTTGGTAGTCATCAAGGCCTTCCATTTGTAAACGTAAACGCTCAAATAAGCTGGATCTAAATGCCTCTAAATGCTGCTCCGTCAACTGATGTTCTTCCTGAAGCACTCCCTCGATATCTGGCTCCAGCATGTGAGGTAACTGACGATCATCACCCACTAAAATAATTCGACGCTTCGCCATAGACATAGGAATAAATAAATCGAGTGGATTAGCCCTGGCTGCTTCATCGATGATGACAGTATCAAAATCAATTTCAGAACTGTCTAAACTCGATATTGATTTCAAACTAGCCATTTTATTACCAGCAGATTGTTGACAAGTCGCACCAACGACCATGGCATAATCTTCTGTTGTACTCAGAGCTGCCTGGCGATCTGTTTCAATACTCGTAGCAAGTTCTTGCAACGCCCAAGCAACACCTTGTTTATGCTGCAACATAAATTGCTCGAGGTCTTTATCTAAACTACCTAATAAATCTTTGCCTTGTTGGTTAAGTGCCTGTTTCAATTCTGGTGGGCGGTAATCAGGAATATATTGATCGAGTAACTGGTCTTTCAACGCAGATAATTGCTGAAATAGCTCGGTATCAGGAGACATTATTCCGCACACCTTCGACAACAACTCTTCACTACCTGGCTTATACGCATGCAAGTTACGATTCAATTCACGTCTTAAGTCATCCGCTCTGTTTTGGCCATCATCAGAGAAACTTAATTCGGTAGTGCGTAATCCGCGAATACACCTCAAAACTTTTGAATTATTTTCAGGTGATTCAGACTTAGGAATTAAATCCTGCTGCTCTTCAATATAATCTTCTAATTCACTTAATAATCGGGCAGATAATCGCACACCAGATTGCTCTAGCACTTCCAGTTGTATAAGAAGCTTACGCAGTTGCTCAACGTATTGCGGGGCAGAGAATTGACTTACCCTCAACAAAGCCAGCGTGAGTGACACGTCATCCAACTGCTGGAGCATAGGTGTCTTTTGATATTGCTGATCAATTTGTTCTTGTAGGTAAGCTGAGTGTTTCTCAACCCAACGGCTAAACGGTCCCTCTTCCTCTGCTACTTGTTTTTTTCCTCCTACTCTTGTCGCAGGTAAATTAAAAACTTGGCTGCGTTCAAGTGCATTATCAACAGCATCGTGTTGAAAACTACTAACCAATACTTGGCCACTAATATTTTGGTCCTCAAACTCTTCAGCAAGTCTGCGCTGCAAAGCAGCAATAACCTGAGTTTTACCCGTACCTGGTGGACCAATGATAATAGCCAAGTCAGGGGTATTAAGTGCGGTTTCTATTGCCTGTACTTGCTTATCGGTAGGCTTCCCACCTTTAAATGTTTCTTTAGCGTAAGATGTTAATCCTTTTATTTTTCTGCGTCTTTCGGAAGGAACAGAAACACCTTCCATTAACCATTTTAGCTGCGGCATTCGCTTACCAGAATCAATGCTTTGTCGTGCAATAAGCCGACGCTTGCTCATCGTTCTCTGCCCTGCTAATGATAGAAATAGCCAACCACCTGCCTCCTCATTACCTTTACTCTCAAAGCGTGGTACGGCATCTCTATGGTTTGAGGATGGTGTAAATATTAAGTGATCTTGCTCAAAGCGAATATCGCCCCTTGAGTTTTGATTTTGCTCACCAGGCTTAGTTTCCGCGCCCAATTCTTCAGCCCAATCTGGAGCTTCAATAGATAGATCTATCTGTGATCCTTTAACAATCTCAAGCGACTTCCAGCGATTACGAAATTCTTGATAAGCTTCTTCTGATTTTGGCCAAATTTTCCAGCAATTCACACGGCCATCTTCAAAGGCCTCTGTATGCGAAAACCTCAGTGCCTTTAAAGTTTCAGCTTGCTTTAAAGCACCTTCCCACTCCTTATCGTTATAAAGATTCCACAACTCAAGATAACTACCATTATCTCTTAATGCAGCCTCTAAACTCGCTTTATGGGTTGCACTTTGTAATACCGCAGCACTGCTCGCATCAGTAAAAGAAAAGGAACCGACTAACAAAGAAAAACTACCATCACGACGAGAATGGCGGGTAATACGTTTAATTAAGTAACGGCCATCACGCACTGCTTCTACATCAGCACGCCACCCATTACCCAACAATTGAAAACCATTACCTGTATTGTCAAAGCTAGAATTACTAAAACATGAAATGGTTAACCAGTTCTTATGATTACCTGTGTTACTAAAACTGGTAACAAAATGCTCAGAAAACCAATGGCAAGCTAATTCAATTGTATTTTCTAGAATCTCATTTTTAGTAAATAAATCATCTGATACCAAGCCATCAATGCCCAGTTCAATATCCAGGCTCGTCACTTCAACAGGCGCTAGGTATTGCAGTTGCAGTGATTTTTTCTGTACCTGTGCCAACATCCATTGAGTCTGATCTCGATTCACCAAGGTCGTAAACAATGGGTGATCTAACTTTGTACAAGTAACAACTAAACGCTCAGCACCTTGCTGCAATAACCATTCACCATTGTATTCAATCAGCTCTACTTTTTGATTGGCGTTAAGGCTCGTCAAATCCTCATTTGATTTCAGATTAATTACATCATGTGAAAAATACGGGAATTCATTTAACTTCATACATCACCACCCAAACTGCCAGATAACATGAGTTTCACTCGGGTCGCCGAGGTGTATACAATAAGGTTCTGAATCAATCCCTTTTCGAGAATTTTTTAGCGATACTTTCTTTTTAAACTGTTTGATATTGTCATCCCCACGCGAAATATGGAGAGGTTCAACTGGCGTAACAACCAATTTCTCATCATCATATTCCAGCTGAATATGATCGCTTGGCACCTTGTCATAACTAAAGGAAGGTAATAAGCGCTTTAACTCTTTACGGCCACCAGGCTGAATGCAAACTTTTCTTCCTGTTGGTACACGGCTCATTGATACTTCAGCAAACTTATTACTTTGTTCTTCACCAGATAGCTGTATAAACTCTTCGAATATTACAAGGTCTTCAGAAACAGCCTTCTCACAAAAGAAGCAACACGACTCATTACCCAAGTCTTCAAACGCTAATACTGTCTGACCACCACATTCATTACATATATACAGATGCTCATCTATTTCAGTTAATGCTTCCAGCCATTGCGCCATCGTTGGACGCTCGATTGGCGAATGCATACCTAGACCAAAGGTTTGTTGAAACAATGCTGGCAAATTACTGTTTTCAAGTAGCTGTATGGGTAAATTAATAAATGATTCATTGTCGAAATTATCAGGATCATTAATCCACGGATGCTCACCACGAAAAGCTTCGTCTTCTATCTCTGGCTCGCCATCATTTACCAAATTTCCTTTCAAAGGATGATTATGAGTAAGCAACTGATAAGCCACTACGGCAAAACTCCAGCAATCAGTCAAACTAGATAGCATCGCTTCACCACGAACTAATTCAGGTGCACCATACTCAGGAGTATGCACAGCCAAGCCAGAGTGAGACTCAAAACTGATATTGTCACAATCAATCAGCCAAGTTTCTGTATGGTCAACATCATTCGAGACAAAGATATTGTCCGGTGAAATATCACCATAAAGCATACCTCGACTATGCAGTTGGTTGAGCGTGCGTGCTAACTGGCAAAGAATACCTATACGACGCTTTAAACCACCTTGATCAATGTAATCTTGTATATGCGGTGCTGAATCTTCTTCTGAAATGTCATCACTGGCTTTAATAAAACTGTCGAATAAATCCTTTAACGGAATCAAGCCATCCATTAGTTCCATCGCATAGCCCATGCGCGGCTCTTTCAATAGGACCAGAGGCCTAGCCAATTTTAAGTCTTGCAGATCTTGACGAATTAACCATTCGATGTGTGCACGCCAACGCTTTTTCACAGACTCATCTTTATTAGTAAACCCCTTAATCAAAGTCTGTGGTAATTCAGTGGTATAAACCACTCCTTGCCCGCCACTGGCCAGTTCACTTTTCAGTGGATACTTGCCACCATGAATATCTTCCAGCGTAGGGAGTTTTTTCGCTTTTTTTGCTTCTTTGCTCATTTTCTATTCAGTCCTGAATATTCCAGCAATGCTTTTATCATCCCCATGTAAAGGGGTACTCCATTCCGTCAACTCTTGAGTTAACCAAGCTTTACATCGACGCTTATTTGTTCGCTTAAGCTGCATGTATACAGCATCAAAAAAAGGCTCTAGCTGTTCGATAATCAAATCATCAGAGATTCCATCCGTCATCAATAAAACACCATCACTAACTTGACTGAGATTAGTTTCTACAAAAGACCAATCACTGAGCTTGGCATGAGATAAAGTTTGCGTTTGGTTACCAAAGCCAGAACGCTCCGGTGTAATAACCGAGAATCGCCCTTCACTTCGAATCAATAACAAACCATCTCCAACCTGCGCACTTTTCAATAAACCGCTTGAATCAACCGAAGCCCAGAGACAGGTAGTTTCATAAGGTGATGAATTCTGCTCAACAGCATCAAGCCAGCGCTTTTGCAGATCTAAACTGATCGTCTCCGCATTACAATCAACTGCCTTTGAACGCTTAACAGCTGAGCGAATTAAACTAGACGCTAATCTCGAGCCTTTATGGCTCAGTTTCCTACTGCCAAGCCCATCACACACAGCAATACACCAACCTTTCCGAATGCCCTGAACGAGCACCGCATCTTGATTAGGTTGATTATCTTGTTGGTGTGCGGGGCCAACAACTGAGCAACCAGTTGCAGCAAGCTTCATTAGAAATCCAGCTCTTCGAACTCATCACCACTTTCATTTTCAGAAACCGGAGGTAATTCGAGGGGTGTAGATTGATTAGGCGCAGTTGAACGGCTACGGGTTGTCACACTCATAGTGACCGCCTTAAAGAAACGATGAATATCGCGAGCATTTTCAGCTTTAAAAACTGGAGCTTCTAAGTCGTTGGCAAAATCACTCAACAAACTTAACTCTGCATCAGCACCGATACCCATCGCAAAACGAGTTGCCTTGCTTGAGCGCTCACCATTCATTAAGAGTTCGAATGATGAATTAATATCGTCAGTTGGATGACCATCCGAAATAAGTACAACGACGGGTTTATAAGCACGTGAAGGGATGACCTCTTGATCTTCAATCATATCCGCAGCTAACTGAAAAGCCGCCCCCATTGGCGTACCGCCATTCGCAGGCAAAGGTTCAAAACTTTCAATTTGATGTGCTGCTGTAAGTGGTAAATGCATTGCAGCAATACCACCAAAAGTAATGACACTCACCTGTAATTCAGCTCTTAAACGGCTCTCACTAGCAAATGTAGCAATCATTTCTTTTAACGCTTTATTAAGCGCATCAATTTTCCCGTCAACCGACATACTGGCACTAGTATCAGCCAATACAATAATAGGTAATGGACGAGCACTTTGAACTTGAAATTGTTTTAATTTTGACACGAATAAATCTTCCTTAAATTATAGATATTTATAATATTGTTATTTAATTTCAATGTAAATGACAGTGCTTACGTTTTTTAGGACGTATCTGTCGTAAGTCATGGCTACGGTAAACAGTAAGATTTTTTTGGCTTTCAACATCGACAACAACTTGCAATCCTTCCAGAGATTTTAGTCTGGAGTATTGCTCACAGTGCTTCTTGATTTCCTTATGGCCTATTACATAAAACAAAGCTCTACGAGAATAAATCTTTCGACCAAACTGCAAAGTTAGTTTTAGCGCATCTTCCTTAACGCCTCTTTGCTCCATTCTTTTGCGCGCATGCTCAGTTAATAGGGCAACATTTGCGAGTGAGTTAAACTGCTGAGAAACAGTTGCTGACGTATGGTTTTGCATTCTGACACCTCCAACATGACTAGTTAATCTAGTTATTGCAGGAGGTATGCCAATATAAAAAACCCTATACATAACAATGACTTATAAAAAAATAAGCAATATAAAAGCTCATAATATATAATTTTATTTATCTATTTAATAATTTTTATTACTCAATGCTTCTTAATAACTAAAACATAAAATCATTCCTTTAAAACCAAACTAATTTGTAATACTCCAAATCTCTTTCAAGCGCTTAACCGTATGCTCCCACTTGGGCGCACGTGGCCGTGCAACTGAGTTTTGATTACCAAACAACCCGATTTCATTAACCGCGCTCGATTCGTCTACTTTATGCAACCACTTAACAGGTACAAAGTATTCCGCTTCATCCTCACCCTCTTGTGCAACCGTTCTATAGCGACCCAAAAGCTTATGATCATCAGTAAGATACTCATCGGCCTCGAGTGCTTGATGCTGTACTTCAGCCACTCCGACATACCCTACCCCTGGTATATTTACCCAAATGCGGTCACCTGGGTTTAACATAAACAAGGTTTTACTGTACCAGCGCCCTCCGCCTGCGGAGATGAATCCATGCGCCATTGCATCGTGCCAGTTACGGCTGTCTTCAGCCGCGCCAAAGCTGCAATAAAACTCACCATTCCAAACGCCTTTCTTACCCGTATTCGCAGCGACTTCATCGGTCTCTACAGGGTCGATCATCCATGCTCGACTTAAATATTGATGGCCACCATCTTGAAACACAGTAAAAAATACAGCGTTCACTGCGATACTGGCTTTATCGTTTAAATAATTAATAATGCGTTCTGTACTAGCATCAAGCTCAGCAGCCACAATGACTATTTGATGAGTTTGATTGATTTCATCTTCAGTCGGAATTGATCCAAACTTTGATTTAAATGCCTCATCAAATGACTTATCAGGCAAATTGTTTTGCTCGGCATAGGTTTGATAGATTTGAGCGATACGCTCAGAAGGAAGCCCCTCAATCCAAGCCGCGTAATCAATAGATTGCGCAACGACATCGCGAGGTGTTTTGTGTTTTTTAAGCTCTATCACAATGATTGAACCTGTAACATCCACAGCCAACAAATCGATGTACTTACCAAAATCGGTATACACCTGACGACCAATTAATAACCAATTAGCGTTAAGAATAGAAACATCTTTGGTGATTTGTTCTTCTAACAATACTTCAGTTTCTAACTGAATTGGCTGAAGTGCTTTTGGCTGATCGCCTATTTTCCAAATTCCGTGTTGGACTGCCATTACTTATTCTCTTATTCCAATATCAATTATTTACGAATCTTCAGGTCTAGCCCCATAGAGCCTTCAAATTAACATCATCACTATCGGGCTGATGGTCTTTCTTTAATTTATTAAACTGAACAACCATAGGAAGATCGAAAGATGTCCCTGTTATAACCGCGCAGCCTTTAGCTAAATTTGGAATCATGGACCGAGACAGTGAATCCAAAGAGCTAATCGTGTTATCCAACAACATTAAGTCACGATCATTTACTAAGCGGTGTATAAAGAAATTATGAATCTGCGACATAATGGTTGGCGATATGTCAGCAGGACGCTGACTTGATAGCGTTAGATAGAACCCAAACTTACGGCCTTCCTTGATAATCTCCTCAAATAACTCTAAACGATAATCTTTCCAGCTTTCACTTTCACGATTTGACTGCATAGATAGTACGTTATGTGCTTCATCTATAATCAAATGAAACGTCTTATTTGGTGGGCTAGTTTCAATAACATCATCTTTATGCACACCGTAATAGTACTTAGCTAATAAAAGAGGAATTACCTTTTTCATTTCTTGGTTCGTTTTGCGAAGTGAAATTACAGATAATAATTTCTTAACAGGGTCATCTCCCACTTCAAAAACTTTTTTCATTGACCCCATAGATGATTCAATACGCTTAAGTAGTGGCTGGATATGCTCAAACTGAACAAACCCTCCAATTAAATCAGCCAGTAACTGAACATTAATTCGTAGTCTCAATTCATCAAATGGTGTTAAACCGTTAGCCTGAATGGCTGCAACATACTGTTGAAAATTATTGACATATGTAGAATTAGAATCACCGCCATCTAAGAAATTATTTGTCCCAGTAATAAAGAATTTAGTCTGCATCCCATGCCAGCTGAGCCTTTCAATTCTATTTTCCAGATTGTCGCTATCTACAATTTTGGAAATCTCACGAATAATTTCTATAAATTCTTTTTTTGGCGATGTACTGGTAAGTGCACGTTCAACAGTTTTTACGGTGTAGTTAGTCAGACTATTCGGTTGCTCGCTAAATCTTTCCCTGCCTGTCACAACGCGTTTTAGAAATGGGGCTTGTGTGTTTTCTGTAGCTTTAAATAAAATACTAAATACTTCTACATCCCAGAATGCAGCTTCGCTTAAGGGAAATTTATCGCCTTCATTGCCCTTAGTATCAAGCTCGTAAACCGACTTAAGCTCACCACGCTCAATCAGCTGATCTTTTGTATATTCACCATTAAAGTCAATAACAACAAACTGACTCTTACCATTAATTTGATTACATTTATTAGTAAACAGTGTTGTATATAGATTGGTTAGCGTATTGGATTTTCCACTTCCTGTATTTCCGAAAACACCTACATGTGTATTAAAAAGCTTTGACCAAGGCAATGAAATAGGCAGGTCTTCTTTCACTATATTTCCGACGACAAATTCTTGTTCTGACTCGCCATAGATATTTCTTACTTGATCCTCACTCATTAAATAAGCGATATCTCGGATCATTGGTAAATGCTTTATACCTTCTTGGAATTTTTTATGATCATAAAACCCTATAGGTTTAAGTTCTATTTTACGTATGTAAGTTTTCTCATCTTCAGATTTGAAACGCTCATCTAAATATTCCCCTTGAACAATGGCAACAATATCTTTAAAGCCACGACGTATAAGAATATGCTCTTGTATAGAAACCCCATTAAATTTTTCACCATTGTAAAATAAGGTTTCTTTATTTGATTCTTCATATAGGTCTAAAACGATGCTTACACCTTTAACTGAAACAACCTCTCCAATAGCAATACTCACTATGCGTCATCCTTTTCTAAGCTGCATATCGTCTTATTGAATTCAGTAAATTTTAAATCATTATCAGACGTAATATATTTGACATTTTTATAACCTTTAAACTTATCTTGCATTTCTACTTTTACATTTTCATTAAAGCAACAGATATAAACAGTCAGTGTGGGGTTAGAAAGTGACCTCTCAACCAGTCGTAATACATGTTCATCGGCAAAGGAGAAGCCAAACGTTACCAATATAGAATTTGGCCGCTCCAATTCAAAGCTAAGATGGCGTAATATTTGATAATAAGCCTCTTCAAAGACCGTTTCATGAAACTTCCATTTTGTAGGATTTACAATAGGGATTGTTTTATATACAGCCCAAAAGCTTTCTCCTGCTAAATCGATCCAATTACCGAAAGCTTTCAGTGGAGCAATATTCTCATACGTACTTGTTTCATTTTTAATAATTCCCATTAAGTTATCGATCAATGAATTTTGAGCATCGGTAAACGTGAAGTTATAAGGGCTCTGGTGGTAATTTAAATTAATGTCACCCTCTTCTTTATTCCAATAAACAGAGCCATGGGGGTGTAGAATGTTAACCTGAGGCAAACACTCTTCATGCTTATCAAAAATTCCTTTCTGAACAATGCGATTATTATAATTTTTGGTGTGAAAACGCTTTTTTTGAAAACCATCACCACCATCGTTAGCTACAAAATTTAAGGATTTATCAGATAATAAAGCGTCACACGATAATTCTAAGCAGCTATCATAATTCGTCGTATAGATATTTGCTTTTTTGTTTGTTGCCTGGCGATTAAGTACTTTCACTACAGTCGATAAAAATATCTGGTATTGCTCAAGCACATCCTGTCTATGGGGTGGGAAAGGTGCTGGTGAAGAATGCGGTAAGCCAGGCTTTATACATTCTCGGTAATAATACATAAAAAGTAGCGTTTTTAGATCTTCCTCTCCCTTTTCCTCTAAATCGTGTGCCAGCGATTCAAGTGTATACTCCTCACCATTAGCATCTTTTATTTTTAACTCTAACGTTGGCAAAAAACCAGACGAGGCACCAGCACCCAGTAAGAAGTTAAGGTTCTGCTCATACACGTCGTATAGGTTAAATTTATCATCCATAACTGTATTTATTCCTAATATTTTATTTATTCGCAATCCCAAACGGTATATGCACCATTGGGATATTGTCTTTTGATGGTTTTAAATGTGTACGTTGATCATCAAAAAACAGGTGTGGTTTTAATACATTCAATATTCGATTCTTTTCCATGCCACCTAAGAAGAAGGTATTTTCAGCCCACACGCCCCAGCTTTCTAAAGTAGTTATAACACGTTCATGGGACGGAGCATTACGGGCGGTGACAATGGAAGTGCGCAATATGCGCTTGTAATTTGGATCTTTTCTTAACTCTTCAGACTCAAGTTTTTGAATGCCTGATAACTTTTTAAATAAGTCAGCCAGAGGGCCAGGATTATGGGGTATTGCTTGTCTGCTGGTTTCATGACTTTGGAAATCATTAAGGTTGCCCGCTTTGAATACAGTTTCAGCTTCGTCGTCAGCAATAACCCCATCAAAGTCAAAAGCAATTCTAAGTTCTATATCATCCAATTCATCATTTACTTTTGATGGCATAACCAACCCTGCGGGGTAATTGACGGCGATGGCAGCTAACACATCATTTTCATTTTGAGACAGAAATAACGAAGCATTAAATGCAGGAATATAAGGAAATGGAGACGAGCCGGTTAAAAATGCGGCTCGGGTAATGTCTAGGCCATAGTGTTGAATTGAACGAAAAACGCGTCTGCCTGTTGTGGTGGAGTTGCGCGACAGCAATACCACTTCTACCGGTTTTAAATCAGGAAAGCGTTCGTTTAACGATAAGAAGCGGCGAATAAAGGGAAAGGCCACGCCTTTGCCCAATACGTCTTCAAGATGGGTTTCTTGAAAGTCTTTATACGCTTTATGGCCTTGTTCACGAAATACCGTATCGGATTCGCTTAAATCAAACAAGGCGCTGGATGATACGGCTACCACCAGTTTTTTGTCGATAGGATAGCCAGCCATTTAGAGTTCGTCCTTAAAGGTATTTTCGCTTAAAGCGTTGCGTTTAAAACTTATTTTTTTATTAGACACGTTTTATAATTCCATTTTGTACTCAATCCTTTAATCCCTCAGGTGCTAAACGTAAGAAGCATCAAATGAAGATATTTACCAAAAGCCCTATGAATACTGGGCTCCATCATCGTTAAGCCCCTCACACAGGCCTAGCAGTCAAATGAGATTTAAGAAACTGCAGACTGGGGTCCAACCCAGAATACAGGGATGTATGAGTCAACGCTTTTTGGCGACTCATAACTCACCTTTAAAGGCTTTTTGGCTTAGGGATTCAAAGACAGACTCTTTACTGAAGTCTGAATACATGGACTTAGACTTAAGAATTTTTTTCTTTAATATCGAAAATTCATGAAGTGCTTCATCGCTTGGGACAGGAACTTGAATATTACCAACGATAGTCTTATTCAAATTCGGCATGGTAGCGCCTTGAGATTCAGAGTTAAGGTGGTTTTTTATTGCATCACTTGAAAGTAATTTATTCAGGTATTCAGAAAATACACCTCGTTTTTTCGGCCTAATAAATAAACTTCCGGTTCCACACAACCAACTCTTTTCTTTATCACTAATTACTGCACAGCGCCCCATTTCACCTCGGCGCCCCATAATCACATCACCTATGTCTAAGTGATACTCAGATAAAGACGCATGCTTATCTAATGTAATAGTTAAATCACTTTTCGGAACTATTTGACCTTTAACAATGTGTGTTGGGTTTATAAGAGGAATCCCTCCTTGTATATAATCTTTTTTATGTAATTGAGTGCCAAATGGTCCTATTTGAATTCGAGATATATCTTTAAGTGCCTTCACCTCCCACCCCTTCGGATTCGTTACCGGGTCACCAAACATATCCAGAAACACGGAGCGCAGAAAGTCGTCGGCCAGTTGGATCGCTTGTTGGCGTTTGCGGCGGATGCCGTCGGCTTTGTCGAGGATGGCGGCGATGCGTTTTTGTTCTTTTAGGCTTTTTTCTGGGTCGTCTGGGTATGGGAGGGGGATTTCGACCTTTTTCAAATCCGTTAAATTTGTGCGAACCCTTGTGCTACCACGACTTAATTGAAGAACCCTTCGCTGCCCAATTGGCGAGTTTAGATAGTGACAAAAATAATTATAATCTATCTTTGATTTATCGCCTCTAAATCTCACTACGTCAGCAACTATTATTCCGTCGGGTGCACCTACAGGAATAATACAGGCAGTACCTACTGCACCTAACTTTGAAATACAAACATCACCAGCCTTATAAGAATGCCTGCTTATTGAATCGGCTTTTTCTTGTGATACATACTTCAAATCTTTCGTAATATATTTATTTGGCTTTATGTTCTTTAACTGAATCAGTGGCACCCCATTTTGGGTATATTCTGAAGATTTCAAATTTGACCCAAAAGGGCCATCTACAAAATTACCTTTACCACCTTCTAATGAACCTAAAGTTACCATCCCCCAACTCACAGCATCTTCTCCAGCTCGTTCAAGTCTTTAAGGATGTCGTTTTCCAAATCCTTTAATTTTTTCAGTATGACTTTTGGTGCTTCGTAGGTTTCTTCTTCGTACACCACTTCTTTATAACGATTTATAGACAGATCGTATTTGTTATCGGCAATGTCTTGCTTGGGTACAATGAACGATTGCTGAGTGCGGTCTGAGAAGGGCAACCCTTCGACAGGCTCAGGGCGAACGGCATTTTCTGTATTAGTTAAGTCGTCGCGTATTGTTAAGTAGTGTTTCCATTGAGTAATACAATCGGGAAGATCATTCGTGCGCTTGCCGTTTTTATCTTTGCCTTCTTTTGCATCGTCAAATTTAAGCGGTGTGCGTTTGTCGTCTAACGAATAGCCATCTGATTGCAAATCATAAAACCAAACGTTATCGGTTTCGCCGCCCTTGGTGAAAAACAGTATAGCCGTGCTCACGCCTGCATAAGGTTTGAATACACCGCTTGGCAAGCTAACGATGCCTTCAAGCTGGTTGTTTTCTACCAGTTCTTTGCGTAATTGTTGGTGGGCTTTTGATGAGCCGAATAATACGCCGTCGGGCACAATCACCGCTGCACGACCACCGACTTTTAACATGCGTAAAATAAGCGCAGTAAATAGCAGTTCGGTTTTTTTGGTTTTTACGGTGCGCAAGATATCTGGTGAAACGTCTTCTTCGTCTAGGCTGCCTTTGAACGGCGGGTTAGCCAGAATTACATCAAAGCCTTCTTGTGCTTCTTGTGGAAAGCGTTCTTTAAAACGTTGGCTCAGGGTGTCTTGGTAGTGAATATCGGGCTCGGCTACGCCGTGCATGACTAGGTTCATAGCGGCAATACGTAGCATGGTAGCGTCGAAGTCAAAGCCGTGGAACATGTCGGTATCAACGTGGTTGCGGTGTTCGCCTAATAGGTCACCCGCATAGAGGATGTTTTCTACAGGCTTGCCGTTTATATCTAAAAGCGGCTGGCCGCTTTCATCGCCATCGACAAAAACGGGTTCTTTATGAATGCCGTCTGCTGATGAGTACTTTTCTAGCATGAACTCGTAGGTGGTACTTAAAAAACCCGCAGTACCACAAGCTGGGTCGCAAATGCGATCGGTGGCGACAGGGTCGACCATGTCGATCATTGCGCGAATAATATGACGAGGTGTACGGAACTGGCCGTTAATACCCGCCGTGGTGAGTTTGCTTAATAAGTATTCGTATAAGTCACCCTTGGTATCGGTTTTATCCAGCGGTAGGTCGTTGACCATTTCAACCGCTTTTACTAAAAGTGATGGCTTTTGCACCATCAGCTGAGCGTCTTTCATAAACTCGCCAAACAAGCTGCCTTCTTGGCTTTGAGCTGTTTGTTTAAAGAATGGAAACAGTTCGTCTTTGATGGTTGCCATCAGTTTGTCGGCGCTTTCTATGTGTACTAGGTTAGACCAGCGGATGTGTTGCTGATTATCGTTAAAGCGGTGGTTAAACTCTTTTTTTGTACGCTGGCTGCGTTTTTCGTCGCTGGTCTCGTTCATATCTAGCAGGCGAGCGTACATTAAGAAGGTGATTTGTTCGATCACGGTTAATGGGTTGGTGATGCCGCCGGTCCAGAATTCTTCCCAGAGTTTGTCGATTTTGCTTTTTAGTGGACCTGTGATCATTTTTTGTGTTCTCTTTTCAATTTTTTTGTCGCACTGAAGTACGACCTACAATTTCATGTTCAGCTTTAAAGTCGCACTGAAGTACGACCTACAATTTTATATTCAGCTCTAAAGTCGCACTGAAGTACGACCTACAATTTTATATTCAGCTCTAAAGTCGCACTGGAGTACGACCTACAATTTTCATTCAGAGTTTTTGTTCTGTGCTTGGTTTATTAGCGCCGGATTCTACAGCAAAACCGGCTACGAAAGTTGCTATTAGCATGGCTTGCTCTTCTTTAAATAGGCCGTCGATACCATCTTGATGCAGGTTTATAAAAGGCGCTTCGTACAGGCGATCTACATTCATGGTTCCTGTGCGGCAAATTTCGCCTTTTAATATGGCAATAAAGCGCTGCTGTAGGCTGGTTAGGTGTATGTGGTGCTCTTGTAAGAAGGTATTGAATTTATCTTCTATGGCTTCTCTGTCTAGGCCAATGATGGCGCGCAATAGTTGGTCGGTGCTGACGGCTGAGTCTGGAAAGAATTCTTCCAATAATTTGAGATCGACCCGTTCGTTTTGGGTGTGCACCATGGCATTTAGGTCTTCGAGTTCTTGTTCGCTAATGCTTTCCCCTGCTCGAATTTTTTGCAACGTGCTATTGGTTTCAAACAAAGGCGTTAGCGTTGCTTCTACTTCTTGGCGGTAAATTTCGTAATCAACTGTGCGAATTTTGCTGGCGCGTTCATCCGTTTTGTATTCTGCGTGATCTTCTTTGATGTCTAAAATTGGAGTTAAATCGACCGGTGGCGGATTTACGTTTTTATCTCGCAAGTGAATAACACCGCGTAGTTCATTACGGGCTTTTTCTAGCTCGTTAAATTCTTCGTTATTCCAGAAGTCATCACTGTGTAGTTTGTTTACGGTATCGGCCTTATTGCGCACCTGGCTTAGGTGCATGGATAAGCTGCGCACTTTTTGTTCAATCGGTTCGCGGGCTTCTTCAACTAATCTAGGCTGTGGTTTGGTTTTATTAATAAGCTGTGCGTATTGGGCGTTGGCTATGTCGAGATCAAACTTTAACGCCTCTCCTTCTCCCTGAATATTGCGCCATTGCATTAGAGGGGCCATTTTTTCTAATAGTGCACTTTTGGTTTCTGGCTTAAATTGATCGAGCAATTTTAAGTTTGAGAGCTGCTCTTTTAAACGCCAGTTATCACGTATGGCGATGGTATTGTCGTTTAGGCTGTCGATGTCTTGTTTGATTAATTGAATCATGGCGCTGAATTCATCAACAGAGCCTTGTTTTAAGGCTTCTTCTGCGTAGGTTACTCGGCGTTCGAACAGTTTTTGCGCTAATGATTTTACTTGTCGGGGTTCTTCGTCATCGTGATTCAATTCGAAGTATTCAAAGTTGCCCCAGTGATCAAAGATTAAGAATTTTTCTTTATCTAGGCTTTTGCCATCAGAGCTTTTGCCGAATAGCCCTTGGCATAAACGTGTGCCTCGCCCAACCATTTGCCAAAATTTTACTTTTGATTTTACGGGTTTGGCAAAAACCAGATTCAAAACTTCTGGCACGTCGATGCCTGTGTCGAGCATGTCTACCGAGATAGCAATGGTCACTTGGCTATTACTGCCATCATTCAGTTTAAAGTCGTCGATTAGTTCTTCGGCACGTTCGTATTTACTGTGAATCACTCGGCAAAAACTGCTGCCAGAATCTTTGGAGTAGTCTGGATACATTTCATTAAATAGCTCAGACAATAGCTCGGCATGTTTAATGTTTCGTGCAAAGATCATGGATTTACCGAGCGTTTGTCCGTCTGCTAGGCGCAAGCCGTTTTCCATAAGGTTTCGCAAAATAGCGCGATTGGTGTCTTTGTTATAAACCGCTTTGTCTATGGCCTTACTGTCAAAGTCTAATGTATTTGGATCTATGCCCCGCTCTTCGAGTTCGGCTATTTGTTTGTCGGTGAGGCTTTTACCACTAATGCCTTCGCGTAAAAATTTGGTGGTATGAGTAACTACTTTGAATGGCGCTAAGTTTTTGTCTTCTACCGCTTGTTCTAGCGGGTAGTTAGCCGTTGGCATTTTATAGTCACAGCCAAATAGCTGGCTGGTTGAGCGGCTGATCATTTCAACTGGAGTTGCTGTTAGCCCTAACTGACGCGCATCAAAGTAGGCAAAGATATCGCCAAACTTATTATAAATAGAGCGGTGAGATTCGTCGGCAATAATTAAGTCAAAGTAACCTACATCAAACTCTTCCATGATGTTCATCATGCCTGGGTAAGTCGCAACATAGATACGCGCTTTGGTCATATCTGTTTTTTTGCTTTTGCCGACTACATATAAGGGTTCTGATAAAAATTCGTTATAGGCTTTGGCCGCTTGTTTTCTGAGTTCTTTACGGTCACATAAGAACAATATGCGCTTGGCCCAACCTGCTTCGAGCATTCGCTTTGTTGTGGCGATAGCAACACGTGTTTTACCGGTTCCTGTTGCTTGAACGACTAGGGCTTTACGATTATTTTTTGAGTAGTGTTCGCACACTCGGGTTATGGTTTCTATTTGGTATGAGCGCCCTGCAATGTCTTTATCGATGGGTGTTTTTAGTAAATCTTTTCGCTCTGTACGCTGGCGTATTAAGTATTCAATACTGCTTTTGCTGTAGTAACCGTAGAGTTTGCGCGGCGCTTCACTTTGGGCATCGCTCCATAGGGTGATGTCTCGACCATTGGTATAGAAGATTACGGGGCGTTGGCCAAATTGTTTTTCTAGAGCATCGGCGTAGAGTTTTGCTTGCTGTTGGCCTTTTTGGGCATTTTCACGAGCACGTTTAGCCTCAATAACCGCAATGGGTTTGCCGTTGTCACCCCACATTACATAATCGCAGAAACCTTGGCCTGTTGGCGTTGGTTGGTCGCTGACTTCGTATTCGCGTGTGACTTCTTCGGTATCACCGTTGGTTAATAAATCGATATGCCAATCGGCTGCACGTAGATCATTATCGATTAAGCGTCGACGTGTTTCGTCTTCGTTATAATCTAGAAGGGTGCGGGCTTTTTCACCCCCTTGTTTCAGTTGAGCTTGATTTTTTGCTTGCTGCTGCGCCGCTTGTTGTTGAGTTTGCTGGTCTTGGCCTTCTAGCGCTTGCTTTAATTGGGCATTTTCTTGTTGCGCCTTAAGCTCTGCTTGTTTAGCCGCTTCTAGTTCTGCGAGGGCCTGACTTAAACGTGCTTGGTGTTTATCGAGCTCTGCTTTTGAAGGTTGCTTTAATTGCTGTGGGGCTTGAAAAGGTTTTAGGTCTTGCTTACCTCCTTTACCGGTAACAACGAATAACCAACTAGCAAGAATATGCGCTTCTTTTAATAACCAAAGCGGCGCGCCTCTATCGAATTTACCTTCATGAGCGGCACGATTACCGACTTTTCGAATGGCATGAAGCTTATCGATAATGCTGCTTTCAACCATGCTGGTGAAATTGTGATTATTTAGACGATCGACAAACTTTTCATTGGCATACGTTGGAATTTGATAGCCTGCATATACAACGCCCACCAGCTTTTCGGCAAAGCAGCGCAATTTAATAAGCGAGCTTTGCGGGTCACTGAATGCGTATTCTTCTGCATGAGCCGCCAGATTGGCGAGATCTTCCCAATGCTGGCGTAATATTTCAAAGTTAATCGATTGCATAAATAATATTCTTTCCATGTACCACCCCTGTAATGTCGATAAACATGTATTACAAGGGTTGTGCCAACTTTAATTGATTCCGTATTTTTCTAAGCGTTTGTTGTAGTTTTGATAACTACTTAGGCCTAATAACTCTGCGGCTTTTTTCTTTTGCCCAGCCGTTTTTTCCCATGCTAAGCGTGTGTAATGTTCTTCAACTTTGTTTAGCACCCCTTGTAGATCAAGGGGTTCAGCCAGATCGTGTGAGAGTAAACTATTGTTACTCGCCTGCTGACTAAACATGGCTTCTTTTAAGTCTTGTTCGCTAATGCTTTTTCCTTGCGACCACAAACAAGCACGTAGCAAGGTACTGTAAAGTTCTCGTACATTGCCAGGCCAAGCATGACTTAGGATAATATTTTTTGCATTAGGAGAAAGTTTCTTATCCTTCACACTGGCATCGGCTAAACCTAGCTGTTCTTGTATCTGCTTGAGTAAGGTTTTGGCAAGTAGTGTTATATCACCTTCTCGATCTTTAATCGGAGGCAGATTGATTACCCCTACGGCGATACGATAAAACAAGTCTTCTCGAAACTGCCCATCAGCGATCATACTCATAAGATCTTTGTTGGTGGCGCAGATTATTCTTACATCAACCTTAATATCCTTACGCTCACCTACCCGCCTCAATGTGCCATCTTGTAGGACTCGCAATAAACGTACTTGAGCCGCTAACGGTAATTCACCGAATTCATCTAAAAATAATGTACCGCCATGGGCTGCTTCAAATACACCTTGCTGATCGGTTACTGCACCCGTAAATGCACCTTTTTTATGACCAAATAAAATACTGTCTATTAGCTCTTCTGGTATCGCGCCGCAGTTAACAACTTGCAGTGGCTTATCGCTTCGTGAACTGGCGTTGTGTATCGCGGTGGCAAATAACTCTTTACCCGTACCTGAGTCTCCGTTTATTAGAACCGGTACATCGTGCTGGGCTAATACATTGGCGCGTTGCTTGAGGGTTTTCATGTGGGTATTGCTGGTAATGATGTCATCAAAAGCAGCATGGGTTGGCACATTGGCTTGAGCAAGATTGTTTAATTGCTTCGTTGCAGACTCTACACCACTACTCGGCAAAAACTCGGCAGAAATAGCAAAAGGGATATTCGCTTTATGCACGCCCTGCTCGACGCTGGTCTGTAGAAATTCAACATTTGGGTATTTGGTTTTACCCAATAGAATCCACACAGCCTGCATCGCTGGTGTGCCCGGGGTAATTTGCAGGGTAACAGAGGCTTTGGGGTGTTCGGTTCTGATAGTGCTCAGTAATTTATCTGCGGCGAGGTAAATCTCACCTAAATCTTGCGGACTGTCTAACGGAACGTAGGTATCTTGAATGTCGGCTTTGGTTTTACTTTTAAGCCAAGCGATATACTTCTGCGCGTCTAAATGTTCCTCATTGTAGTTGTACAGGAAGTAAACATACTGGTACGGGTTATCTTCACTTTGAGCTTGCAGAGTGGATAAGATCGGACCCGTTTTGTCTTTCAAGCCATTAAGGATATCTTTACCGCCAATCCAGGCTACTAGTATATTTTTTGTACGCTTCATACGATCCGTGTAGGGCTTATTGAGTATTTTGCTAATGATATCTCATTAAACCATAACCCTAGTGAAAAAGGCAGTTTGGAAAGTGGCTAAATCTATACTTAAGTAGCACAAAGTGATTAGAGGAATCTCTAAACTCCAGACATAAAAAAACCGCATAATCTTTGCAGAAAATGCGGTTTTTAAGAATTTTTGGTAGGACTACCCAGATTCGAACTGGGGACCTCTACCATGT
>TARA_B110000211_G_scaffold140321_1_pt1 | contig 26997 bp, 24 predicted proteins | sample TARA_B110000211 | Tara Oceans TARA_B110000211 (sample SAMEA4397516) | marine metagenome | biome: Polar Biome; feature: [DCM] deep chlorophyll maximum layer (ENVO:01000326); material: water (ENVO:00002006), including particulate matter (ENVO:01000060) such as... | depth 30 m
AGTGTCCCACGAAAATTTCAAAAACCCCTACGATGAAACCCCAATTCTCAGATACGCCGAACCCACCCCGGGGGTATCCCACCTTCTGTCAGAAGGTACTCCTGCTCTACCCTAGCATTACTAATACGCGTGAGTGAATTGGTATGGCGAGAAGAGCGTTAGTTTTGCTAAAATCATTTAATGAAAATAATTTCTTGGAATTGCAATTTAAACTTCGCCAAAAAGTATGACCACATTGAGCCAGTTGATGCTGATGTAATAATTGTTCAAGAATGTGAAAATCTCAGAGAAGACTATTTCTCAGGAAGAAAGTTTTTCTGGACTGGGAGGATTCAAAAAAAAGCCGTCATTAACAACACTTCTCGATCTAAATCAAAAAAGCGACTCACTGTGAGTCGCTTTTTTGATTCCTCAGATTAAGATCAGTCATAACCCTCTATGATTAACCGCTTACACCACTAGAATGTAATACTTAGATCTACTCCATAAGTTCGCGGGGCGCCATATTGGCCAACCTCCTCGCCAAAGAACGGGATAATATTAGTCCTATATTCTTCGTCACCTATATTCTTAACCCAAGCTGATACTGACCACGCCGATGCAGGCGGTGAGTAGGATAGTCTTCCGTCAAGCAGACCATACGCTTCTTCAACATTGGCATTAGCTGGTTGCCAAAACAACTCATCTTGCCAATAATAATTTACATTCATTGTCCAACTGTCAGCATTCCCAAAATCCCAGTCAAATCCTACGCTGAACTGATTATCCGGGGTTCTTTGGAGCTTATTACCCGAGCTATCAACACCGCTACTTTCCAAGAAATCTATGTATTTATGATCAATCATAGAGCCGGATGCTAACAAAACAAGACCGTCAGTTATTGCGTATTGAAACTCTACCTCGAGACCCTTGATCTCCGCATCGGATGCATTATCAGTAATGTTGCATAAGCAATCTTCGTTAGTTTGCTGAACTTGCAAATCCTGGTAATCCATCATAAAGACTGACGCATTAAGCCTCATTCGTCTATCCATAAGATTCGCTTTGAATCCTATCTCGTAGTTAGTAACCGTTTCAGGATCAAAAGGTATGGTAACTGCCACAGCGTTAGCTGGAGTATCTTCGTAACCGCCTCCTTTAAAACCGGTAGACATACTTCCATACCAAAACCATTCGTCAGACGGGTTATACTCGATGATTGCCTGTGGCGTAAATTCACTCCACGTATCCCCATAGGGCACTGAAAAAGCTTCTGCTAAAGGCGTCAATGGCACTGTATCAGCTGGATTAAAACGATCGCCCGTAGCGACCATAATGCCATCAACATATCCACTTTTATCATCATCAGTATAGCGACCTCCGACAGTGACCTTTAAGGCATCACTTATCTGATAACCAATCTGTCCAAACACCGCCTTACTGGTCATTTCACCTCGATTATCCCAGTGACTCTCGCCAGACAGAACGGCTAAGGCTCCCGATGGATTTTCTCCGATAAACCGATCCAGCTTATCTATCTCATCACTCTTATAATAAGCACCCACAATCCAATCCATCGCGCTGTCGGTGTCTGAAGCTAACCTTATCTCTTGGCTAAATTGTGAAATTTCAGCATCCTCTCTGACAGGCTCCGAAAACATTAAAACAGCACCAAGTCCTGAGTCGCGCGTTGCAGCAAACGCCGAAAATTCAGCGAAATCATATAGAGAGTCAAACATATCGGGGCCAGCGCCAGTCTGATCATACATCTGACCTGTTTCCACTGATCTATTTGCGGTGATAGAGGTCAAAGTTGCGCCGCCCATATCCCACTCCATATTTAATGTTGCGCCCCAACCTTCACGTTGATAATACTGCTCGGTGAAAAAATCATCTCCGGCATACTGGGAACGTTCGGCCATGCTGACTCTGATATCACTAATTCCTACAAAGGCTCTCAACGCACTCCAAGGTCGAAAACCCGCAGCACCCGAGTCGGGCACTGCGATCACCGTAGGGCCATTTCCCGAATCTTTATTATAATCAACAATCAGTCGAGCCGAAAAATCCGAATCTTCAGGTACATAGCTTAGCTGCCCTCTGTATTGTTTCGAATTAAGATCCTCAAGGTCACGATCTGCAAGCATATTATAACCATAACCTGCTCGATCTCGACTTTGAAATGAGAACCGACCCATCACGGTGTCCGATAGACTTCCCGTTACATATCCGTTTACTAGCGATGAGCTGTAATTACCCTGTGATAACATCACTTTCCCAGACGTTTCAGCTTCCGGTTTTTTAGAATAAACACTGAGGGCACCACCTACGACATTTTTACCTAGCAACACGCCTTGTGGGCCACGTACTATCTCTAAGCGCTCAACATCAAAAAAATCTGCGTTCATACCGCCGGTCCGTCCTATATAGACCTCATCCATAAAAAATCCGATAGATGGATCAGCTGTAGGCGAATCTAACCGAGTGTTAGTCACGCCCCGGATATTCATCTCAAGATCCAGTGCTGTGTTAGCCGTTAACGAGAAAGACGGTGTAGTATTCGCCAAATCGAACATCGAAAAAACTCGTTTTTTCTCCAGTGAAGCGCCCGTATATGCGGTTATCGAAATTGCCGTCGTCTGCAAATTCTCTTCTCGCTTTTGAGCCGTAACGATTATCTCTTCAAGAATATTGCCGTTTGCCGTAGCTTCTTGGGCAGTAACTCCCATAGGGATTAATCCACCTATGACGAGTGCCCCAATTACTGGCGCCCAACCTTTACTGATGATTTTAGAAATAAATAACCTTAAACTATTGCTATTCATGATATTCCACCCCTAGTGAGTTAACTCTATTTACATTTTTATAGCCTAGTATCCGCCTGCACAGCCATTAAGTTGCATAGAAAGACCATAGTTAACGTTATATCTACTCCCAATAATTGTCAACAACTATTAAGTTTGGGCTTTACCTCCATATTCGTAATATTTATCTGTCTTATTTTCCTGACAGATATAACCCAACAAAAACAAGATCTAACGAGTTAAAATTATTAACAAACCCAAAATTAGCAACAACTCGACCGGCAACAATCCTGTAACCCGCATGTAATCATATCGAAAGTCATAGTGACGGGCCGTTGTCGCAAGATAGCATGTTACTTGTTTTACAAGACTCTATCACATAGACTAAAAGTCAATTCACACTATTCATAGTGCTATATGCGGGAAACAAAAGAGACCGAACCCGGTCCGGAGAATATGTATGGCAGGCTCAGGTCAATCAATATCTAAATCAGACGACTATCCAAAACCACTATATTCATGGTATGTCGTAGGAATACTAATGCTGGCCTATACTAATTCGTTTATTGATCGGCAGATATTAAGTCTATTAATTGAGCCTATACAGCGAGATCTTGAGATTAATGATACGCAGATTAGCTTGCTAGCAGGATTAGCCTTCGCTATTTTTTATACAGTAATGGGAGTACCAATCGCGCGTCTCGCGGATCAAAAAAATCGACGAACTATAATCCTATGGGGTATCAGTATCTGGAGTTTACTGACCGCAACCTGCGGACTCGCCAAAAACTTTTGGCACTTGTTCTTCTCCAGAATGGGCGTTGGCGTGGGGGAAGCGACACTATCACCGGCAGCTATGTCGATGATTTCAGACTATTTCCCTGTTACAAAAATTGCCAGAGCAATCAGCATCTATTCTATGGGTGTATATTTTGGAGCGGGCCTCGCACTAATTATAGGTGGCTTAGTTGTTAAGTTAGTATCGGAAACCGGAAACGTTGTTATACCATTTATTGGAGAAGTATTTTCTTGGCAAATAACTTTTTTCTATGTAGGACTAATGGGTCTCCCGATTTTTCTATTGCTTCTAACAATCAAAGAGCCACGTCGTCGCGGAATTGATGAAACTAATCCCGAAGAGGCAAAAAAAGCTAGTTCATTACCCGCGCTAAAAGCATTCGTAAAAATTAACCGGAGAACAATCTTCTATCATTTTGCAACTTTTTCATGCCTTGGTATCGCTGTTGTGGGCTATATGATTTGGACTCCAACATTTTTTATCCGAACATACGGATGGGATGCACCTAAAATAGGTATGATATACGGTATTATTCTTTTCTTCGGCGGCACTTCAGGAGTATATGCCGGTGGTTTTTTGGCCGACTGGCTGACTAAGAGAGGACACAAAGATGGAATCCTGAGAGCCGCAGTGTACGGGACTATTTGTGCCATTCCTTTTTCAGTTCTAACACCCTTGATGGGTAGCCCTACACTTGCGGTAATAGGCCTAACTGCCAGCTGCTTCTTCATGTCTCTTCCTCAAGGCCTTCCGGCAGCTGCACTGCAAGTTATAGCACCCAACCCGCTTCGCGCACAAATGGTTGCCCTGTACTTTTTGATTGCCGGTCTTATTGCGAACGCTTTTGGGCCTACTTTGTATGCACTAATGACGGACTATGTGTTCGGAGACCCTATGATGATAAGGTACAGCCTGTCTGCAGTTAGTGCCGTTGTGCTGCCGCTAGCCGCAGTGTTTGGTATGTTAGCATTAAAGCCGTACAGAAAAAGTGTAATGGATGCCGCCACTGACAACTTAGAAAACTAAGTTCATTATCGATGCAATGCTTAATTTAATTAGACTTACTTTTGAAGAATTTGTATCACGGCCTCTCGTGCTGACGCTGCAGCACTTTCGGTGCCGATAGTGCCCTGCGGAGCGCAGCCATCACCAACATTATACAGCCCCTTTATTGATGTACATACTGGCATCCCATATCCGGCCCAGCGACGCATTCCCGGAGATGAACCATGATGCTTAGCTTTAACCAAAAACTCAGCGCTCTCTCTCATACCTGGAAAATTTATCTCAAGCTCATCTATAGTATTCTTTAGCTCTTTATCTAGGTTAGGATTTGCAGCATCAGCAGGTGCCCCGTACGCAACGTGCAAGTATTTTCCTTCAGGAGAGTAATTACTTAGAATCGCCGAGGGAATTTCTAAATAAATGAGGTTAAGGGTATTACAAAATACCATGCACCCTGCAAAGTCTTCGACCAGCGGCTCATCCATCACGAAACTAATATGCATAATAGGGGCATCAGCTGAATTGGTATGCAGTTTTTTTAAATATTCCTGGTCGAATTTTGTATCTCCGCCAGCAAGTGCAACCGTTAAGTCTGGACCAATATTTGACAGCACTATGCCCGTTTTTACTAACTCGGTGCTACCATCACTGTTATGAATTTCTACTCCATTTACTACTCCGTCATCCACTAAGATACGCGTACATCTGGCTCGTCGCCGGACTTCAGATCCCATACTTTCAATGCCTACAGCCAAATCATCAACAAGTGAACCATTACCTCTTTTTGCCATGCCAAAGCGACTACCCTTGCTGCTGTATTTTAAAAAACGAAAAAACTCTCCAGCCGGAATTTCATGTAAGTTGGTGCCCATTAATGCTGCGCAAAACCCTTGAAATAAATTTATGATTCCGATGTTGTGTGTGTGTTCGACAAACCAGTCCTTAATAGTTATCGAGTCAGAAGGCATAGACGCGAAAAGTGCACTTTGAATGTGTTGAAATAGATTTTTAGCGTCTTTTGTATCTTGAGATGCAAACTCAATCATTCCATATAACCCTCCACCCGTCGGAGGTAAATCATAATCACCATGAGCAAGCCGATAACGCATGCGGCCAGTCAAGTCAATCACATCCATATCTATACCCACCGCATCAAAGGCCTGTCTAATGGCACTATTTGGCCCAGTCGGAATCATCATCGCACCAGAGGTTACAAGGCAACCTTTGCGTTCGCGATGCCCACAACGGCCACCAAGATACGGTGACTTTTCAGCGACCAAGACCCGCATGCCAGAACTAGTAAGTCTAGCTGCCGCACATAGACCACCAATACCTGACCCTATGACTACTGCATCAAATGATTTATTTTGCATACTCGTCTTCCTGGCTTACCCAGTAAATAGCAAAGCAAGGTAAATTACATTTCTTGACTAAGACCTTTTAGAATCAACTTTCACTCCAAAGCTCTTCACCACAGCACCACCATGCGTGGAAGCCCACTGGCACACGATGAGGTATCTTGACACGCGCTATGGGGCCCAGCGTAATATCTCTAGCGCTAAATATTTGTAATTCCGATTTCCAGTCATTGCTGTCGGTAACTAATGACATAACATACCCGTCGTCTTCATCGTTGTCTCGATTTGATCCCTTTACTGGTGCAAAGGGAGTCTCACTACCATAGACACCTTGCCCATAATCCCACTGATCATACTGGCCCGTGTCATTATTATATTTGACGAGACTATTAAACCGCAGTGTATGGCCACCCTCATGAAGCAAAGGAATACGCTGGTGATATGCATACTTTGATTTTACTCCCTGAAAAATTTGATTTACTTTATTAAATTCTGTATTTAAATCGTCGATGTCACCTTCCCTAACTTCACCAGTGACTAAATTAAATCTCCATCGATAGTTGTTCGCCTCTAAGCGCATATAGGCCAACATGTTTGACAGTGGTCCGTCTGCATTATTTAATTCAGGCATAGGATTGATGGAGCGGCTGCCATCCATGTAGATCCAATCGCCTTCTTCCCAGCAGTTGGACACATGTAAGATAAAGCAAGGCTCGCACTCAAACCATCTAATATCTGACGATTGGCCATGGCGGGGGATAATGCCAAAACGTGCAGAAATATCCTTATGAAACGTAACAACTCTTCGGTTATGATTCCTCAAAATATCCATATCATGAAAAAACGGGAGATCATGTAAAATTGTATAATTGGTTGTGAAGCCTAAATCATGTGGAAGCCGCGGCCCGGGTAATTCAATAGGAATTTCATGCGCTAATGTTCCATCCGGATTTGCTACACCGTATGTCATAAACGGTGACTCGTCCCCGTAATCCATAAAAATTAGTTCTTTAGTCTTCCAATCGACATGGCTGTGAGCTGACATATTACGCCCTGCTCTACCCGTTATTTCGAGCATCCCCTCGTTCTCTAACGTCAGTGGATTCATCGCGTATGGTATGCCTGAGTTATACCACGTAGGCACTAGGCTTCCATTAAATACAATTACGTCCGTATTCCCAGTATCTTTGATAGGGAAATCAGGTAACGAAAAATCAAATTTTCCCATTACTCCCGGCCAAATCGCTTCGTTTTTGGCTAATTCATGCTGCAATGCTGCGGTATGAATATAGCTATTACGATAGGACGCTTTCCCGTCTCGAATATAAACAGCATGGACCATACCATCACCATCAAAGGGGTGATAAAGAGTTTTAGGCTTAAATACTGGATTCGGGCCATTGCGATAAAACGCGCCGAATAGGTCTTCAGGGATATTTCCAACAACCTCCAGCTCATCCACTGAAATTTCATCGGTTGTTGGCGCATAAACTCCATGTAAATAAGGATTATCTAGTTCATAAATCCACTGCTGAGTATTCTCAAAATGCTGTGCCGGCCCAATACATTTCTCAGTGACTTCAAAACCTGACTTGCTCATAAATTATCTCGTTCAGATGAAATGTACAATAGGTTTAATTGTGATATAGTTGGTCTTATTATGCAAGTTTAATAACATGTCAGCTTTTGGCACTACATCATTTTAATTAGTTAGCTTTTTAGCGGCATAAACACTGTCCTGAGTCTAGCAATGACAATCTAAGACAATTTTATCTATAGCTCAACATCTACATTGAGGAAGCGAAAATGAGCACCCCAATCTATATTTTAGGCGGCTCCCAAACAGATTTTTCTCGTAATTGGTCTCGCGAAGGCCTTAAGATTTTCGATATGTTTTCAGAAACTCTAAACGATGCGCTCACCAATGCCAAGTTAACGCCTGATCAGATCCAGGTAGCCCATGTGGGTAACTTTGTTGGCGACCTTTTTACAGGTCAAGGGTTGATTAATGGTTTTTTTGGTGAAGTTTATCCCGAAATGTCTTCCATTCCGACTAGTCGGCATGAGGCTGCTTGCGCCTCAGGCTCGATTGCCATATTAAGTGCCATGCGAGATATCGAATCGGGGCATTATGATTTAGCCTGTGTTTTAGGTTTAGAATATATGCGCAACGTAGACGGTAAAACTGGGGCGGACCACCTAGGTGCGGCAACATGGCGAAACAAAGAAGCTCAAGATGCTACGTACCCATGGCCATACATGTTTAATCAGATAATCGATGAGTACGATAAACGCTACGGCATAGACTGCCAGCATCTGAAAGATATATCCAAAATTAATTTCAGTAATGCAAAAAATAACCCCAATGCTCAGACACGACATTGGAATTTCCTTAATGAAAGTTATACTGACAGTGATAAGTATAACCCGGTTATAGAGGGCCGTATTCGAAAAATGGACTGCGGCCAAATAACCGATGGTGCTGCTTGCGTATTTCTTGCTAACGAATCAACCGCAAAGGAGTACGCTAAACAGCACAAACTTAAACTCAAAGAAATTCCTAGGATCAAAGGCTGGGGGCATCGCTCAGCTCCCATTAGTTTAGACACTAAATTGAAACTTAGTGCGGGGCAACCACTAATTTTCCCTCATGTCGCCCAAATCATGACTGATGCTCTGGCAAGAGCAGGGCTATCTGATATTACTGAGCTAGATGGGCTCGAAACACACGACTGTTTCAGCATTACAGAGTATATGGCAATTGACCACATTGGACTTACCTCCCCAGGGGAAAGTTGGAAAGCGATTGAAGAAGGCCGTATCTCTATGGATGGCGACTTCCCAATTAACCCAAGTGGTGGCTTACTAGGTCTTGGCCATCCAGTAGGTGCGACCGGTATTCGAATGTTACTGGATTGCGCTAAGCAGGTGTCTGGAAAAGCAAAAAAGTCTCAGGTCAAGAATGCTGAGAATATGGCAACATTTAACCTTGGAGGAAGCACAACTACTTGTGTGAGCTTTATCGTAGGGGTTAACTAGTGAACCAAACCTTTATTTATGATGCGATCCGAACACCCCGAGGTAGAGCCAAACCTGAAGGTGGTTTAGCTGATATATCGCCACTCAAATTACTGGCAGTATTGTATAAAGAGATTCAGCGTCGTAATCAGCTGGATCCAATTTGGGTTGAGGATGTCATTCTCGGCTGCGTTTCTCAGGTTAATGAACAAGGAGGCAATATTGCTAAGGCATCCCTCATGTATGCTGGCTGGCCGGATAGCGTTCCAGGAATGAGCGTAAACCGATTTTGTTCCTCTGGCCTAGATGCAATTAATATCGGGGTGATGAAAATACTGGCTGGTCAGGCAAGCTGTGTAGTTACCGGTGGTATAGAAATGATGTCACGCGTACCGATGCTTTCTGATAAAGCAGTAATGTTTACCGACGCTAACATTGCGCTAGCAAGTCGAATGTTAATGATGGGGAGTGGAGCCGATTTAATCGCGTCAGATTACGGGATCAGCCGAGAAGCACTTGATAAGTTGGCGTACAAAAGCCAGCAGAGAGCCACTAAGGCAACTCGAGAAGGCTTTTTTAGGTCTATTATACCGATACATAACCCAGTTAAAAAAAGAACAATTACGCAAGATGAATGCATACGTAGCAGTATTTCTCTTGCGCAGTTAGCGGCACTACCTCCTGCTTTTGCCGAACTAGGAGACTCGGGTGTTGACGCACTTCAATTGAGTGAGCACTCCCACCTTACCGAAATTATACATGTTCACACCGCCGGTAATTCGCCCTCCATGGCGGACGCAGCAGCCCTAGTTCTCTTGGGGGATGAATCGTTACAAGAAAATCTTAAAAAAACTCCCGTCGCACGAGTCCTTGCCGTCGCCACCACCTGCAATGATCCGTTGCAAGTGGTTTCTGGCTGCACTGCGGCTACAGCAAAATTAATGTCTGAGCAAAATATTACGGTTGAAGATATTGATTTATTCGAAATTCATGAAGCTTTCGCAGCGACCATAATCGCATGTCAGCGAGAACTAAATATTAGGTCAGATAAGTTAAATGTCAATGGTGGGGTAATCGCTATGGGCCACCCAATGGGCGCAACCGGAGCAATCATGCTGGGTACATTAATAGACGAACTAACTCGTAGGAAATTAAAAACTGGCATAGTGGCCACTAGCGGCGCTGCTGGAATTGGCACTGCATTGCTAATTAGCCTATGCTAAATTATTTTAAAATCTAGGTCTCTTACTTACAATATCTTGAAGAACAAAACGTTGGACCTTTCCAATTGGGTTGCGAGGTAAAGCATCTAAAAGCTCAAGCCTCTCGGGTAGCTTAAATTTAGCTAATCCCTTCTCAGAAAGATAATTTATTATCGTTGTTAAATCGGGCGCTTCGGCGTCACTGGCAGCCACAATACAGGCGCATATTTTTTCCCCAAGCCTGTCATCAGAATAGCTACAAACTGCAGACTCAAGTGCGCCTGGCAAACCCTCAAGTAGAACGTCAATTTCTGCCGGTGAAATTTTCATTCCTCCACGATTAATAATATCCTTAGAACGCCCAGCTATTCTTAAATAATTTGGGGGGTTTCCACATATTTCAACTAAATCTCCGGTAAGAAAGTAACCGTCGGGTGTGAACACTTCACTATTGTCAGTATCCCAATATCCATCAAATATAGTAGCTCCCTTTACTACTAACTCACCAATCTGGCCAGCGCTAGTAATTTCCTCTCTACTGACGAGATCAAGAACTTTGGTCTGAATATATCTATCAGACTTCAAGTCCCAATCGGCAATTCCAGCACCTAATCTTGGAAACATGGACGCCCGAGTTTCTGAATCAGGGGCGATTTTATAGTTTGAAACTAAACTGATACCTTCATTGGAGCCGTAAAAATTAATGACGCGCTTATTATATTTATTGTCAAAAACATCAATCATCCATGCCGCCAATGGTGCAGAGCCAGACCCGATAGAGCGCAGGGCAGAAAAATCAAACTGATTCCACATTTCTTCGGACTTTGCTAGCTGATTAAGTAGAGCAGGAGGGGCGATCGTGAAATTAATCTTCTCATCCTCAATCTGCTTTAAGAATAACGCCGGATCAAGAGGGTGATGTAAAATAACTGAGCATCCAAGTAACGCAGAGGAATAAAGAAATGTAGCCAACGCCGCCATATTAATCATAGGAAACGGATTAAGTAACCGGTCACCTGCTTGGATTTCTCCCGCTTCAATGCAACTTCGACATACCGTCACCCACATATTATGCGAGCGAGGAACACCTTTAGGAGTACCTGTAGTCCCCGAAGTCCAACAGATAGTGATAATGTGGTCACCCGTAATAGGCCATGACGCCTGATAATCGTCAAGTAATAAGAGGTTTTCTTCCATTGACCCGCAATTCAGAGCCAACTGAATCGCTCCATTAAAGCTATTGCCAAAAGCAAAAACGGGGATTTCAGAATCAAGCAGTTGGCGGGCAGTTGCCGCTAGGTTGTCATCTTTAAATCGATCAATAGTTATAAAAGCTTTAGGTAGCACCGAACCGCATATATGCAAAATTTCGTGGGCCCCATACTGAACTGGGATCGGTGACATAATGGCCCCGATTTTACTCACCGCCATATATAAAACCATCAACTCTACAATATTTGGCAGCTGCACCACAACGCAATCACCCCTTGTTAAACCATGATTTACAAATTCGCATGCCAAATTTGTACTGGCTTGATCGAGCTCCAAAAAGGATAGTCTCAGTGGATTTGTACCTGTCAGCTCTATACGATTTGGTTGGTCAGCCACCGCCAACATTTGTGGGTACCGATTCCGGCTTTCTCCTAATAAACTATGTAGCGTTTTATTCTCCCACAGCCCTTGCTTTACATATTGATCAATTCGTTCTGGCGTGGATGTAATCATTATGATCTCCCATCTCCATTTGATTTAGCGTCGTTATATTCGCTCTCGAGTTGATCTACTACTCTAGAAATACTCTGCACTTTTTTTATGACCCCGACGCCCTGCCCTGCAGCCCAAATATCACGCCATCGCTTAACATCGCCTGCTGCGTTCGCAAAGTCGATATTGGCCGCGGGCGGCATATTCTCGGGATCATATCCCGCATTTTTTAGACTGCTGCGCAACCAATTAGCTTTTACACCAGTTATAGCATCTGAAGGAACAATATCTCTTACAGATGATTCTACAATCATTTGCTTGTATTCATCTTGCGCCAAACTTTCTTTTGTCGCGATAAACCGTGTTCCCATATAAACATAGTCTGCACCGAGAACTTCCGCCGCATGCACACTTCGGCCACTGGACATACCCCCCGCCAAAATAATCTCTCCATCAAAAAACGTCTTTACTTCATCGATAAATGCAAATGGTGATAGTTGACCTGTATGACCACCAGCCCCTGCACATACTAACGCGAGCCCATCCACTCCAGACTCAGCAGCCTTGAGTGCATAATCTATATTAATGACATCTGCATAGATCTTTCCACCATAACTATGGATTGAATCTACCGCTTCTTTAGGACTACCTAGTGCTGTTATAACCATTGGCACCTTGTACTTAATAGCCAATTCAAGATCCTTATGACGCCTAGGATTCGACCTATGCATAATTATATTTATTGCCCAAGGCGCCGCGTCAATATCATCACCGACCGCATCAGTAATTTTGATCAGCCAATCTTCAAGTTGGTCTAAAGTTCTCGCATTAGGCGTTGGAAACGAACCAATCACCCCAGCTTTACAACTAGCTATCACCATCTCAGGGCCCGACAATAAAAACATAGGGGCTTGAATAACAGGAATTCGCATCCTATCTTTTATGGACATATAAGGTTTCCCTCTAACTTTACTTTTATAAAAAGACCTAATATTAAGCATTTACTGCATAGAACGCAATCTCGCGAGCACCTTAAAACATTTAGCTACCCGCCCCTCGAAATCCTTAACTTCAATTATATAAAATCATCATCTACCGCTGTTATGGAGTTCGTAATCACAGAAATTTATTATTCCGTGCTAAAATAATTTTCTAGTGGAAAACCGATAGTTGCATTGAAATGCCTAAAGAAATCAAAAGTACTATAACTTCCCGCGCAAGTTCAATTAATCGGGCACTTGACCAAATTGGCGATAAATGGTGCCTGCTCATTATTGAGGAGCTTTTTTGGGGCATCAACACCTTTAACGCGCTTCAGGTTGCCACAGGTGCCTCCCGCGGAGTTTTGACTGACAGACTAAGCTGGCTCCAAACGGTTGATTGCCTCAGAAAAAACATCCCAAAAGATAACGTGAAAAGACCGATATACCAGCTCACAAAAAAGTCTCTCGATCTTTATCACACTGGGCTTATGGCGATACTATGGGAACGTAAGTACTTTACTATGCCAGTGCTAGACCAAATCGAATTTATTCATACTCGATGTGGCCACAGTATGTTACCGGTTATGTCATGTGGAGCCTGTGACGGATCTATACTTTTCAGCGAAGTTTTTTATCGACAAGGTCCTGGTTCTACTAAGGATGTAAGGCCGATGAAAGTACGTCGTCGCTCCTCAGTGTCGATGCTGGAGGGAGGTTCAGCCTATAAGAATTTAATTAATATAACCGGAGATCGCTGGACAGCTAACTTAATCGCTTTAGCTTTTCACCGAATCAAAAGATTTGATGAATTTCATAAAGAATTACCTATAGCAACTAATATTCTTGCAGATCGACTTAAATTCTTAATCGACCAAGGTATATTTTACCGGCAGCCATACCAAAACTCACCTATCAGATACGAGTACCACCTAACCGACAGAGGTAGGGATTTATACCCATACTTTTTATCACTGCTGCAGTGGGGGAATAAGTGGTGCGGCACCAGCGCGGGAAACCCAATGGAACTATTGCATGGCCCTTGCGGGCACGATTTAGTGGGTAATGTTCGGTGTGGTCAGTGTGGTGAAAAACTTGTTGCGTCGGAAGTTGTCCAACTCAAAGCCAAATAAGGCTACTCTCATCCACAGCTAATTATTCCGACCTTTAGACAATTCCGACTCTAAGAAATCAACAAACTCCTTCTCACTGCACGCCGGCACTTTCGTATTGCTGTACACATGAGCTTTTCTCGGCTTTCGGTCAAACCAAAATGAAGCTGGGTAATCAGCTTTTGGTCTCGCCGCGGCTAGCCATAAAGCTGTATCGGCACCTTGTTCAGCATTACGCAAAATAGATTGGAGTATTTTTCTAAACCGCGGAAGTGAACGCTTCACCCCATCGGTATCAGCCCATCCCGGATGCATAAGATAAAAACTTCTACCGTCAGGGTCTGCTTGCTCCTGCCAATATGCTACAAGTGCGGCTTGACCCCGCTTATGGAAACCATACGCGGCTGTTCCACGATAGCTAGTCGAATCAGTTCGATTCATCATAGTAGGTATGAGCGGCACGTTATACATGCCGGCAGATGCCATCATGATCACAACGCAGTTTTTAGCTAACATGCCAGCCTCAAGTAGTCGCTTTGTAAGCAAGTATTGATTTAGTACATTAAGCGCGAATGTAACCTCATGCCCCTCTGCTGTCACGATACACTTATCATTAAGAATCCCAACATTATTAACAAGCACATCAATTTTTTTTCCGTCGCTAATCAATTTTTTAGCTAATAATTCAACCTCAGTTTGAAGAGAAAGGTCCGTGACAATTGAGTTAACATACCTAGGGCTGGCATGAGTAAGTAAGGCAAGCTTTTTTGAATCACGCGCTACCGCAGTCACTGTAGCGCCATAATTAACTGCACCACTTACAATCGCCTCACCGATCCCCCCAGAGGCACCAGTAACCAACCAGCGTTGCTCAGAATAATTTCTATTATCATCTTGCCAAAACGGCCGACGAGCATAGTAGCCTAACCTCGTAAAGCTTGGAGTGAAACGGACATAAAATCGCATAATTTTAAGAAACATTGATGCAGTCATAAAAAAACTCCTAGGGTGCTAATCGACAACCAAAACGAATTGTTACCTGAAATATAGTATCATTATGCAAGTAGTTAAAGTAAAGGTATTCCATCGAGGCGTTGCTAAATTTATAGCTCGCGCAATTATTGTTCATTTAAAAGATCTTAATTTCATTAATTTGAATTGAGTCAGGAGGCAAAAATGACTTATAGAGTTATTCAGTGGGCAACAGGAGCAATGGGCAAAACTTGTTTGAGAGCTATTTTAGATCATCCTGATCTTGAGCTAGCAGGCCTTTATGTTCACAGTGATAGGAAAGTAGGCCGTGATGCTGGCGAAATTGCGCGTAGACAGACAACTGGAATCCTAGCGACAAAATCCTTTGATGAAATTCTAGCTATTGATGCTGATGTGGTCCTACATTGCCCATTGCTGCGGCAGTCTTACAATTTTTATGATAGCGATATTTGTCGCCTGCTGGCATCAGGGAAAAATGTGATTTCGATTAATAACTATTTTTCTTATCAGAATATAGCTCCCGACATCGCGTCTCCATTGCTAGCCAGTTGCCATCAAGGCAAAGCGACTCTTGCGGGTACCGGCTTAAATCCAGGTTTTGTAGCGGAGCGAATCGCCGCGGTGGCGTCTGGCGTATGCTTAGACTTAGAAAGCATTACCACCCGAGAAGTTTTCGACTGCATAGGCATGCCGAGCAAAGACTATGTATTTGGTGTAATGGGAATGGGGGTAGAGCCAGACAAGATAGATCTCAAAAAAGGTGGCTTTGCGATAATGTTTCGTCAAATGTATAGCCAGTCAATTAATGCATTAGCCTCAAGTTTAGGCATCACCCTAGATTCTATCGTGGCTGACAATCAGATCACATTAGCACCTGAAAACATCACTGCCCGAGCTGGCGTTATTTATAAAGGGACGATCGCAGCTACCAACTGGCAACACCACGGAATAGTCAATGGGAAACGAGTAATTACACACTCCGTTAATTGGGTTATGGGAGCGAATCTACCAGGCTACAAAGATTCCAATCACTGGGATATCCAGGTTAAAGGTAAACCTGGACTGAAGATTCAAATGAATCTGACTGAGGTAGAAAACGACTCGTCACAAACTAAAGCCGAGCAATACGCTGTGGCCGCTATGGTGATACAGTCGATCCCTTTGGTCGTCAAAGCCAAATCCGGTTTTTATACATTTCCAATTTCACCAACATGGAGCGCACGGTTTAATTAAAAGAAGAGATTTTATGACTTCTTGTTACAAAACCTCTTCTGAACTACGTTAGTCCATATTTCTAACTATACTAGCGGGAGCTGGATCAAGATACTCCTCCAGTTTGATAATCTTATCCCCGAATACAGTGCAAATAAGACAGGCATGAACCAATATTTGTATGCCCTCTTTGGTCACACCCGTTAGGATATGTTGCTGAAGATAGCCATTAGGTAGTCGTTCTAATCGCTGCACATCATATTTGCGATGATCCACATATCTTTTCCACTTTTCAAGAGATGCCATGTTCTCGTCGACTGTTTTTTCTTTGTTATCAAAATTATGCCAAATAATAGCATCATCTGCGTAGCAAGCTCTGGCGGCGGCGGTATCGCCACGTTCAATAGCATCCAAAAATTTTCTTGCCAAGCTTAAAACATCCATACTCTACCCCATTAATATTCAACAACATAAAAGCGTGAGACCGTATAGATTAATAACTTTTATTAATAGACTATACTAAATAAAAGATGATAGCATACTTGCATAACAAGATTAATTATCTCGAGCTAGGCTAAAATAATAAACAGCAACCGTTGTAGTAGATTGGCCGAGCATCACTCCCATAACTATTAATATTAGGAGAACTCCAATGAAATCACTATTTATCCTACTATTCTCTACTTTGATTTTACAACCCATAACTTATGCAGCTGAAAATGTGCACATTAACCATGAGGGTAAGACTATGGACTCAAAAATAGAGATCTATTTATCGATCATTGAAATCTGGAAAGCCAAGAATGTCGAGGCAGTGCTAGCACACCTGACTGACGATGTAATATGGCACTATGCTGCCGCTATTGAGCCACCCCTGCGAAGCAAACAAGAAGCACGAGTATGGCTAACAAAATTTGGTGGCGCCGTTACCGATTCTAAGTGGCGCGTTATTAATTATTCGGAAACGGAAACGCAATTATTTATTGAAGGTATCGAGGAATATATGACGCCCTCTGGCATACGCATAGTCCTCCCCTATTCAGGCATTTATGACTTCAGAGGCTCTAAGATCAGCGGATGGAGAGACTATTTCGATAGAGGACTGACTAATAGGCTTCAGGAAGGCGAGGCTGTACCTGACTTTGTAGAAGAACTAGCCGCTAAGCCGGCAGTCCAATAGAGGTATTACTCCATGCAAATTGACGGCTGTACCGCTCTCGTAACTGGAGCCAACAGGGGTATTGGTTTAGGTTTTGTTCGCCAATTACTTAAGCAAGGCGCAAAGCGGGTTTATGTTGCTTCACGTTCCATTGCTGACGCTAACGAAATTGTTAAAGAGGCGCCCGATAAACTCATCGCTTTAGAACTTGATGTCACGCAATCCAGCCAGGTTACATTGGCTACCCAGCGCTGCACAGACGTAAACCTTCTCATTAATAATGCAGGGGTCTATCTGGGCGAAACGTTAATGGAAGCTGAAACCATGGCCGCTATGCGTCTTGAGATGGAAGTTAATTATTTTGGAGTTGTTGCTATGTGTAGAGCTTTCGCGCCAATTTTAAAACAAAACGGTGGCGGCGCAATTGGAAATATTAATTCGGCTGGTGGGATTATTTCATCTCCAATAATGGGAGGATATAGTCCTTCAAAGTTTGCCTCTCGTTCGGCAACCGCATGCATTCGTGCTGAACTTGAGCCTTCAGGAATATTAGTGACAGCACTTATAGTAGGGGCTGTTGATACTCGAATGGCCGCTGCCGTAATCGGTGCAAAAGCGAAACCTGAGGATATAGCTCAGCAAGGCCTGTTCGCCATAAAAAATAATATCGATGAATGGGATACGGATCCCATGGCCATTAATGTTCGGGCAAAGCTCGCCTTAGACCCTAAAGCTATGGAAGCTATGATGAAAAAACGGTTAGAGTCTGGAGTTCTCAACACAGCAGAATCTACGAAAATATACTAAAATACCCTCCAGAATAACCGCTATGTCAACACAACCTTGGACTCACAGTATAACTCCGGCAAATCAAGTGGCCCGTTACCCTTTTCGCTTACTAGAGATCGCGCCGAGACAAGGTAACGCGAGTTATCGCTAGAGAACACTTGATCTTCCTAAACTAACAGATAGCTTCTGTTAGTTTTATAAAAGTAATACACAACACGTCTATTTTACCGCAAACGAATCCAGTAAATCCCGCAAGAGGATTGTTCCATTTACCATATTAACTACAGACACTTTTTCATCATTGCCATGAACACCCTGAAAATCTGATCGTGTTGCCATAAATGGACCAAAACCATATGACACGATGCCCAAGTCCCGAAAGAAATGACTATCGGTAAACCCTGTTGAAACACTTGGTATTACCTGTGAGCCAGGATAGTGTTTTTTAGTGACTCTTTGAATGTGATCAAACAATTCTGTTTCAGTCTCACTGCTTGCTGGGGAAAACTCCATGAGCCGCTCAATTTTTATATTGGGATCCGCAATTAGCAACTCCAGCTCTTTTACAAACACATCAATGCTTTGGTCAGGTAGCAAACGACAATCGAGCTCAAATTTAGCTTCCGCAGGCACAACATTAATCTTCGAGCTACCTTCAATTCGAGTGACGGAGCAGGTGTCACGTAATAACGAATGATGTTGCGGATTTCGTGTTTGTAGCGCCAACATGAATTCGGTATCCAGTATGTGTTTTGATATATTTGTATATTGCTCTTTAAAACCCATCGGCTGAGATGCAGCAATATCTGAGAACATCCGTTTTACTGGCTTAATTACCCTCGGCTTAAAGTTGGTTGTTGTTATTCGATGGCCTGCCTTAAATAGTCGAGTAACCGCAGTATGAACTTGAGGCGCCGAACCATGGCCAGGATTACCGGTTGCAGTAAGTCTTAACCATAAAGGGACTTTCTGGGTAACCTCGACAATAAAACTGACGTCATCGCCAACACGAAAACCAAAGCCGCCTTCATTGAGCAGAAATCCAACTTTTTCAAACATTTCCGGATGGTGTTTAACCATCCATCCTGCTCCATATTGACCGCCAGCCTCCTCATCAGCCGTAGCAAGAAACCATACATCTCTATTAAGTTTTTCTCCAGAGGCCGCTAGAGACAAAAATGCCTGAAATTGCGCGATACCCAGTCCCTTCATATCTAAGGCGCCGCGACCATAGATATAGCCGTCTTTTACTAAACCCTTATATGGATCTACACTCCAGTACTTTTCATCCGCCACTACAACATCAATATGATTTAAAAGAACAATACCTTGTTTGTCCCCGCCCGGTAATTTTGCCCAAATATTGCCTCTGCCTGTGGCAGATTCACCGACTTGAAACTCTATACCCGCCGCTGCTAAATATTTAGCGAAAAAGGCAACTCCAAGGGCTTCATTACCTGGTGGATTGACTGTATTGATTTGCAGATACTCCACCAGTCTATCTGGTGCGTCCTCAGCAAATTGGCCAACGGTATTACCAGCCTGAATTGAACAGCAAAATAATAACCCTATCAGCAGGTAATTACTTTTCCAAATATAATTATGCATACGATCTATCTCAATTAATTATTTATTCTAAACACTAGGAAATCTGCTCAACATTAACTTATCTAAAAATATAAGGTTTCGTGATATACAAAAATTAACGCCATTATCACAGTCTTTCCAACTGCCTAGCCCTCCAGCAACGGAAGCGTGTGCTGTGAGTCAAGATACTCATCAATCGAGACAATCCTTCCTGCTGTGATCTTCACAATAGCGCATGCTGGCATGGCAAATTTCTCCCCAGATGCCAAAACACCTCTTAGGATATGCAGCTGATAGAAACCACTGGGAATCGACTCACGAACAATAATCTCATAAACGATATCGGAAAGTTTGCGGTGCATCCATTGCAGCATTTTTAAGTTTTCTTCGACGGACTGAAACGACTGATCGAAATTATGCCAAAGTTTGGCATCCACAGCATAAATTTCACGTGTCGCTTCAATATCGCATCGTTCAAGTCCAGCCATAAAACGTTCACCGATCGAAAAATTCTCAGCATCAGTTGACGACATCATTTTGTGTCGTCTGTCTTTTGATGCATTTCGAAATAATCACGCCACTTACATACTTTATCGCCATTGAATTCGAATACGCCCATGTAAGGGTGAGCAATGCGATCCCCAGTCCTTGTATCGGTATACTCCTCATACCCTTCTACCAACAGGGCATCGTCAGTTTCAGCATGCCGGTCAATACGCCAGATAACATCGCTGGTTATCGAGTCGTATTTAGAAAGGAACTTTTGAACCCAAACTTTCCCGATAAGCGGCCTAGAACTCATGTGGTAATAATACTCAATATCATCGGTCAGATGGCTGAGAAAAGCTTGGTGGTTCTTACTCAAATTTGCATCACGTAACGCATTCACTATTTTCATTTTATCAGTCATTTTTTATTACTCTCTCTACTATTGTCAAAACTCCAATTGTCTTGCAGCCAAATCACTCAGAACTTCTTCTGTTCCTCCACCCAGAGCAAATATTCTCGACTCTCGTTGAATACGCTCGATCCTGTGATTACCCTGATACGCCTGTCCTCCAAGCACATGCATAGCGTCACGTGAAACGCGCTCAAGTACACCGGTGGCATGAAACTTCAACATGCACAGATCAGCGATCGGTAACTCATTATTTTCGAAGCGATACACACATTGGTCTAGATAACCGTAAGCAGCCCGAATTTCTCTCACCATCGCAACCAGCTTGTGGCGAATGCTTTGGTGATCAATCAGTCGTTTACCAAAAGTATGTCGATCTTTCGCCCACGCAATCGCATCCGCCGCAGCTGTTCTGGCCATCGCTAGCGTCGCGGCCACTCCGCTAAAACGCTCGATATTGAATTGTTCCGTTAGATAGCTAAACGCCCTACCTTCGTCGCCTAGCCGGTTAGTGACGGGTACTTTTACCGAGTCGAACGATATCGTACCGTTGCTCGCGCTATACCAACTAAGGCCTCGCACCGGCTCAACAGCTATACCCTCACTCGCAGAATCAATAAGCAGAAGAGTTAGGCCTTTGCTGCCTGTACGCACCACCGTCAGTATCCAGTTAGCTCGCGTAGCTCCGGAAATAAGCGTCTTGGCGCCATTTACAACATAATGATCGCCATCGAAATCGGCGCTCATCGAGAGACCCGCCACATCAGAGCCGCCGCCAGGTTCGGTAACTGCGAAAGCGATCTTTTTTTCGCCTGCAAGAACAGGGCGTACAACTGATTCCAACAGTTGTGGTGATCCAAATTTTGCCACCGGAGGCAAACCTATCCATAAGGTTGCGATATCGGCAAACACGACCCCAGAACCGTGGCGGTGAAATTCCTCGGCAAAAATGATTCGGTGATATAGATCGACATCCTCAGTCCACCCACCAAGTTCAGCTGAAAAACCGAAACCGAGTAACCCAGCCTTTGCAGCTTTTTTATAAATCTCATCTGGAAACGTCCCTGCCTCACTCCAGGCATCGAGATCCGGGGCAATATGTTCATCGACAAAGATGCGCAGCGTAGCACGCCACTCTTCATGTTTCTTACCGAGGCCAGAAGTACGCGGGCGCAATCCATCAAAGTCATTCATGGCAATTTTTTGACTCACTTGCTTTATTAGACTAAAGTATCATATCACAGGCTATTCGAGCCAACAAACGGTAAAAAGGACACAAAAATGACTGAAGAATTTGTACGTGTAGCAGTAATAAATGCGGGGTTAATTTTGGTTTTAATGTTTAGTCTCTGGGGATTAAGCGTAGCTATCCGCGATTCAAGTATTGCAGATATTTACTGGGGCCTAGGGTTTGTCATCGCTGTATTTTTTACAGCCTCCATCTCTGATGGCGTCGCAGAACGTCAATCGTTAGTTCTTTGGCTCACAACGATATGGGGAATACGGTTAGCAATTTATATTGGCTGGCGAAACTGGGGTGGCGAAGACCCTCGTTACGCGCGCTTTCGGCAGCATATTGAGTCAAAAGGCGGTAACTACGCAATCCATAGCCTGAAACATGTATACCTGCTACAAGGACTCTTTATGTGGCTAGTGTCGCTGGTGCTCATATTTTCAATGACCATGAGCGATCCGATGAGCCTCGGAACGCCGGCTTATATCGGTGTCGCTTTTTGGACCATCGGTATGATTTTCGAAACAGTTGGCGATTGGCAATTGTCACGCTTTCTTGGGGACCCTGCGAATAATGGCAAAGTCATGGACCGCGGTTTATGGCGTTATACCCGACATCCCAATTACTTCGGTGAAGCCTGCGTGTGGTTTGGCTTCTTTTTGATAGCAATGGATAACATCGCCGGCATTGTAACCATTATTAGTCTTGCCACAATCTACTACGCACTTCTAGGCCCTACTGGAAAGGGGCTGCTAGAACAGCGAATGAGTAAAAAGCGTCCAGATTTTGAGGCCTACAAGCAACGCACGAGTGGTTTCTTTCCTCTACCCCCCAAGTCATCAGAGTGACAACAAACTGCACTGGCTGGTGGCCTGCACACACGGCATCAAAGACGGTGATGATCTAGCCTATGAACTACGCTAAAAAAACTATAGATCTTCACAATTTTCCGTTTCGAGATGTGTGTTTTCCATCAGCGGAGATGGCCATTGAAACTCGTTCTGACGGCAGTCTCGTCGTGACACCAGTTATCAAACTCAAAGAATACATCCCCAACTTATCAGTAGTCATGTCGCAACAAGCAAAAGACCGACCGGAACAGCCATATCTGAAAGAACGAGACGCGAATGGGGAATGGTTTGCTATTAGCTACGCGGAGATGTTTAGAGATAGCTCTGCAGTTGCGGCATGGTTACTCAAACAAGGCATCGACAATAGTAGACCAGTACTGATTTTGTCGGCCAACTCAATTCATCATGCAGTATTCAAATATGGCGCTATGGCGGCACAGATTCCTGTATGCCCAGTGAGTATCAACTATTCATTGATAGGCGGGGACTATGGTCGATTAAAACACGTCATCAATCTGCTCAACCCTGCTATTGTTTTTGCGGAGCATACTGATCGGTATAAGGCAGCACTTAATTCCGTCGATTTCGCCGACGCAGTTATTATCACGGCTAATCCGGATATTCTCGATCGCACTGCGATCGCAATGGCAGAAATATTGAAAACCGATATAACTGAAAAAGTCAGTGAATCTATTTTCTCGATTGACCCCGACGCTCCGGCTGTCTATATGCTGACTTCAGGCTCAACAAGTTTACCCAAGGCGGTCATTCATACGCAACGCATGATCACTGCAAATCTCGCCCAAGTTTGCCAGGTATTAGGTGAGACGGCCGGCTGGGACGATCAGATGCTCGACTGGCTACCCTGGAATCACGTGTCCGGCGCATCCACTAAAATGGGTGTCATGGTAAGCGGCGGCACGTTGCACATTGACGCAGGCAGACCGATGCCTGGCGAATTCGACACGACGGTGAAAAACATCAAAGACGTTCCAGTGAAATTTTTCACTAACGTACCTGCCGGCTATGCCATGCTTGCCGACGCGATGGATACCGATCCCGAGTTACAAAATGCGTTCTTCGGCAGCCTACGCCTAGCATTGTACGGAGGCGCAGGGCTTCCTCAGGCACTTTATGATCGCTTTCAAAAGCTCGCCATCGAAGTGACTGGCAAAAAAGTTTTCTTCACGACGGGTTATGGGGCCACTGAAACGTCATCTGGCTGTATGGCTATCTATTTCGAATCTGAAGAAGTTGGTATCGGTCTACCCATGCCCGGACTCACAATAAAACTAGTGCCAGAGAACGATCGTTACGAAGTTCGCATGTATGGCATCATGGTGACTCCAGGCTATGTTGACCAAGACTCTAGCGATCTATTCGATGACGAGGGGTTCTTAAAGATCGGAGACTATGCAACCTTCATAGAGCATAATGATATCAGCCGAGGATTGAAGTTTGCTGGCCGATTGGCTGAAGAATTCAAGTTAGCAAACGGCACTTGGGTGTCCGGCGGAACATTAAAAGCAGAATTAATTCAGACGCTATCTCCGCTGATAAGCGATGCTGTTATTTGTGGACTTAATGCCGAGTATCTTGCAGTACTTGTTTGGCTAAACCGCGCAACTGCGGAGCGATATTTTGAACGAAATTTGCCAACCACGCCTGAGGACCTAGCCCGCGACAAGGAATTGCGTTCATGGATCGTAGAGGCCGTGGAGGAGTACAACGAACGAAGCCCAGGTAGTAGCACGAGAATCAAGCGTATTGGATTTCTGATTGAACCTCCGAGCATCGATGGCCATGAAATCTCAGACAAGGGAACTGTTAATCAGTCAGTAGCCTTACAGCGAAGAGCTAGTGATGTGGAACGACTTTACTCAGAAATTCCTAATGATTTTGTAATTATACTGGATTAACCATGCGACCTACCTTTCCGACAGTTGAGCAAGTACTCGAACTCGAGAAAATTTTAGAACACACCATTCCTGACAATTGGCAGGATCAAAATGGTCACGTCAATATTCAGTACTACCAGACACTTTACGACCTTTCTGGCTGGGCTATGTTTAATCAACTAGGCGTTGACCAAAACTACTTTTTAAAAAGAAAACTTGGACTTTTTGATCTAGAGCACCACCTTTACTACCTGAGTGAATTGCACGTCGGTGATATCGTATCGCTACACTGCCGATTCCTCGCAAGAAATCACAAACGCATGCAAGGTATCATATTCATTGTGAATAAAAGCCGGAATTTGCTGTCCTGCACATTGGAGTTTATTGCAACAGGTGCCAACCTTCAAACTCGCCGCACAGATAATTTCCCTGCCGACGTTAGCGCAAATCTTGATCGAGCCCTCAGCACGGACTCAGATATTTTGTGGCCTGCTCCTATCTGCGGAGCAATGTCCATTAGATGAATCAAGATAAACGTGTTTTCTTTAGCCTAATACCCGCCGCTTCCGCATCCCAAGTGTCGGCTGTAATACCTTCGTCACGAATCGCGAATTTCATGAGCTTATTAGTTGGGGTTTTCGGTAGTTGGTCCAAAACTCGAACAAATCTTGGCACCATGTAATGAGGCATAAGCGGAATCAAGTAGTCGATAAGAAATTTCGCATCAATTTCCTCTCCAGGTTTCGCAACAACAGCAACAAGAATATCCTCGTCCCCCAATTCGCTAGGTATGCCCACAACTGCAGCTTCGGCCACTGAGTTGTAGCCCAGCACTTCACTTTCAACTTCCAGCGAAGACACATTCTCGCCACGGCGGCGAACCGCATCTTTCAGGCGATCAACAAAGAAATAATTTTCGTCTTCATCTTTCCGCACAAGATCACCGGTATGAAACCAACCATTTCGCCATGCGATAGCTGTCGCATCCGGTCTATTGAGATAACCCAGACAAGTTTCCCACGGTTGGTCCATTCGGACTAGCAGTTCACCAACCTCGCCAGGCGCACATTCGTAGTCATGCTCGTCCACAACGCGACATTGACAGCCAGTACGCGGCGTACCCATACTCCCGGCGACTCCATCTTCGGTGGTAATCACCAATGGCACCGATAACTCACTCATATTGAAACCTGAACAAAGCCTAAAGTTGTAACGCTTTGCAACCTCTATTGCTTGATCATTAAGAATACCGTTAATTATTTTTAATGAATTGTCGACATTCTCTTCTTCAACCGGCGCATTCGCGAGAAATGCCGCCATCGAACCGATAAGACCAGAGGTCGTTGTCGCGTTGCTTTCTTTAACTCTTTTCCAAAAGTTCTGGGTGCTAAAGCCATCGTAAAGGGCCATCGTAGCGCAATTGGTGATCGCCGCCATTGTGGGGGAAACACCACCAACGTGGAACATCGGTAAGTCGATCAGTATGCAATCATCGCTTGTCATATAGCCGTAGGCGCCCTTGCCCACACTGACCTGTTGCAAATATGGGCACAGAACTCCTTTGGACGGCCCAGTTGTTCCAGAAGTGAAGATCACCATTTGCGGATCCCACGGCTGCATGTCAGCGGGTGTCGACACTTCGCCGTCAAATTCCAAATGGGTCGCCGAAACTTTAATTTTTTCGCCGATTTTTCCGTCTTCTCCACCTACACTGAGAACAGTGTCCAGTGATGTCTCGATATCAGCTAAGCGATCAATCAGCTCCGGATGGGCCACCATCACTGTACCTTTAGTCTCTCGAATTACGTGCTCAAGTATTCTCCCTCGATAATCCAAATTCAGCGGTACGAAAATTGCGCCTAGATAGTTTAATGCGAACCAAGTCCGAATAACCGCCGGACCATTGGGAAGCCAAGCCAGCACGTAGTCACCACGTTTGATACCGAAGCTTTCAAATAATGCAGCTGTTTGCCGAGTCTTAGTCAGTGTTTCTCGATGCGTCCAGGTAGTGCCGTCAGCAAAACGGCAGCAAACATTGTCTGGTGCATTAGCCGCGTTCCGCTCCAGCATAAAGGGTAAAACCGAATTTTCCTGCGTCGGTCGTGAAGTATCGAACCAGTACGGATGCGCTGTGTTCATATATACTCTCGCTTCATCGGTCTATAGCTGATGAAAGTTAGTAAATTTAACGGCGTCAGTGTTAGTGTTAATCTCGTTGACCACAGACCCGAAACCTTCTGGCACTCTACAAAGTAGTAAAAATTGTAGCACTGCCAAATGTCCCAGTCAAAAGCCAATCCGTCCATACTTGTGTACTTTAATTCGCCTATTTTTATAGATTAAAAATATTTAATACAATCTCATCGGGCGTGGGCGCCTAAAAAATAATATCTAATTGTTGTGTAAGTTTTGAAG
>TARA_B110000211_G_scaffold150797_1_pt1 | contig 26901 bp, 30 predicted proteins | sample TARA_B110000211 | Tara Oceans TARA_B110000211 (sample SAMEA4397516) | marine metagenome | biome: Polar Biome; feature: [DCM] deep chlorophyll maximum layer (ENVO:01000326); material: water (ENVO:00002006), including particulate matter (ENVO:01000060) such as... | depth 30 m
ATCGAAATGGTGAAAGGTAATTCATGGAGTATGCATTTCTTCTGTTCGCATTTGTTTGCGGTTTAACGGTTAAACTTATTGGGATCCCCCCGTTAGTAGGTTACTTAGTCGCGGGCTTTTTACTCAACTTTTCAGGCTACACGCTCACTGATGATCTTACCAAGATAGCCAACTTAGGTATTACCATCATGTTGTTCACTATTGGTTTAAAGTTAAACATTCGCGACTTAAGTAAACGCGAAGTATGGGCCGGTAGTATTACCCACACCCTCATCTGGGTGGGCATCGTGACTTGCGGTGTATATGGCATTGCTGCTGTAGCCAGCCAGTATATAGAAGGGCTAACGTGGCAAAGCGCTACGCTGATTGCTTTTGCGTTAAGCTTCAGCAGTACGGTTTGTGTTATTAAGGTGCTAGAAGAAAGCGGTGAAAGTAAAACCCGTCATGGCCGACTTGCCATTGGTATTTTGGTTATGCAGGATGTGTTTGCTGTTATATTTTTAGTGGCTGCCACAGGCAAACTCCCTTCGGTGTGGGCACTTGGGTTGTTGGCACTTATTCCCGCGATGCCGCTTATTAACCGTGTTATCAATAAGTCAGGTCACGGAGAGTTACTCCCTCTTACTGGGTTCATTCTTGCCTTAGGCGGCTATCACCTATTCGAGCTGGTGAATATCAAAGGCGATCTAGGTGCTCTGATATTTGGCATTATGTTAGCGCAACATGAAAAGGCCAGTGAGCTTGCTAAATCGTTGCTTAGTTTCAAAGACTTATTCTTGATAGGCTTCTTCCTTACCATCGGGCTGACCGCGCTTCCTGATTTCAATATGATTATTATCGCGTTGGTATTCTGTTTGTTTATCCCTATAAAGGCCACCCTATTCTTTGGCTTATTTACGTCACTTCGATTACGAGGCCGAACGTCTTACTTAAGCAGCCTAGTGCTGTCTAATTTTAGTGAGTTTGGACTTATTGTAGGCGCGCTTGCGGTATCTCTGGGTTTATTGGCTGAAAGCTGGTTAGTAGTGATTGCACTTTCATTGTCAGTCTCTTTCGTTATTACTAGTGTGCTGTATCGCACCTCGCATTCTCAATATCATAAATATAAAGACACGATTAAACGTTTCGAAAAAAACCGCCGGCTTAAAGAAGACATTTACCCTGCTTTGCACAAAGCTGAGTTTTTAGTATTGGGAATGGGACGGGTTGGGCAAGGTGCGTTTAATGCGCTGTCTAAACTTGCCGAGGTGAGTGTATGGGGTATGGACGCCGATAGAGTGAAAGTAAAGCAGATGGCCAGCGAAGGCTTAAACGTTATTTGCGGTGATGGTGAAGATGTAGACTTGTGGGACAACCTAGAACTTAAAAATGTTCACTTAATTTTATTAGCGCTGCCTTCTATACAAGATGCAATCAATATCACCCGTCAGCTTAGAAACGCGGGTTATACCGGTAAAGTAGCAGCGATCGCACGGTATGAAGATGAAGTTAATCATTTGCTAGAACAAGGCGTTGATAAAGTATTTAACTTTTTCACCGAGGCGGGTTTAGGTTTTGCCGAAGAAAGTTTAGCCTATGCAAATACGCAACAAAAATAGTCGACTATTCTTAATGCAAACAAAGGATGAAGTGATAACCATTTCTATTTGTATGCCATTGTTTTTACAGTAATTTTTTGACATTTACGTATTTTCACTCTACACTAGCGTCATATTGATAATTAAGGTTTTTATTATGCAAGGTGACAAACAAGTCGTCGCGAAGCTGAATGATGTACTCACCAGTGAGTTAACGTCTATAAATCAGTACTTTCTGCATGCACGTATGTTCAAGAATTGGGGCTTACAAGAGCTCAATGAAAAGAACTACAAAAAGTCGATTAAAGACATGAAGCAAGCAGATGAGTTGATTGAGCGCATTCTATTTTTAGAAGGGTTACCTAATCTTCAAGCGTTGGGCAAACTTTACATTGGTGAAGATACTGAGGAAATGCTGAGCTGCGATGCCAGGTTCCAAAAAGAGCAGCTACCACTGTTACGTGAAGCTATCGCGCTGTGCGAAGAGAAGCAGGATTACGTTACGCGCGACATCCTAGAATCAATTTTAGAGTACGAAGAAGATCATTTAGATTGGATTGAAACTCAAGAATATCAAATTGGCGCTATGGGTATTGAAAACTACCTTCAGGCGCAAGTAATGGGAGATGACTAATGAAAGGTAATCAAACCATCATTAAAGGTCTAAACGAGCTACTTTCTTACGAATTGGCCGCTATGGATCAATACTTCATTCATTCTCAAATGTATTTAGATTGGGGGCTCACTAAACTTTATGAGCGTATCGATCACGAATTTGACGATGAGCGTGGCCACGCCACTAAACTTATCGAGCGTATGCTGTTTTTAGAAGGCGTACCAGACATGGTCACGCGAACTGGCTTTAAAGTAGGTTCAGATGTACCTGAAATGCTTGAGAGCGACCTTCGTGTTGAATATGAAGTAGATGCAAAACTTAAAGAAGTCATCGCGCTATGTGAATCTGAAAAAGACTACGTAACACGTGACATCTTAGTTGTACTGCTTGACGATACCGAGCGCGATCACGCCCATTGGTTAGAGCAACAACTTGGCTTAGTGAAACGCCTTGGCTTGTCTAACTACTTGCAGTCTCAAATGTAATTAATACTACATTGTCGTTTCGAAGTTCAGGTAGCTTGGTGCTGCCTGACCTTCTATATTTAACCGCAATTGCCATTTCATTTTTTCTTCGTTACAGCTTCCCAACATAAACCAACCTGACCATTCGCCATTGTGTTTATTTTCAAGCAGCACGGGCACTTTACCCATGTACATGTTCACGCCCTCTATCCAAGCACTTTCTATCTTTGTGCCTACAGGTAAATCGAGTACTAAGGTAATAGAGGTTTCAGGTTCTACTTTCTCTGAAAATTCCGCGTAAGCATGCCTGCCATGTATTAAAAATTCACAGTGCTCGTTGACAAATGTACAGCTCTCTCCTATTTCCTTTATGGAGCCCGAAGAAGGCGTAGCGGACATTTGGTATTGATGCACTGCAAATACACATACTGCAACGAGAAAAATGCAAAGCGGGGTAAGCCACCTTTGTGAATAAAATGATCTCTTTTTGTTACTGTTATTTAGCATTTCTTAAATTTTGTATATTTCTTCATTGATGGAGATCAAGCTCAGGTAGTTTATGGTATCTTTTTGTAATTAAAAACCTTATCATCCGCGTACCAACTGGCTTGGAGACTATAATTATTACTCTTTCCGAGCTCGGTGTGAAGCGTTATTCCGTTGCTTTCGCATGTCTAGACCGTACTTGAACGGCTGTTGGAGACCATAGTTCATTTGAAGTGGAAGATTCATTAAAATGAGTGAAATAAGCCAAGCACAACCTGACTACAATTATAAAGTAGTTAGGCAATTTACCATTATGACCATAGTCTGGGGTATCATTGGTATGGGCCTAGGGGTATTTATTGCCGCGCAATTATTTGCACCTATGCTTAACTTTGACACACCATGGCTAACGTTTTCGCGTCTGCGTCCTTTGCACACCAATGCCGTTATTTTTGCCTTCGGCGGCTGTGCGTTGTTCGCAACGTCATACTACATCGTTCAGCGTACCTCTCAGGTTAGACTGTTCAGTGACAAACTTGCTGCATTTACGTTTTGGGGCTGGCAAGCCGTTATCGTATTGGCAGTAGTTTCTCTACCTTTAGGTTTAACCAGCTCGAAAGAATACGCTGAACTAGAATGGCCAATCGATATATTGATTACGCTAGTCTGGCTCGCTTATATCATTAACTTCTTCGGAACCCTAGTTATCCGAAAAGTGTCGCATATTTATGTTGCGAACTGGTTCTTAGGGGCGTTCATGCTTACCGTTGCTGTATTGCACATTGGTAATAGCATGGCCATTCCGGTGTCTTTCACTAAGTCTTATTCATTGTATGCAGGCGCAGTAGACGCCATGATGCAGTGGTGGTACGGCCATAACGCAGTAGGTTTCTTCCTAACTGCTGGCTTCTTGGGCATGATGTATTACTTCGTTCCTAAGCAAGCAGGTCGCCCAGTTTACTCGTACAGATTATCTATTGTTCACTTTTGGGCATTGATTTCATTGTACATTTGGGCTGGTCCTCACCACTTACATTATACTGCCCTACCCGATTGGACACAGTCGCTAGGTATGGTGATGTCTATCATTCTATTCGTTCCTTCTTGGGGCGGAATGATAAACGGTATAATGACGCTATCTGGTGCATGGCATAAATTGCGTACTGACCCTGTATTACGTTTCTTAATTGTTTCATTGTCTTTCTACGGTATGTCTACCTTCGAAGGCCCAATGATGGCAATTAAAACAGTTAACGCACTGTCTCACTACACAGACTGGACTATCGGCCACGTACACTCAGGTGCACTAGGTTGGGTAGCCATGGTATCAATTGGTTCTATTTACCACTTAATACCTATCCTGTTTGGTCAGCCAGCGATGTACAGCACACGTCTTGTTAATGTTCACTTCTGGTTAGCAACAATTGGTGTGGTGCTATATATCGTAGCAATGTGGATGTCAGGTGTTCTTCAAGGGCTAATGTGGCGTGCAGTAAATGCTGACGGTACATTAACGTATAGCTTTGTAGAATCGCTTGAAGCGTCTAAACCTTTCTATGTGGTTCGTTTCATTGGTGGTTGTTTCGTGGTTACTGGCATGCTTATCATGGCCTACAACACATGGAAAACCGTTCGTGCCCCTAAAGGTAGTATCGCTGCTGATGTTACAACTCAGCCAGCGTAATAAGGAGACGACATAATGAAAAATCCACATGAGTTAATTGAAAAAAATGTCGGCCTGTTAACCGTGCTAATCCTTGTTGCGATTAGCTTCGGTGCCATGGTTCAAATTACGCCGCTGATGTTTCAGCAGCAAACAATGGAACCGGTAACAGGCTTACGTCCTTATACAGCATTAGAATTAGAAGGCCGTGACATCTATATCCGTGAAGGATGTGTTGGTTGTCACAGTCAGATGATTCGTCCGTTCCGTGCCGAAACAGAACGTTACGGTCACTACAGTGTTGCTGGTGAGTCAGTATGGGAACACCCTTTCCTTTGGGGTTCTAAGCGTACTGGTCCTGACCTAGCACGTGTTGGTGGGCGTTACAGTGATGAATGGCATCGTGTTCACCTGCTTAATCCGCGTAACGTGGTACCTGAGTCGAATATGCCTGGTTTCCCATGGCTTGCAGAAAACAAACTTGACGGTAAGTTAACCGCCAAGAAGATGGAAGTTTTCCAAGGCTTTGGCGTACCGTATACCGACGAAGATGTCGCGGGAGCACAAGCGGCAGTACAGGGTAAATCTGAAATGGAAGCCCTTATTGCATACCTACAATCTCTTGGCACACATTTGAAATAATATGGATCAAGGAATAGTAGGTAGCATTTTTACTGTCATCGTCTTTGTTAGTTTCATTGGCATAGTTTGGTGGGCTTTTAGTAGCCGCAACAAGCAAAAGTTTGATGAAGCGGCGAATTTGCCTTTCGCAGACGAAGACAAAGAAAAATCAAAAGAAGATTAGCAGGAGTCTCGAACTTATGAGTATGTTTTGGACAATATGGATTTCAGTGATAACCCTAGGGTTAATCATTGGTTGCTATTTCCTTCTGCGCTGGTGTTTGTCTAACCAAACAGGCGTGCCAGAAGGAGAATCAATGGGGCATGAATTTGACGGCATCGAGGAGTTGAATAACCAACTTCCTCGTTGGTGGACAATCATGTTCTACATGACAATCATTTGGGGTTTTATCTATCTTGCCCTTTATCCTGGATTGGGTTCATACGAAGGCTTATTTGGCTGGAAGAGCTCAAACCAAGGCATATTGACGCTTGAAGAATCGGCGCAAGCGCGTATCGATGCAAAAGAGCAAGGCAAGTTTGTAGAGTACGATCGTGAGTTGGATTATGCAGCTGAAAAGTTCGACCCAATTTTCGAAGCGTATGCGCAAATTCCTGTTGAGGAACTAGCGAAAGACCCTGAAGCGAATAAAGTAGGACAGCGTTTGTTTATGCAAAACTGTTCTCAGTGTCACGGTTCTGATGCTCGCGGGCAAAACGGTGGTTTCCCTAACCTTACTGATAACGATTGGTTATATGGTGGTTCGGGTGCAAAAATTGTTGAAACCCTAACGTTAGGCCGTAAAGCCGCTATGCCAGCATGGATAGATGTTATGGGCGAGCAAGGCATCGAAGAAGTGGTTGAATATGCATTAAGCCTAAGCGGCCGTGATGTAGACCAGCAACTTGCTGATGCAGGTAAAGTTCGCTTTGCTGCATGTGCTGCCTGTCATGGTATGGACGGTAAAGGTAACCAAGCACTTGGTGCGCCTAACCTGACTGACAACATTTGGTTATATGGCGGAAGCCATCGTGCGGTTACTGAAACACTAACCTACGGCCGAAATGGTGTTATGCCTTCATTCAAGAAAACCTTGGGTGATGACAAAATCCACGTTGTTGCATCGTACGTTTATAGTCTTTCTAACGACTAAATTCGTATAACCAACAATAATGCTAAAAAGCCTCGTTATCACGGGGCTTTTTTTATGAGAAAATACACCTCTTCAACTGGATGCCTTATTTTTCCTATCGCGCCGGTTTTCCTGTAGTAAACGAGTTGATGTAATTAATGAATACACCCTGGTATAAACAATTTTGGCCCTGGTTCCTTATTGCTGTTCCCCTAATTACATTAGTAATGGGTGGCGTGTTATTGAAATTGGCTATTTCAACCGAAGACAGCTTAGTAGTAGACGATTATTACAAAGAAGGTAAAGCCATTAATGCCCGGCTAGATAAAGAAGCCATCGCGAAACGCAAAAACATAACAACAGAGTTAACCATTACTGATGGCAGTATTGCAGTAAAATTCCATTCAGGTATTCCTCAAGAAGGAAACGCCCTTAAATTGAATTTTTATCATGTGACCATCGAAGAGCGTGATGCAAGTGTATTATTAAGTCGTGATGCTAATGGTATTTACCGTGGTTTTGTGGAAAAGGACTTAACCGGTAAATGGCAAGTCTCGCTTTCTCCTGTAGACGACAGCTGGAAAGTACAAAATACGTTGCAACTTCCCTACTCTGGCGCCATCAAGTTTAATCCGTAATGAGCGAAAACCTTTGTTACCATTGCGCGTTACCTAACGATGCAACACACAAATATGAAGCAGTAATATTAGGCGAAACCAGGCAGCTCTGCTGCCCTGGTTGCCAAGCTGTTGCTCAAGCCATCGTTGATAATGGCTTGGAAGATTATTATCAGTTTCGTACTGAGCCTGCCCAAAAGTCAGACGATGGTATATTAGAAAGCCTTTCTGCGCTTAACGTTTATGACGACCCAGCCCTTCAAGAAGAGTTTGTTTTTGACGAAGGACAGCACAAGCAAATACAGCTAACCCTTGAAGGCATAACGTGTGCAGCGTGCGGTTGGCTGATTGAAAAGCAGCTTTCAAAAGTATCAGGTATTGCGCAAGTCGCCGTAAACGTTCAAGAGCGTCGCGCACTAATAACCTGGGAACCCGATGTTATTAAACTTAGCCAGATACTCACCACACTAAAACGCATAGGGTATGTTGGCTCACCGTTTCACCCAGATGAACATGAAGCGAGTTATAAACGCGAGCAAAAATCGTTTATTAAAAAGTTAGGCTTGGCAGGCATCATGACCATGCAGGTGATGATGCTAATGGCTGGGCTTTACTTCGATTGGTTTGGTGCCATTGAACAAGAAACCCGTCAATACTTTTATTGGGTTGCACTCACCCTTACCACCCCCGTAGTACTTTATTCAGGAAGCGCGTTCTATTTAGGTGCTTTGAAGGCAATAAGCGCAAAAACCGTGAATATGGATGTGCCTGTCACCCTCGCGGTATTTGGCACCTACTTTGCGGGTTTACGTTCCACTTTGCTTGAGCAAGGTGAAGTGTATTTTGAATCCATATGCATGTTTATCTTTCTACTGCTGTTGAGCCGATTCCTTGAACATAGAAGCAGGCACCGTGCGGCGCAAATTTCAGCCAATATGATGCAATATATTCCGGTTTCAGCGGCTAAAATTGAAGGTGATGGCAGTATCGTTCAGATCCTTGCAAAGCAATTAGCGCCCAATGATGTAGTACTAGTGAAGCCCGGTGAGACCATCCCTGTCGATGGTATTGTGCTAGACGGTACCGCTGCGGTTGATGAGTCTATGTTAACGGGAGAATTTAACCCCGTCAGTAAATCGGCCAGCCATGTAGTTTACGGCGGTACAGTAAACCAAGATGGCACACTAACGGTTAAAGTGACCCAAAGCTTAAAGCATGCCTTGGTCAATCAAATCGTGCGTTTACAAGCTAGCGCCATGGCAAGCAAGCCAAAAGCTGCGCAGATTGCCGATAACTTTTCCCGTTACTTTGTGTTCTCGGTATTGCTGATATCGGCTTTAACGTACAGTTATTGGTCGTTTGTGGGCAGTGAAGATGCTTTTTGGATCACCATCTCTGTATTAGTGGCAACCTGCCCTTGTGCGCTAGGCTTAGCCACACCTTCAGCGTTAACCTGCGCTATGGCGAAGCTGAATCGTCAGGGCATTTTGTTAAAGCGTGCTGACGCCTTAGAGCAACTTAACGATATTGATACCATTGCCCTTGATAAAACCGGCACACTGACCGAAGGTAAGTTCTCATTGCAACAGCGCTGGTTTGCTAAAGGGGTAGATCCAGTGCAGGTAATGGCGCTAACTACATTGTTAGAGTCTCGTTCTGAGCACCCTATTGCCCGTGCCTTCGACAACGATAATGTTAAGTCAAAACATAGAACCCTGCCTAATACCATGAACGGATTTACCGTTACACCAGGTGGCGGCATTAGTGGTGAGATAGACAACGTCGTTTTTACTATGGGTTCAGCCGTATTTTGTAATTTATCAACCACCTCAAAGGTAGATATACCGGCAAATGTGTTTTTGTGTGCCGACGGTGTATTAATGGCCGCGTTCTGCGTAAATGATAGCTTGCGGCAAGATGCCTTAGCGACACTCACCGCACTGAATGAACATCAATTAGTGGTGCTAAGTGGCGACACACAGAAAAACGTTGATGCACTTACTGCTAGTTTACCAATCAACTTAGCAAAGGGTGGCTTATCACCGGAGCAAAAATATTCACAGGTGCATACTTTGCAAAAGCAAGGTCGCAAAGTCATGATGATGGGCGACGGTATAAACGATGCCCCTGTTCTTGCTAGCGCAGATGTGGCGGTTGCGGTAGGAAACGCCACAGATGTGGCCAAAACAGCCGCCGATGTTATTTTGCTAGGAGACAGCTTGCTATCGGTGCCAACCTTATTTTCTGTGGCGAAACAGGCAAAACGTAAAATTCAGCAAAATATTGCATGGTCAGTAGGTTACAATATTATCATTCTACCCTTTGCAGTGTCGGGGTTACTCTCTCCCTGGATGGCCGTGGTTGGCATGTCACTGAGTAGTATTATTGTGGTCACCAATTCAACGAGGTTATTAAGTAAATAATATGAGTATCATTTACGTCTTAATTCCCATCGCTATTATTATTGTTGCGCTGGCACTGGTTATCTTTTTCTGGGCGGTAAAAACCAATCAGTTTGAAGATCTTGATAGACAGGGCTACAGCATTTTGTTTGATGATGATTTATCAGGTGATGAAAAGAAGCTAGCCGAGCAGCGAAAGCAGTTACAACAACGCAAAGAAACAGATGACAGAGATTAATATATTCTCTGCTTTTTTCATTGGAATTGCTGGCGGCGTGCATTGTGTGGGTATGTGCGGTGGTATTGTTGCCGCACTACGCACAGTAACGCCAAGTAATGAACCGGCATTACCCTACACCCTTGCCTATAATTTTGGCCGTATCCTCAGCTACACATTAGCCGGCGCTATTACAGGCGCTGTCGGCCAAATGGCCACCGAGTTTGTGCCTATTGCTAAACCCGTTTTATCTTTGATTAGTGGCGTTATGCTGCTGCTATTAGCGTGTTATTTGGGAAAGTGGTGGCAAGGCTTGAATTATATTGAAGCTATGGGACGCGGCTTATTTAAAGCTATTCAGCCAATATCTAAACGATTTCTTCCATTCAAAAGCCCGGTTTATGCACTACCCTATGGTTTTATATGGGGCTGGCTACCCTGCGGGTTGGTCTATTCCACGTTAACGTGGTCATTAGCATCGGGGTCGGCCGTTGACGGCGCTGCCATCATGTTATTTTTTGGGTTAGGTACTCTGCCCACTTTGTTAGCTGCAAGCGCAGGTAGCCAGTACCTAATAGCTGGTTTTAGGCACCCCGTGGTAAGACAATGCTTTTCCGTAATAGTGGCTATTTACGCTCTCTTTTTAATTTATGCAGCAATTTCATAAACAAAAGAGTAAGATTAATATTAAGTCGACCCTATTTATAGTTTGAACCTATGAGCAAAGGAAGCCAATTCTCAATTCATTGTCAAAATTGCAGTTTCAGCCACTTGTGTTTGCCCGTTGCGCTAAACAAGACTGAGATTGAATCTTTAGATGATATTATTGAGCGAAAGAAACCCCTTCACAAGAGTGATTTGCTGGTAAAGTCGGGAGATAAATTCAACTCTCTTTACGCAGTACGCACGGGCTCTTTTAAGTCTTTCGTCACCAATTCAGATGGTGAAGAGCAGATTACAGGTTTTCACTTCCCTGGCGATATTATCGGCTTCGATGCCTTACGGGAAAATAAGCACCAAAGTTATGCTCAGGCATTAGAAACCGCCATGGTGTGCGAATTACCGTATGAAACGCTTGATGAAATGTCGGTTCAATTTCCTAAGTTAAGACATCAAATAATGAGTTTTATGAGTGCGGAAATTAAACAAGATCATGATCTCATGATGTTGCTTAATAAACGCTCAGCGGAAGAACGTCTATTGTATTTCCTCTCTCAGCTTTCTCAACGTTTCGAAGAACGTGGATTTTCAAATAAAGAATTTCACCTAACCATGACTCGAAATGAACTTGGGAACTATCTTGGTCTAACTATTGAGACCATTAGCCGCCTGTTAAGCCGTTTTCAAAAAGAAAATATTATCCAAGTGGACGGTAAACTCATCACTATTTTAGATTTTGATGAGATGTCACAACGTTTAACGTCTGTGGTTGCACCTAATATCGCCTGTAATAGCTAATCTTCAAAGCTTTTGATCTAAAACAAGTTACGTAATAGCAAATAGGTATTACACTTAAATTGTAGCAACCAAAATTCTGACTATGTTTGGAGGGGTTATGATTAAGTATGAGCGTATTTTAGCGGTTATTGAAGCCGATAGAGAAACCCAACCTGCGCTTAGCCGTGCATATGAACTTGCCAAAAAGACAGGTGCCTCTGTCACCGCCATGCTGGTGGTTTACGACTTATCTTACGATATGACAACCATGCTTAGCCCTGATGATCGTGAAGCCATGCGTGATGCGGTCACTAAAGAACATGCTGGATGGTTGAAAAAAACTTTAGACGACTTAGGTTTTTCTAAAACAGATATAGTTGTGGAATGGAACAACCGTGCCTTTGAAGCTGTGGTGCATTATGTCATCGACAACAGTATAGATTTAGTGGTAAAAGCAACTAAGCGCCATGACGATTTAGCTTCTGTTATTTTTACTCCTACAGACTGGCATCTACTTAGAAAATGTCCCTCCCCCGTATTGTTGGTTAAAGATCATGAATGGCCTGAAAATGGTGAAATTATTGCCGCGGTAAATGTAGGCAGTGAAGACGACGAGCATGCCTTACTTAACGACAAAATCACGGTGATTGCTAACGATTATGCCGCGCTGCTCAGCGGTAACGTAAATTTGGTAAACAGCTACCCAGCTACGCCGCTAAATATTGCTATTGAAGTTCCTGAGTTTGACCCAGACACTTACAACAACGCGGTAAAGCATCATCACGAACTTGAGATGAACACACACAGCGAGAAGTATGCTATCGATAGTAAGCGCTGTTATGTGAAGGAAGGCCTTCCTGAAAAAGTCATTCCAAAGATAGCCCAAGATATAGACGCTGAACTTGTTATCATAGGTACGGTTGGCAGAATAGGTATTTCTGCGGCTCTCATAGGTAACACCGCAGAACATGTTATTGATGAACTTGTGTGTGATGTACTGGCAATAAAACCAGACGGCTTTATTTCGCCCCTTTCACGGTAATTCAGACAGGTTCATAAACAGCCTGTCGGCACTGTTTGCTATCTTTGCGCTATAGCTTTAAACGCTATTGTTTTTTGTTAGAAGAGAGGGCCAACAAGATTTAAAAAATCTGAACCTCGCACATTCAATTTTACTTGATTACTGTATAATGGTTTTTTTCGCAGTAACAAAGCTATTGATATGAACAGTGCAGGCACAAACCGTGCGGACGCTCCGTTAACCGCGTCTCAAAACAAACAAAAATACAGCTTTAATAAGCTACAAAAGCGACTTCGTCGAAATGTAGGCAAAGCGATTGCTGATTTCGGCATGATTGAAAACAACGATAAAGTCATGGTGTGCTTATCTGGCGGCAAAGACAGTTACGCTATGCTTGATATTCTTATGTTTTTAAAGCGCATTGCGCCAATTCATTTTGACATTATTGCGGTTAACCTTGATCAAAAGCAGCCAGGATTTCCAGAGCACGTACTTCCTGAATACCTTGAAAGTGTAGGTGTAGAGTACAAAATTGTAGAAGAAGACACCTACTCTATTGTTATGGATAAAGTGCCTGAAGGTAAAACCACGTGCTCACTTTGTTCTCGATTACGTCGCGGTATTTTATACAGCACGGCCAAAAAGCTAGGCGCCACTAAAATTGCCCTTGGCCATCACCGTGACGACATGCTAGAAACCTTCTTTTTAAACATGTTCCATGGCGGTAAGCTTAAATCAATGCCACCAAAGCTGGTTAGCGATAATGGTGAGCACATTGTCATAAGGCCCCTTGCTTATTGTACTGAAAAAGACATTCAGCGTTATTCTGATGCCGTAGAATTTCCTATTATTCCTTGCAACTTGTGCGGGTCTCAAGAAAATTTGCAGCGTCAGAACGTAAAGGCCATGCTACAAGATTGGGATCGCCGTTTCCCTGGGCGTATTGAGTCAATGTTTAGTGCGCTTCAAAATGTAGCGCCGTCACATTTGGTCGACAAGAATTTGCACGACTTTAAAGGCATCTCTACACAGAACGGGCCGGTTGAAGATGGTGATATTGGTTTCGATCCGCCCAGCTTCGAGTCACCCAGTGAGCCTACTGACGACACGGTTCACGTTATCAATTTGATGGAATCAAACTAAATGAAAATTGGTCTAGCATTAGGTGCGGGTGCCGCAAGAGGTTGGACCCACATTGGTATTATTCAAGCATTAGAAAAGCTGGGTATTAAAATTGACGTGGTGGCAGGTTGCTCTATTGGTGCCTATGTTGGTGCCGCTTACGCTAGTGGTAAGTTAGAAGGCCTTAAAGAGTGGTCTTGTTCTTTGTCAGATTGGCAGGTACTTGCTTTGATGGGCGTTGGTTTACGTAGGGGCGGTATTGCTAGCGGGCGAAAAGTGTTTGATAAACTTGCCAGCGAATTTTGTGCCCCAACCTACGAAGCAATGGAAAAACCGTTCGCCTCTGTGGCTACCGATTTGTACACAGGTCGTGAGGTAGTGTTTAGTTCCGGCGAGATTGGCAATACCATTCAAGCTTCGTGTGCTATTCCTGCCCTATTTGCCCCAGTCGCCCATGGCGATCGTTGGTTAGTAGATGGCGCGGTGGTTAATCCAGTGCCTGTTAACCTGTGTCGTCAGCTTGGTGCAGACTTTGTTATTGCCGTGAACCTTAATGCTGACTTCAGGCCCCTTAGGCTTGAAAAATTACGACTCGATCACGAAGAAAACCAAAGAAAAACCGAAGACTTTTTCACTAAAAGCCAAAACGTGCTTAAGCAGTGGTTCTCACCTGATGGTAAAGAAAAAGCAGAAACGGAAACTGAAAGTGAAACCGATAGTAAACATAGCGAGCAAAACGAAGGCGTTGCTAGCGACGCTATTGAGGCCATAGAAGAAACAATTTCGCCGCCACCAAATAAAGTCCCTAAAGGTAACCCTCCAGGGATTTTAAGTGTAATGAGTAGTTCGTTAGAAATACTTCAAGCAAGGGTGACACGTTCTCGTTTAGCGGGCGATCCGCCGGATATTCTGATAGAGCCCCAACTAACCGACGTGGGTATTATGGAATTTCACCGCGCACAAGAGCTATGTGAAAAGGGTGAAGAAACCATCACCCGTATTGCTGAGCAAATTAAGTATCAGCTATTAGCTTGATGCCATAGCGGTAACACGAAGTGGGGCTTTCGGTAGTGTGAGCCCTTTATTTTCGTTAATTTCACTTTGTTCTAAGTGAAGTATGCCGTTATTAATATGCAGGCCTTCTGGGGTAATATAATCCAGATTTTTATCATCAAATTGCAACATCAACCCTTTCACCGTTGGCATTAAGAACGATAAAAAGCTACCCATTTCATTGAAGAACGCTTCATATTGGCCATAGATAAAATTCAGCTCTTCTTTTGTATAACTGGCGGTTAAGTATTCACTTTTTGTTTCTAGCTGCACAGACATATCACATACATTAGCCGCTTCAGTTAAATCGATACTGATATAGGCATTTGCCAATTTTAGCGCTTTTTCCGTTGGTACAGTGAATCGGTACTCATCACTAACCTCTAATGGCATAGTTTGTTTGTCAGTGACTATCTCAGCGTTATTAATTTCACATAACCGCCCTTCACCAACACGCAGAAAACCAAAAGCGAATTGCAAAGCTTGAGTGTCTTCATTATCCAGTTTTTTTACGTGGCTATAAAAACGGCTGTATTCCACATTCACCGTTTCAGCGGCAACACTTGAGGTGAGTAATGCGCCTATAAGCGCGCATGCTATACGTTTCATTCGGTTAAGAACTCCTGGTTAAACCGGATCATGGTTTGTAATTCGTCTACATAGGCCGCGCCGCGCTCAGAGTAATTCATTAATCCCTCTGCCAAGGCTACGCCAGTAATGGGGATTTGATTTGCTCTTAACCGCTCTCTGATTTCTCGCAAATCGGTATAGGCATCGTGTCTATTCAGGTTACGCATATAAGTATAAGTCGCGCGAGATAGGCTTGGGAACTTCGCGACTTCGTGCGTTGCGCCGGCATTTCGTTTACCGGGAACAAAACCACATCCTTTCACAAAGCACCAAATACCAAAAAAGTTATAACCTTTTCTAGCAAAACGACTGGTGCCCCATGCCGACTCGTTTGCCGCTTGCACGAGCACGAGTTCAGCAGGCAAAATATCAATTTTGTGAAGTAACGCAAGCAGACGAGATGTGAGCGGTTGTTCCGCCTTTACACGGTACTCAGTTTGCAACCACTCAAGACGGCTAATGTCATCGTCGGTTAGCGGCTCTTCGTTCAAAGCCTTGCGATACAACGTTTGTATGTAATGTCTAAGGGTAAGTAAATACGCATTCTGTTTTTCAACTTCGGGGCGTAAGTAATCGAAAAAGGCACTTTTCTTTTCTTTAACGTCGGTATACGCAGAAAAGTCGGGAACAGGTTTTGTGGCTTCAGGTGTTTCTGGAATATCTAAAATATCGGGCTCGCGCTTAGTTAATATAAGCGCGTTAATGACTATTACTGCTAATACAGCAATAGTCATTAAAACAATTTTTAGCGTTTCTCGTTTATGCATCGAAGCTCGACTCATTCGTTTTACTTTGAACAGTTTGGCTGGGTGTATATTCACCCTCTTCACCGATCATCTCTTCATACAACAACCCTAGCATACTAAAATACAGGGGTAGAACCCACACAAGGGACAAGCCTAATGTAAACGGAACGGAAATAAACAATATAATAAAAATGGCAAACACACCGGCTAACTGTGCCCAATAAGCATTGAAAACCCGGCAAGATAAAATAATGGCACTAAGCGGCGTTAACGATTTATCAGCAACCAGCATGAGTGAAAAAGAGGTCGCCATCCAAAAATACACACCAGGTACCACTAACAATACCAAGCCAATTTGTACCACTATGCCATTCACCAATTGAGTAAGGGCTAATGCGAATATCAAAGAGACGTAGCTGAAAATAGAGAAAACCGTGGTTTTTTGACCTCTGGCATGGCTCACCCCCATCATATACAACCCGCCAATTAGTGGTGCAACAATGAAAATAGCCACAATTTCAATTAACGATTGGTGTTCAAAAATGAAGGTGCCGTCTTCATTGAAAGTAATGAACTTCTGAGCAACAAAACCGAGTACGACAAACGTAAGAAATAGGACTAATGAAGCTTGGAATAAGCTTAAAAAATTTGCTTTAGCCAAACCATTAGCGCGAGAAAACAACGATTTAATATCGAAATCATATTGCTTTGAAAGTGTTCTTTCTAGCTTGCTTGTTGGCTGGTTATCTTTAAAAGGCATTTTATTATCTGCCACACGATCCTCTACTGCTGCTATCGAATTTAACCGCCGCATTATACATAAATATGGCGATTAACCCCAATTACCACGTGTTAGTTGATTAAATGTAATAACCAGCGTTTTGCCTCAAAGCATAAATCTATGAGTGAAACGTTAGCCCAAGACTAATTTTGCGGCCAAGCCAACCAGTAAAACGCCCATTGCACGGTCGAGCCAGTACCCTTTTTTCCCAATAAGTTGAGCAATTTTACTGGTACTAAGTAGGTAGGATAGAAAACAAAACCAAAGTCCTGTTGCTATGGCTAAGTAAATTCCATAACCAAGCTTGATTGAAAAAGGCGTGTCGATATCAATAATAGCGGTGAACAACGATAAGAAGAATAAGGTTGCTTTGGGGTTTAAGCCATTTGTTAAAAAGCCAATCCAAAGTGCTTTTTGTGCAGATATTTGCGAGTTAGCTTTTTTATTATTGGCCGCCTTGTTATTAGCTAGCTTAGTTTCATCCAGATTATCTACGCTGTTGCTTACCCCTGCCTCGCCGCCTGCTGGCGGTTGGCTAGGCCCGCTTTTTAGTGCGCCATACGCAATATACAATAGATAACCCGCAGCAAGATAACTAAAGGTTTTGAAAAGCCATGGCGTAGTGGCAATAACTACACTTAAACCCACCAGTGAATACCCAACGTGTAGCAAAATCGCCAGTCCAATGCCAACGCTTGTATAAATAGCAATACGGCGACCGTACGCGAGGCTATTGCGAACCACTACCGCAAAATCAGGGCCTGGGCTAGCTACTGCAACAAGGTGTACGAGGGCAATGGTCAAAAATTCATTCAGGTAAGGCATATATTATTAATATTACTCTATATTTTAGGCGCTCAGTGTCAGTGAGCTTACAGGCTAGTAAAGTGTCTTTAGCCATGAATATCTTCAAATTATGGCTTTATTTAAAGATCATATTCTTTAATTAACCGCGTTACAAACGCTGGGACTATTTCAGTGGCATTGCCGCTAATAGATTCATCGAATAACCAATTATTCGCACTGGGTTCTAAATTTAACTCTATGCATTGTGCGCCCGAATCTTTCGCATTAATCACAAACCCAGCGGCAGGATAAACATTTCCTGAGGTTCCAATGGCTAAGAAGATATCTGCGTTCGCAATATCTTGTGAAATTTCTTCCATATAAAGGGGCATTTCACCAAACCATACAATGTCGGGTCGTAAAGTGGCGGTATTACAACAGGCACAAACAGTTTGGCCGTCGAACGCAGTTTTGCATTCAAAAGTCTTATTTGTTGTTACGCAACGGCTAGACAGTAATTTTCCGTGCATATGCAAAATACGTTCGCTGCCCGCGCGTTCGTGCAAATCATCCACATTTTGCGTGATTAATGTGAATCGGTCTTTCAATGCGCGTTCAAGTGTCACTAGCGCTTCATGAGCAGCATTGGGATTAACGCAATCCGTAGTTAATTGCATTCTACGTTCATTATAAAACCGATATACAAGTTCAGGGTTACGGGCAAAAGCTTCGGGCGTAGCAACGTCTTCCACACTGTGCTCTTCCCATAATCCGTTGTTATCTCGAAACGTCTTTAATCCAGATTCTGCTGAAATTCCTGCACCAGTTAACACGACAACGCGAGGCGGTGTATTCATAAGCTCAATTCCTTTGAAATATATACACGTAACACGACTACCCTAAATTAAACGAAGGTTAATCTTTCACTACTGGAAAAGTGGCGTTTGCTCCCCACTCAGACCAAGAACCATCGTAAATAGCAACATCATTTGCACCGCACATGAGTGCAGCAACGCCAATAATACACGCCGTAACCCCTGAGCCGCAGGTACAGATAATGGGCTTCGATAAATCAATATTGGCTTTGGCAAAAACATCTTTTAATTTTTCAACGCTTAAGAAAAAACCATTCTCTAACAGCGCTGTGAATGGAAGATTGTAAGCACCTGGCATGTGCCCCGAACGAATCCCAGGGCGAGGCTCTTCTACTTGCCCGTAAAATCGCGCTTCACTTCTGGCATCGACTAGTTGAGCATCGGTATTAATCGCTTGAATAACCGCTGAACTATTTACAAACCATTTGCTCTGCGCATTACTTTCATACTTAAAATGTGAGGGAATACGTTGTTCTGATACTGGTAAGTTTTTTTCTTCCCACGCTACTTGGCCGCCATTTAACAATTTTACGTTCTCATGCCCCATGGCTTTAAGCATCCACCAAACACGAGGGGCGCTGTACATACCTCGGGTATCGTAAACCACTACAGACGAACGTTCGGTTAAACCTTGTCGGCCTAAGTACAAAGCAAAGTCAGATTCGGTTGGCATACTATGAGGAAAACCCGTAGTGTGAGCACTGCCCTCGCCGTCTAAGTCTATATCCACAGAGTTTGGCAACACCATGGCATCACGAGAATCAGGCGTTTTGGTAACCGGGTCGTCCATAACCGCACGCACTAAAATGATGGGTTCATCTTGCAGTTGCGTGGCAAGCTGTTGAACATTAACTAACATCGACATATCACCCTCTCCATTGAAATGCCCACGTAACGCTGTGGGCATTACTGGTTTGAGCTATTTACGCTTTATATTCTTAATTACAAAGCAGCCATTGCTGAATCGTAGTTTGGTTCTTCCGTGGTTTCAGCCACTTGCTCGGTATAAAGTACCTTACCGTCGGTATCAATCACAACGACTGTTCGTGATAGCAGACCAGTTAGCGGCATAGAAGTGAACGCCACACCATAGTCGTCACCAAAACTTGTACGGAAAGTAGAACCGGTAATCACATTTTCAATGCTTTCTGCACCACAAAAGCGGCCAGCTGCAAACGGTAAGTCAGCAGATACGCAAATAACTTGTGTATTGTCTAGACCAGCTGCTTGTTCATTGAATTTACGCACTGACGTTGCACACGTGCCTGTATCGATAGAAGGGAAAATGTTAAGAATAACGCGTTTACCCTTAAGATCAGCGAGGGTTACTTCACCTAAATCCGCTTTTACTAATGTGAAGTCTGGGGCTTGCTGCCCAACTTCTGGAAGCGAACCTACAGTTGAAACTGAATTACCTTGAAACGTAACTGTTGCCATGTTTTTCTCCTTGGGTTTTGATTGCTTAACCTTATAGTTAAGCGCGAATGCACGCAAGATAAGGGTTACTTAACTTGCGCCTTTGCAAATTCAATTTTGTGACTTAAATGGGGCTTCCCTTTTAAGTATTGATGTCGAAAAATACTGAAGTATTTAGCTAGCGCCGTAGCCGCTTCAACTTCACCTGCCAAATCTAACACGTTTATTCCCACCTCTGCAGTGCAATGCTGGAATTCTCGTGTAGATTCTCGCAACAAGTAATTCGATGATATTTCAGGGGATACGCCCAGCACCGGAAACTTATCAAGGTACGGGCTTTTACCAAACATTTTTCGCGCCTCACGCCACGTGCCGTCTAAAAATATAAACAATGGAATTTTATCTATTTTATCTTCAGGCTTGGGGATGCAGCGCGCTGACTCAGCATACTCGTGAGGAAATATAATAATGGGTTGGTATTTAGGGTTGCTTAGTAACGCCAGTAAATCTGCATCGGGTTCGGTTCTGTGCCACACAAACGCGTAATTTTCAGCTACCACATCCGCAATTAATCGGCCTGTGTTGGTGGGCTTGTAGTATTCGCCCTTGTACATGATGAATAACACCGCACAGGAGGCTTGTGGTTCGGGCTTATCGGCACATATACACGCGTTTACAGGCAGTAAACAAATATCGCAACGGATAACTTTACTACCCCGCGCATTGAAAGCTCGCTTTGCTCGTTTGAGCTCAGACGTTCTAAGCGCCAGAATGGAATTAATATGTGGAATCACGCAGTAAACTCAATAAGATTAGAGTGATATGGTAGCACAGGGCGTGAGTTAGCCGTAAAGCAAAATGCTGAAATTAATTAGCAAATTATAAGCTTTAAGAATATATATTGAATTTAGATGTAATAAGAAATGGTGCCGGGGCCGGACTTGAATTAACATCATAAACAACAGATAAAAAACAATATTATAAAAGATGGGCTAACAGTGTGTTACTAACTATGTCACTAAAATTAATTTCGCTATTTAAACATTACTTGAAAGGGTATTGTTTAAATAGCTCAGTCTTAAACTCTTGAAACACGGAGGTTTGCTCTTCACTGTAGCTTAATGTTTTTGGTGAGCTTCTCATCAATTCAATCGCCCGCGATTCTATTTCACTCAAAACTTCTGCAAGTCTCTCGCTACTTATTCGCTCCAATGAATCATCAACAACCACAGACAACCCGAGCACTTCCAATTTGTATTTTGCTAATGCTTGCTTGTAAAGCGCATAAGCATCATGAGAAGACTCAACTAACTCTTTGCGACGATTTAGTTTGTGTGAGTCTAAGTCCTCTAAATTATCCCCATATAATTTCGAAAAACGCTCAAGGCCTACTTCTATTCCGAGTTGTGTAAAAAACTTAACAACTGTGGATTCTAATGCTTCCTCTGCTTTACTAATCCTATCTGCAATTACATTGGCTCTAAAGCTATTTTTCCATGAATTAAAACCGTAAACAGCAAGAAAAGTTAGAATAACTCCCGTTGCTCCAGCCAAAAAACTACCAAGCTGTGACAAGCTGTTTAGGGTTAACGTAGTGAAGTTTTCAAACCGGCCTAAATGATAGCCCAATACAAACACTACTGGAATCATAAACAGCGAGAACATCGCCATAGCTTTTAATTTCATAATTACTCCAATAAAAAATAGGATTTTGTTAAATTAGCAACCAAGAGAGTCGCAATCAACTGGGAAGGTGTTTTCTCCATTTACATTCATCGATGATAGGGATCTTTAGACTATTATTAAAAAAGAAAAAAGTTTCCTATTTAATAAGTACAAAAATTAAATTAACGGTGGCAATGATCAGGCTCCATTCACTCCAACAAATTACGCCGTATTACCCCATAAATGTAGAGTGTCTGCTCGAGTGTCGTGTAGGGTGTCACTTAGGTGTTCCGTTTTGTATCTCAGCGAGAAAAAACTTTTCAGAGTTACAGGTGTGTAAGTTGTCATTTAGCGGCGGTACTGATTGCCAGACCAACAAAATTTCAACCTGCCCTCTGGGTTGACTGACAATAAAAACCGATTGGTTAAATTTATCGACCTGGTTAGTTAACTTTCGCTGCCTTTCTGGTTGTTATGTATCGTTATGGTTTGAATGTCCTGAACAAAGGCCAACTGCGGTGCGTATTGGTTACGCATACCGGATAACTAAACAACAACCTAATATCAAAATGGGTCATAAATAGAGTAATTTCGAGATGCGTATTACCCTCGGTAGGTGCCCCCCTAGGAATTACCTTTTTAAATTCCTACTGCGTAACGGCGATGCCATTGATAGGCAGATTACCTTTTACGTTACCTTGCATTTGCCCGTTTCCACTCTGGCCGGTATTGTCGTTGACTCTGAACGCTGAACGCTTGCAAATCGTAAAAACTGCGCTGCTACGAACCCGAAGCGCCACTACTCATAAGGACTCCGTTTACTAATTACTAACTACACGTCCTGACACTTGAAAGCGGGACGAAAAAATAATCCTTTAACGCGGAATCAAAAAACGTCCTGTAATGCTCTTATTAGACGTTTTAAGAGTGGCTGGCACTTGTAGCTTGACTTGGTTATCTTTGCTTTAACGCCTTGGCTATGACAAATTACTAAATGATTACCGTTTGTTAGTCGCATACACATTAAATCATCTTTTATTTGTCTTTTTTGCGTCACTTTAAATTCCCCTTAGTACTGAATTTATATCATAAGTGCCTCAATGCCGTATAGCTCACAATGCGCCATTCTGAGCAGCTTTACTGCTGTTTGGATTGATACTATTACATCAAGGTGATCTATGCTGAAGTCGTCTGTTTGGGAGTATCTTAAGGCCAATAGATTACATAGTATTACTTCGGGTTGCTCGATTGTTTGTATTGAGTCCATGATCCACCAGCACTAAATGAATTGTGGATTAAGTCTATTGCCTTGTATTAACGCTGATAATTGTACCCTGTGCCTGTTTATAGTTTACCGTTTATGCTGGTGGCGTTTATTCACTTCTGGACCTTGGGGTAATCTTAGGGGTCACATGGGCTTTGTGTAGTTGCTGGTGTGGTTATGACTCATTTGCAGGCTACAATTCAAAGGTTAAGTCGTGGTTTGGGGTGAGGTTTTCATGGGGTTTGTACCTTAACAATTTATTACACTGCCTTTACCGTAAACTTACCGTATTTCGTTGTCTTAACCTTGCCGTAATCTTGCCCTTTTTGAACGTTATTACCTTGTTGTAATCTTTTTGTGTTTTGTACTATCCAAATGATATGCCTCAGATTACAACCCAAACCACTGCAGAGAAGTGAAATAGTTTCATACTTGCTAGAGCGAAAAGCGCAAGTTCGCTCAATTATCAATGTGCTACCGCTTCAGACAAAAGCGGTCGGTCACGTGTAGCTCATTTCTGCCCCTTTATGAGTTACAATCTAAAATTCAAACACTGATATTCAGGTAACTTTGATATACAAAAGTAATGAACGGCAAGAAAAAAGCCCTCTCCCCGCACTTCTCTTTACGGGGCGTCGTAATGTTATGTGAGCAATAATAACCGCGCAAAGATTAGTGAGTAAATTTTTCAACTTCTTCGGATGAGAGAATGCTGCCAAGTAAGAACGTCTTATCTTGTTTGGCAATAGTATCTTGTTCGTCTTTGATACTTGGGTCCACTTCTGATTCAAGCGCGAAGGTAGATCGATCAAATTTCCACTCGGAGAATTTCATGGATGCAAAGCGATTTTCTGCCAAGCCATTTACGGCTAGCAAATCGAATAAAACCGTACCTTCGAACTTTAAGTTATCGAGTTCTAAGGTTAGCTGTTTTAACTGACGCAAAGGGTGAAAGTCTGCGGTTGCAGTAACCACAGCAAGTGCACCTATAATGCGTATCTTCTTAATCATAATTGTCATGTACTAGCGGTATACAAATTGTCAATGGCATTGTAAGCATCGTTTGAAAGACTAATTGCCATGTCCAAATTTGATATTAAACGGCTACCGCCATCGAACTCCTCCATATGGAATAAGGTATGCCGATGTTTCCTATAAAAACTATAGCCTACAGCGAAGGCGCTTTCCATTGCAGTATTACCGATTTGCGTGCTGAATTCTGGATTAATTGTACACTGTCCACTTTTTTTGTCGACGTTAAAAAAATCACCAAAACCATGTTCAGCGTCAGCAACAGACATACCATATTTGTCAAGAAGTAGCTTCAACACACCTTCTAATGCCCTAAGATCTGGGTATAACAGAAGGCAATAATCGGGGAGCTGAGGCGAAGCAAGTTTTACACAGCAACTCGAAATCAACAACTTTTTTACCTGTGCAGGCAATTGTTCGTAACTATTTACAAAAAATCGCTTTAGGTGATCTTCTGCCATTTCAGTCCGAACTATCTCTGCACCGTTATCGTCTTTTTTGTAGAGAACTTGAGCTAGCGCTTTAAGATCTAACAGATCGGTCAGCATAAAAATCACTCGCCGATAGCAAGATAGGGGCTTCCCCTGGATTTGCATTTTTCTCGTAGTTCTATGGCTCGTTAATTTAAGTTGGTCTTGGTGCTTGATGCTTTTAAGCGTAATTTGCTTGCACGCAAGCTCATCACGATTGGTTTCGATTTTAAACTCACCCGAATCATTGATGAAAGCAATTACTGAATCGAAATCTTCTATCCTTATTCCGTCAATAGACAGATTTACAGATTCAAATTCTGCTGGATTGATTGTTGCTTTCAAGTAATCAGCAAAATGTTCACCTTGTTCCTGATTACTACCAATTTTGTGGTTAATGGTTGTCGTACCATCTTGGTTCAGGTAAAGGTCTACCATAGCGAACTTAGATCCAGCAGAACCAAATTTATAACGCTTTGCTTTTCCGACTACTGCTGGTTCGCAGTCTTGTACCATATTGTTACGTTCTAAAAACTTGACAACGTTAGCATCAATTGCATCCCTATCAAGATTTAGATTTTTATAATTGGACATTAATCACTTCCTGTGAGCGTAACTAAGCTAAAAGGCGAACATATTATATGAAAGCGACACAATAGTAAAAAACAGAAACCTTGCGGCTACGGGGTTAATATACTGGTCATAGGACCGACTATGAATCGCAAATTAAGAATAATGAACAAAGTAAGCTTTTCGACTTCATTTGCCATACTTCATATAGTGCAAATAGTCAGAGTGCTTTGTGGGCCGTAACTAGGAAATGTTCAAAAGTGAGTTAAATCGAACGTATGCCTTTCACTCAGCGCTGTCCATCTTTTCAAATAGCTGCGAAAAAGTCCGCTTTACGTACGCTTCGGCCTTTCAACGAGTTGCGAACGGCATCAGCAGACATAAAGCGCCTTATTATAAATCAACAAACCCAATGCTAAATTCTTCACTTGAGACCTTTGCTTGTTTAACCGAAATGTGAGCATACTTATCTCGTACGAGTGATAGCAAATTGTCTTTAACACTATTTTCCATACATGCACCCAAGATAACTTCCTTGACCGCAGATTCTGGAAATTTAAAAAGGTGTATTGGATAGGGTTTACTATCAATGGTCTTATCACAGTCCTCTAGTACCGAACACATTCGCCACTCTTTTTCATACTCCCAATCGATAGATTTGGTTAAAAACATATTTACGGCATTTAATTGGCTTATCAATTTATTAGGCCTGGCTTTATCATATTTAACCTCTCTGAGATGATAAAACTCATCGACATCACTTCTTTTTCTATTAAAAAAATCTGAATTAGTATCGAACCCTACACAGAAGCCTTTGTGTGAGCGTGCATAGTGAGACCACATTAAAATATTGTTGTTGCTTTCTGTAAGAGATAGAACACCGATTAAGGTATTCGCCTTGTCGATGAAAATCCTAGATGCCTCGCTTCCCATTTTTTTAAATTGTTCTTTTAGATATGGCCAATGGTCTTTATAAAGCTGACGTGTTATCGATTCCAACTGAGAAGGAGTAATTTGGCTCCGTATTACAGCGGGAATATTTTGGATTTTCTCCTGCACCATTTTCTCTAATTCACGCTCAATTGCTGCATCCATTTCATCTTTCGATATTGCAGATGAAATCACAGGCCGAAATTCAAATGGATCATTAAAATCAGCCGGTTGTGTGAAACGAATATGGCTTGAAGAAAGAACGTCTATTCTTTCCGGATCTAGATACTTATAAAGCAAGCGAATATTTCCTCGAGTTATAACACCCACATAAGAGCAGTAACACGTAGGATAAAGTCCGAGCAAAGCGACAGAGCCCACGTATTACTGTCCCTGGGAGCTTGCGACCGACTTAATGTGATTATTAGAGCTATAGCGTTTTGAATTTCTTTAATAGTTTCTCAGCCAATACCACATTATTCTTGTTCCCAAGCGATTCAGCAGCCTTTTTCAATGCTTTGGCGTCACTTATAAGGATGTTTCTATCCTTGTCAAAATAATCTGATGGAAGTTTTCTTTTCTGCTGCCCCCCCCAATAGAGCAGCATTGTTTTTATCATTTCCTCATCTAATCTAATCATATTTAACACTCTAGATTCGACATCTTCAAACTTATTAGCTTTTAACTCGTCTCTATTGTGTTTTCGCCATATTTTAAATAATTCTTTGTAATGACCTTTGTAGATTGATGACGGGTTAGTTGACTTCAAAAGTAACGTTTCAGCTTCACGAAACTTTCCCTCTTTCTTAAGTACCATCGCTTTTTGAAAGCCTTGAAAAAGGGCGGCCCCTTCTGGGTCTACGTCCGCAAATGTAAGCGTATCTTTCTTTCCATCAATAAAGTCTTGAGCACCAGGCGCTATCGGATGCTTTGGTTTCGATGTATTTGACCCAATTAGTCGTTTTAAGACGCTCATTTTATCCTTAATAGCTCTAACAGCTTATTACTGAGACTTCATACTAACACCCGTTTCCCCTGAAAAACCACATTCTGTGTTTTCATAGGAAAAAATAGGAAATGTCCATATCACGTACAAGACAGCCATCCAGTGTCGCTAACACTATAAATTTTTATTGCTCTTCTATTACGTGCAACTGTAGCATTTTAATGTCAACTTTTATCAACCATTCATGGGCTTTGCTGTTTCGGTTTTGATCAGTAGTAACATGGAGTTTATCAGCTGGTGGAGTTTTCTCGCTTGCGTTTAATACCATTTGCTGCTGATTTGTTTTTACCCTCTTTGGTTA
>TARA_B110000211_G_scaffold67011_2_pt1 | contig 26843 bp, 25 predicted proteins | sample TARA_B110000211 | Tara Oceans TARA_B110000211 (sample SAMEA4397516) | marine metagenome | biome: Polar Biome; feature: [DCM] deep chlorophyll maximum layer (ENVO:01000326); material: water (ENVO:00002006), including particulate matter (ENVO:01000060) such as... | depth 30 m
TGATGGGTCGTCGCGCTTGAGTTTCAAATCACGCGAGCTGCCAGGCATAAACCGCAAGGTGCGTTCATCCACGGAACCTACCATGCCAGAGTCCAACATCACTGGAGAACCAAACATGAATTGACTGCCTTCGGTTCGGTTGTGCAACATGTCGAACTCCATGCCTGAGTTGCCTTGGAACTGACTCAGAACCACCCTTGGCGTCACTGGCAACATGTTCCATGCATCCCCCACTTGAAAAATGCCATACCAAACCAGACTCAGATCAACATGTGACACATCACCGAGGTAGTTGTACGTCTCTGTCATCAACTGGTAGTGGTTGCTCATGATGGCCTCATGCAAGCGGGCCTCATCACCAGCGATACCGCCTTCCTCCAACCAGACCAAGCAAGAATCTCTTTGAAATCCCGGGGTCAATAGCTGCAACAAGGGCAGAATGCTGTCTCCATCAAAGCCATGGTTCTCCTCTGACCACAGCAAGCGAATGATTTGGGTTTTTGATAGATGGAAAGCGTCTTCCACCACAGGAGATGGCTGACGGTATACCTCTACCTCGGGCAAAAAAACTTCAATGCTGTCATGCACCGTTTTCAAGCTGTCAACCCCTTGTGCCTGCATTGCTGGCAACAGCAGGAAGACCGCAAAAATGTGGATGATCAGCTGGCGTTTCACTGGCGAGACTGCTTGCGTTTATGCCAGATTTCCCACCCGTAGTAAAGGGCGACCAAGGCAAGGAACACCAAGAGATAGCTGGTGGGTTTTCCCTTGCCGTGAACGACTGTGAACAACCGATCCATACGGATCTTATCCATACCCTTGGCGTATTTATCCCAGCTCATGAAGGTGAAGACGGGCTTACCCATCACATGATCCTCTGGGACAGGGCCCCAGTAGCGACTGTCCCATGAGTTGTGGCGGTTATCCCCCATCATCCAATAGTAATCCATCTCAAAGGTGTAGCTGGTCGCTGGTTCATCGTCGATGAAGTAGATGCCATTGACCTCCCTGAACTCATGGCCCTCATAGATCTCAATGGATCGGCGGTACTTCAAGACATGGTCACGGGTCAAGCTGATGGTGCTGCCCTTGGACGGCAGCCACAAGGGACCGTAGTTGTCCCTGGTCCACGCATACTCCGTGGTGTCGCCGTGACCACCCATGGGGTTAGGGTACATCGGCATGGGTTTGACTGCTTGGTTGTAATACCAAATCAATGCTTCGGGTGTGCCCTCAGAAAACTGATGATTTGCTAAGGCATTGATGATGATAACCGTGTCCACATGCATCATCGCAGAAAATGCTTCCAATGCCTGATCAGGGATCGTGACAATGAATTCTGTTTGTGTGATTTGCAGCACATCAGACACATTCTGATTGTTGACCTGGCTATTTTTGAGGTAATTGATGTCAAAATCTCGCTTGATTTGACCGGGATTGAACCCCTGCCCATTGGTTCTCACATAGTAGCTGAACTGCCCATTGGATCGGTCTGGAAGGGTCATCAACCGTTGGTCATTGTACACTTGGCGGTCAACGATTCGGATGGTGTCCCCCGGTAGACCCATGCAGCGCTTAACATAATTGTCGCGCTTGTCAACTGGTCGCAAGGGGTCCACAGGTACATTGAAGACCACCGCATCCAATGCCTTAACAGCAAACAACTTGGGAAGTCGACTGTAGGGCAGTTTGATGAGTTCAGAGTAGGAGTTAGTCGATGTGCCAGGGATGCTGCTATGCATCAAGGGGATAGACCATGGGGTGTTAGGGAGCCTTAGGCCAAAGTGAATCTTGCTGACAAAAAGGTAATCCCCCACCATCAGACTTTTTTCCATGGATGAGGTAGGGATGTTGTAGGCCTCAATCACCATGACACGCAAAGAGCCTGCAGCTACAATAGCAAAGAAAACATGGTTAATCACCAAGGGAATGCGGCGACGAATGTCTACGTTGTCCCGCTGTCCCCTTGCCAGGGAATGGCTGTAGTTGAGGTAACCCATGTATGCGCCCAATGTCAAGGCAGTAAACAAGGTGTGCTTGAGCTTCTTAAAGCCAAACATGTGCAAGGTTTCATAAACCAAGATCAATGACATCACATTGTCAATGATTGGAACATAGGCAAAGATCACCCACCACTTCGGTCGATCTGCCACTTGAAACCAAAGCATGCTGCGGTAAAAAGGCACAAATGCCTTCCATGCGGGAATCCCTGCAGCCACAAAAAATCGCCAGGTGATCAATGCACCCCAAAGGTTGAGAGCTAGATAATAAAAGAGATAGTCAAGCATAGTGAGAGTCGCTTAATAAAGAATGAGAAGTCAAAGATAGGAAAGCTGTCAAGGCTTCTGGTACCAGCTTGCATACATGCCATAGTTGGCTGCAATTCGCTGAATTTCTCCCTGGGTCAGCGCCGGAGATGTGTCCTTGATCTTCTTGGCGGGGATGCCAGCGTAGATACTGCCTGGCTCCACCACTGTGCCTGCAGTAAGAACCGCACCAGCGGCAATGATGCTGCCTGAGCCAATGATACATCCGTCCATGACAATGCTTCCCATGCCTACCAGTACCATGTCATGGATGGTGCAACCGTGGACAATGGCATTGTGCCCGATGGACACATCGTTGCCAATAACGGTGGGGTGGGTCTGGTAGGTGCAATGCACCACTGCATTGTCCTGCACGTTGACGCGATCACCCATCTGGATGCTGTTCACGTCACCACGGACCACAGCATTGAACCAAATAGAGCAAGTTTCGCCCATGGCAACCTCACCAACCACTGTAGCGGTCGGGGCTAAAAAACAAGATGCAGGAATCTGAGGCGAGTACCCCCGAACCTCAAGAATTGTCATGACGCGATATCCTCAACAGGAATTACATCATCAACCAACGTGGGCAGCATGCGCTGTAAAATTTGCTTGATGCCTTGTTGAAGAGTCATGGTGCTCGATGGGCAGCCAGCGCAGGCGCCTTGCAAGACCACCTTCACCACCTTGTTGTCGTAGCCAGCAAAAGCAATGTTGCCACCATCTTGTGCAACCGCAGGCTTCACATACTCCTCAAGAATATCGACAATGCGTTGCTCAATGTCATTGCTGGGTTCCTGAACCAGAGTCACAGGAGCCTTCACTCCTTCATCGGTTGATTCAGTCACATCCGGTATCTCATTCAAAATGGCCTTATCGCTGCTGATCCAGGACAAAATGAACTGACGCAGCTCCTGAGTCACGTCCTCCCATTCAATGACATCATACTTAGACAAAGCAATGAAGTTGCCAGAAATGAAAACCGACTTGATAAAGGCAAAATTGAACAGTGCAGTGGCCAGGGGTGATGGCTTTGCTTCTTCAATATTGGAAAACTCAACATGGTCTACATCAATCAACATCCGGTTTGCTACAAATTTCATGACCTCTGGATTCGGGGTCATTTCAGCATAAAGGGAGGTTGCAGGGGCTGTCGTTGTCATATGACAAAGGTAGTTATCTGCGAGGAAAATCCATGGTTTATTAGCCCCGCATCTTGTCGAGCAAGGCACTGAGCATAAGCGCCTCTTCTTCAGTGATGTGCTCGGGAAGCATAACCTTATCAATCTTATCCACAGCGCGGATTTGACCCAACAACTCCAAGCCTCTGTAAGACAGGAATAAATTTGTGATTCGGGCGTCCTCCTTGGACTTCCTTCGTTTGATCAATTTGAGCTTGTACAGCCGTGCAATCAAGCGTGACACATCACTTGTCTTGTCCAGAAGTTGCTGCTGGATTTGCGTGGAAGACATGCCTTCCGGGTGCATTGTGCGTAAAATTCGCAACACATGGTACTGCTGAATGGTGATGCGGTAAGGCTCCAGCGCCTGAGTGAACTGTTCTTTGAGCCATTGAGCCGTGAATAACACATTGGTCATGGCCAATTGATGGCCATTGCGCCATTTACGCTTGTTTAACTCATCCTGCAGCTTGCGCATCCTAGACCTTCATGATGTCAATCTCCTTAGTCGCCACCTTGGATTCAAGCTGTGTCACCATCGTGTCAATGCGGGATTGAATAGCTATTTCCACATCTTTGCGGCGGTCCTCTGAAAGGCCATCTTTTTCTAAGCGCTTCACTTCATCCATGGAAACCTTGCGTGCTGAACGCAAAGAAATCTTTGCATCCTCACCTTCCACCTTCGCCATTTTCACCAATTCATGGCGGCGTTCCTCCGTCAATGGAGGGATGTTGATGATTACTGCATCACCATTATTCATGGGATTGAACCCTAGGTTAGATTTTAATATGGCCTTTTCAATGTCCTGAATGCTGGATTTATCAAAGGGTTGAATGAAGAGCGTTCGAGCGTCAGGCGTATTGATATTCGCCATCTGACTCAACTGCGTCATGCTGCCATAGTATTCAACTATTACGCCTTCAAGCATGCTAGGGTTGGCGCGACCTGCACGGATTTTCAGCAACGATTTATCCAAGTGATTACTCACCTTATCAATGTCCTCAGTCAGGCTGTCAATCAAAAATTCCAATTCATCTTCCATGTTTGTAGGCTTTAGTTGGTAACACGTGTGCCAATGTTTTCTCCATTGACCAATTTCAGCAAATTGCCGGGGATGTTCATATTGAAGACCACAATCGGCAATTTGTTTTCGCTGCTAAGGGTGACGGCCGTCATGTCCATCACAGTGAGTCCGCGCTTGAAAACCTCATCAAAACTGATAGTGTCAAATTTGGTTGCGTTGCTGTCCTTTTCAGGGTCTGCTGAGTAAATCCCATCAACCCGCGTTCCCTTGAGGATGACATCCGCTTGCATTTCTACCGCACGCAAAGTGGCGCCTGTATCAGTAGTGAAATAGGGATTACCTGTGCCTGCAGAGAAAATCACCACACGGCCTTTTTGCAGATGGCGTATGGCGCGCCGACGAATGAATGGCTCTGCTATTTGATCCATTTCAATGGCTGACTGAAGGCGGGTGTGCACTTTGATGCTTTCCAATGCAGATTGTAAGGCCAGGCCGTTAATGACCGTGGCAAGCATCCCCATGTAATCTGCCTGAACCCGGTCCATGCCTTCGCTAGCACCTTTGAGGCCGCGGAAGATGTTGCCGCCGCCAATGACGATGCCAACCTGCACCCCGGTGGCAACCACCATTTTGATTTCTTCAGCAAAGGCCTTGAGTTGTTTGTTATCCAAACCAAACTCCTTATCGCCCATTAGGGCTTCTCCGCTTAATTTCAGTAAGATGCGTTTGTATTTCATAAGCCGTTTAGATTCTTCCAAATATAAAAAATGCCGCCCCATGGGGCGGCATCTATTTTGATAAAGGCAAATATTTTATACGCCAAGACCCACACGACGGAAACCGGTGACTGCCAGACCCTTCTCAACGCTGTTCAAATAGGAAGAAACGGTTTGCTTGCTGTCCTTGATGAAAGACTGATCAATCAAGGTGTTATCCTTGAAAAATTTGTTCAATTTACCTTGTGCGATGCGATCAATCATCTCTTCGGGCTTGCCCTCCAAGCGGATTTGCTCACGGGCAACCTCTAGCTCACGATCAATGACTTCAGTTGGCACCTCATCGCGGTTCAAAGCGACGGGATTCATTGCAGCTGCTTGCATGGCGACATCTCTGCCTGCCTCATCTGCCTTGGAAGACAAGGAAACCAAGGTGGCCAGTTTGTTGCCAGCATGGATGTAAGAGGCAACAAATTCACCACTCAAATGCTCGTAGCTCGCGACCTCAAGCTTCTCGCCAATCACGCCTGTCTGCTCAGTGAGCTTCTCAGCAACTGTCATGCTGTCGTCAAAAGACAAGGCCATCAAAGCCTCGAGGCTAGCGGGGGATGCCTTCAACGCCACATCAGCAATCTGATTGGTCAAGGTCACAAAACCTTCATTCTTTGCCACAAAGTCCGTCTCACAGTTTAGACTTACAATGACGCCACAACTGCCATCATCACAAGCCTTTGCAATTACACAGCCTTCAGTTGCATCGCGATCAGCACGCTTGGCAGCCACTTTCTGGCCACGCTTGCGCAAATTATCTATAGCGGCCTCAAATTCACCATTGGCCTCAACCAATGCATTCTTGCAGTCCATCATGCCAGCGCCTGTCAATTTGCGCAGCTTATTCACATCAGAAGCAGTAATTGCCATTTCTTTGAAATTTTTGGGATTAGGGTAAGTGGGGCCTCGGCTCCAGGTATGTTATTCAGCTGAATTAACCTCAACCTTCATGGTAGCCTTGTCCAGCTTCTCCTGACCTGCCTTGTCCTTGGAGCTCTTACGCTCAGACAAACCTTCAGAAATATAACTAGCAATGCAATCCATAACAACCTTCACAGAAGATGACTTGTCATCATTCGAAGGAATCACGTGATCAATCAAGTGAGGGTTGCTGTTGGTGTCAACTATGGCAAAAATGGGGAGACCCAATTTGTGCGCTTCAGCAACGGCAATGTGTTCGCGAAGGATGTCTACAACGAAAACGGCTGCAGGCAGGCGAGACATGTCGACAATGGAACCCAAGGTGTGCTCGAGTTTCTGACGTGAACGGTCAACCTGCAAGCGCTCACGCTTGGACAAGGTGTCAAAGCGACCATCAACCTTCATCTTGTCGATGTTGCCCATCTTCTTGATGGCCTTGCGGATGGTTACAAAATTGGTCAACAGACCACCGGGCCAGCGCTCAGTGATGTAAGGCATGTTGAGGTTCTCTGCAGTCTCAGCGACGATATCTTTTGCTTGCTTCTTGGTGGCAACAAAGAGGATTTTGCGGCCAGAGGCAGCAATCTTTGCCATCTCTTCACCTGCAGATGCCATTTTATGCTGGGTCTTTTGCAGATCGATGATGTGGATACCGTTGCGCTCCATAAAAATATATGGGGCCATGTTGGGGTTCCACTTGCGTGTGAGGTGACCAAAATGGACGCCTGCTTCGAGAAGTTCTTGTGTGTTGGGGGCTTGAGCCATGGTTGTTGGGGTTTACGTTCGCTAAAAACAACAAGCAGGTAGCGCAGATGCGGTCGTGCTTGTTTGGATGCTAAACCAAATGCGCCAAATATTAACGCTTGGAGAATTGGAATTTTTTTCGTGCTTTCTTCTGGCCGAACTTCTTTCGTTCAACCATCCGTGGGTCACGTGTCATCAATCCTTCCGGCTTCAATGCAGCACGGAATTCAGGGTTGATTTCGCAAAGGGCGCGAGATATACCCAAACGGATAGCCTCAGCTTGCCCAGTTGTACCGCCGCCTTTAACGTTGACAGTAACATCGTATTGACCCAAAGTCTCTGTCAAGGCAAAGGGTTGGTTTACTTTATATTGTAGCACAGTGGTACCGAAGTAGTTGTCCAAAGCGCGTTTGTTGATGGTGACAACACCTTTACCTTCCTTGACGTAAACACGTGCAACTGAAGACTTCCGGCGGCCGATGGTGTGAGTGGTAGACATGATAGCTTCCTTAGATTGTTACAAGTGTAGGCTTCTGTGCCTCGTGGTTATGCTCTGCGCCAACATAGACATGCAGGTTTCTGAAAAGGGCAGCGCCTAATTTGGTTTTAGGCAACATGCCTTTCACTGCGTGCTCCACAATGCGCGTGGGGCGCTTCACAGATTCTTGTGCAGCAGTACGGCTTCTCTGACCACCTGGGTAACCCGTGTAACGGAGGTACGTTTTGGTGTTCATTTTGTCACCATGCATGGTGACCGCGTCTGCATTGATGACAATCACATTGTCACCACAATCCACGTGAGGAGTAAAGTTGGTCTTGTGCTTGCCGCGGATGCGGAATGCAACTTCAGAGGCCAGACGACCCAAGGTTTGATCCTTGGCATCGATGATGATCCACTGTTTGTCAACTGTAGCCGAATTGGCTGAAATCGTTTTATAGCTTAAAATATCCACTTTGACTAGTCTTTTTTGGGGCTGCGAAGATACGCCAGACTGGGTACTTACCAAAGGGTTGTGCAGGCTTTATTGACAGCTAACTTGCGAAGACCCAATTAACAAGCCACACTTTCAGCCTTCATGCCATGACGCAATTCTTTAGAATTCTCTTTACTGTACTGACTTTATTGCCATTTTCAAGTGTCTTTTCACAAGTGATTCAGCCCTGCGCAAGCGATGAATATTTAGCTGATCAAATTACAAATAATTCCCAACGTGTACATTGGCAGGCAGAAAGCGATGCGGAAATTGATCGTCTCATCAAGCTTCAAGACCTCTCAGCAGAGTCCGTTCTGCAAAAAATCCCCGTGGTTGTCCATATCATGTACCACAACCAAGCTGCCAACATCTCTGATGCACAGGTTCATAGCGCCATGGCTATCCTCAATGAAGACTTCAGACGACTTAATCCTGACACAGCCAACCTCAGAAGCATCTTTCATTCAGTGGCCGCAGATATGGAGATTGAATTTGAGCTGGCCCAGATTGACCCTAGTGGCAATTGCAGCTATGGCATCACCCGCACGCAGACTGCTTTGTCGACGTCAGCAAACAACAATGTGAAAAGTCTGATTGGGTGGGACAACAAAAAATACCTGAACATCTGGGTGGTGACAAATATCGAACGCAACCAAGCAGCTGGCACTACAATCTTAGGTTACTCAGCTTTCCCCTATTACAACATCCCCTTGACGCAGGACGGCATCGTCATCCGCCACGACAACTTTGGTGACATCGGCAGTTCAGCTGGCACCCGCAATCGCACCCTGACCCATGAAGTCGGGCATTACCTCAACCTCTACCACACCTTCCAATCTGGCTGCACTGGTGGTGATAACTGTTATGACACGCCTCCCGTTTCTACTTCTAGCAGTGGCTGCAACACGGCCTTGCCGCAAAATACCTGTCAGAATGACAACCCCGACTTGCCTGACATGCTAGAGAATTACATGGATTATACCAGCGACAACTGCATGAATACCTTCACCTTGAATCAAAAGTCTCGCGCTAAGGCTGTCTTGGCCAGCTCAACCCTTCGGGGGCAGCTGAGTTCAGCAAGCAACCTATTGTCCACGGGCTTGTCAGGCAGCAGCATCAGCTGCAACCCATCGGCCGCCTTTGATGTGTCGCGCACACTGGCCTGCGTGGGCGATCTCATCGATTTGTTTGACCAGTCGGCCTTTCAGTCTGCCGTGAGCTACATCTGGGAAGTGAAAAACACGCAGACAGGTGCCCTGCAGACCTTCATGAGTGCCAACCCGCAATTCACATTGTCTCAAGATGGCCTTTACCAAGTCAAGCTAAGCATCCTCAATGGTCAGGGCAGCGACAGTGAAACAAAAACCAACCTGATCACCATCCGTCCAGCAGGAGGTACGACCCACAGCCCCTATTTCTATGCTGGAATGGAAGACCCTTTGCCAAACAGCATCTGGACCGTGGAAGGTAACGGCGACAACAAAAACTGGGCAAGAAGCACCAATGTGAAGCAAACAGGCAATGCCTCCTATTACCACCCCAATTTCAACGTGAGTAATGCTGGTGATGGCGATGCCTTGATTGCAGGCCCGATAGCCCTGTCATCTGCCAACAGTCTCACCTTGAAGTTTGCGCATGCCTTTGCGCGCAAAACCGTAATGGATGATGACCAACTCAAGGTTTACGTCAGCACCGACTGCGGGGCCAGCTGGTCCCTGGTTCGCATCACCCCTGCCTTCCAGCTGGGGACGAGTGCCCTGGTTCCAAGTTCGCCCTATGTGCCGCAAGCCTCTGACTGGAAGGAGACCACCGTCATGCTGAGTGCCTACAAGAACAACCCACACCTGATGATCAAATTTGAGATGGTTTCAGGCGGGGGCAACAACCTCTACATGGACGATGTGCGATTGACCTACGGGGTGACGCAGGATGAAGTGAGTCAAGCCCAATGGGTTCTGATGCCCAATCCTTCTCATGGAATGGCTGTGCTTGCTGTCAACCATCCCAATCACGGCATGGAACAAGTTCGCATCCTCAACCTCAATGGACAATTGCTGCATCAAATGGACTGGGAGGGGCCGCGCATGGCGTTGCCCGTCTTGCCTGCTGGCAGCTATGTCATTCAGTTGACAGGTTCAGGCACACGTGAGCAACTGCGCTGGGTTCAACTGCATTGAACTGACCAATGACCTACTCTGCTGGCAGGTATTCGATCAAATAGGTTTCTGGGTTTGGCAACTGAATGAGCACTTTGAAGCGATTGGGGTATTGCTGGATAGCTGGCACCAAATAACGACTCACTGAGGAATAGCCCATCTGGTCCACCAAGATGTGGGTGATGCCCATCTCATCAATTTTCTGCAAAAAAGCCTCGGGGTCTGACTTGGAAGGGATGCGCAGGCAGCTTCGCATGCCATGGATGTAGAACAGGCCTGGCTTGCTTGTCAACACAATGGCATCAGCAGGAAGGGACTCCCCTGCGTGTTTAGCTAAGGCAAAGTAGTTGCTGAATGCAGGGGATAGCCGCGTATCAGAAGCTTCCTGAAGGTCTTTGACATTGGGCATTTGAAGCAGCAAGACCACAGCTAACCACCACGGGGATATTTTTAACTTGAAGCGGCCAACCACATCCCACAATCCCACAAGGGCAACCAGGCCAATGAAGGGAATCAAGGGCTGCATGAATCGCACCCCAAACCAGACATCGGGCCAGAGCAAAAAGATGGCAAAGGAGGCGCCCAGGTAGCCTATAAGTAGGCTGCGCCATTGGGGCATTTTCACCACCCCCCAAATGATCAAAGCCAGCAACAGGACGCCAATCAAAACGTGCCCTTCCGGCGGCTCTGTGGTGTAGGCCACTTCCAGTTGCGGGAAGAGCCCGTTGGGAATCTCTTGGTGAAGGTATCGCCAGGCATTGTCCGTCACCCGGGTTAGCCATCCGCCCATGTCCAACAAGCCCTCATCCGGCCGGTAGGGATTAACCCGCACCAATTGCTGCAAATAACTGTTGCCTCCTAAGGACTGTCCGCGAAGGAACCAAGGCAGGGACAAGCCAACAAATGACAGCGCATAAAGCCCGGTTGCCATCCATCGTTTTTCCAAGAGAAGGTACCAGCCAATGCCTGCTACCAATGCAATCCCTGCGGTCCGTACATGAAAGGCCGCCACGGAAAGCACCACAACCAACCAGAATGCTGGTGACTGCCAGGGTGCTTGTTTACCCGTTGTGAAACGGGTTAAAAAAGTGAGCGCTAACACTGATATGAGCAAAAAGGGTATCTCACTCATTAAAATGGTTGATGAGGTCAGCAAATGGCTGTTGAGCAAGGTCAAGCCAACGGCAACCCATGCCATGGCGGCTGATCCTGTCATGCGTTGGAACAGGGGTCGCATCAAGAACAAGGCGGCGGCAAACATCAGCCCATTGGCCACCTTCAGCCAGGTCAGCTTCATGGAAACGGTCATCAACAAGCTCAAAATCAATGGGTATCCCGGCGGGAAATGCTGCGCTGGCGGCATGCCCGGCAAGTGGATGTTGGTGTAGCCAAGGCCTTCATGCAAGGCCTTACCTAGGATGTAATAACCCGCATTGTCACCGCCTAAATCGATGCTTGCATCAAAGACAAGGTACAGGACAATAGCTATGGCTGAAAGGAACAGACCATTGGCCTTGGTGAGGAAGCGTTTCATGGCATGAAAGTAGGGTAAAGACTGGCAGAAAAATAAACTCCTACCAATTTAGTAGGATATAGTTACCTTTGGCGACTGATTGACTGACAATGACAACGATTCTGATAACCTACGCACTGGTGATAATTGCCCTATTCCTTCCAAAGGTCAAGCCTGCCATGGCATTTGGATTGGGTGCTTTGCTTCTGGTGCTCAGCGGTCATTTATCGGTGGCTGAGTGGATGGGCGCATTGACCACGCCATCCTTGTTGATTTTGATCACATTGATGGTTTTAGCTGGTGCTGCACAAGCCTACCTGCCGCTGGCTCAGTGGATGGTCCGCAGCCAAGCTAGCCCTCGGCGGTTTTTGCTGAAACTGATGACCTTGACCGCGGCAGCTTCATCGGTGATGAATAACACCGCAGTGGTTGCCATGCTCATGGCGCCGGTTCGGACTTGGGCCCTGAGCAAGGGCCGTTCTGCAGCGCCCTTTTTGATGCCCCTGGCCTTTGCAGCAACCTTGGGTGGCGTGATTACCGTGATTGGCACCAGCACCAATTTGGTGCTCAATGGCCTATTGGAAGACAATGGCTTCCCTATCCTTCACAGCATCGATTACCTCCCCATTGGCATACTGGTCACGGTGGGTGGTATTGGTTTTTTGTCGCTGTTCGCCTTTCGTATTTTGCCTGACCGAGGGGCGCCTAAGGTTGAGCTTCGAAGGGAATACACCGTCGAGACACGGGTTGTGGCGGGCGGAGGCTATGCCAACCTCAGCGTGGAGACAGCGGGTCTCAGGCAGCTGCACGGGCTGTACTTGGTTGAGATTTTCCGACAGGGGCACTGCATTTCTCCGGTGGCTCCAAGCCAAATTCTGGAGGCCGATGATCGCTTGTTCTTTGCCGGCGACTTAGACCAGGTACGCGCCTTGACCCAGTCCCACAGTGGATTGGCCTTGCCGCAAAATGAACTCACAGACTTTGCTGATCAGTCCGCCATCATTGAGGCCATGATCCCGCCAGGCAGCAACCTGGCAGGCAGCAAGGTGCGCGACAGCCAGTTCCGTCAGCGATTTGACGCTGCCATTGTAGCTGTCCATCGACAAGGGCAACGCATGGAAGGCAAGATTGGCGACTTGATCTTGCAGGCCGGTGACCTCTTGTTATTGGTTGGCGGATCACGCTTTGACAGCTTAAGTGCTGGCAACAAGCATTTGTACTCCCTCGATGCCCGACCGCCTTTGCCCGTGCTTTCCAAAACATCCAAAGGCATGAGCTTGCTCGCCGCAGCACTCATCCTTGCGGGTTGGCTGACAGGCCAGGTAGACTTCTTGACGGCCTTGGTCACTGCAGGCGCTGCCGGTGGCGCGCTAGGACTGATTCGTTGGGGTGATGTAAAAAAACACGTAGACTGGGAACTCATGACTGTCCTAGTCAGCGCCCTGGGATTCAGCCTCGCATTGATGCGATCTGGCGCACCGGATCAAGCCTTGACGTGGCTGCAGGCAAGCACCGGTGACCTCAGCGCTATCACTTGGCTTGTGATGCTCTTTGTAGCTACCACCATTGCAACCAATGCCCTATCTAACATTGCAGCCCTCGCTATCCTTTTCCCCATGGTAGCAGCCATGGTCAATGGCGGGGTTTTGCCTGCGCAAGTGGCCTTCCTTGGGTTGGCTTTTGGTGCGTCCAATGCCTTCCTTACTCCCTTTGGCTACCAAACCAATTTGCTGGTTTATGGCCCCGGGGGATACAAGAGCCTTGACTACCTTCGAATGGGCATTGGACTGACCTTTTTGTACGGTGCCATTGTCTTGATTTACCTCCAATTCCTACTTCCATGAGCCATTCAAACCATGTGGTCAAACAGGCCTACCAGATCGGTGTTGCTGATCGCGAACAAGCCATGAATCAGCATGGCCAAGTGCTGTGGTTCACGGGGCTAAGCGGTAGTGGCAAAAGCAGCCTTGCGAACGCCGCAGAAGTAGCCTTGCACCAATTGGGCAAGCGCACTTTCTTGCTTGATGGGGACAACCTCCGACATGGCCTCAATGGCGATTTAGGGTTTTCCAACAAAGACCGCACAGAAAACATCCGCCGCGTGGCAGAAGTGGCCAACTTGATGGCAGATGCAGGACTCATTGTCCTCACCGCCTTTGTAAGCCCATTTGAGGCTGATCGCCAAGCTGCCGCTAATATCATTGGCAATGAGCGCTTCACGGAAATCTTTGTGGACTGTCCCCTTGACATCTGTGAGTCCCGTGATGTGAAAGGCCTTTACGCCAAGGCTCGCTCGGGTGAAATACCTGACTTCACAGGCATTTCTTCTCCCTTTGAAGCCCCCAAACAGCCAGCCATCCATGTGCACACCGACTTGCAAGATCTAGCGACGTGCACCCAACAAATTCTCACCCATATTCCATTCAACCATGCTTGACCATCTCGACGAACTCGAGGCAGAAGCCATGTATGTCATCCGAGAAGTATTTGCTCAGTTTGACAACCCCTGCATTCTATTCTCTGGCGGCAAAGATTCCATCGTGCTCAGCCACCTTGCGAAGAAAGCCTTTGCCCCTGCTAGCCTTCCCTTTCCATTGGTGCACATTGACACCGGGCACAACTTTCCTGAAGCCATGGCCTTTCGCGATGCCTTTGTGAAAACCATGCATGCTCAGCTGATTGTTGGATTGGTGCAAGACTCCATCAACGACGGTTCGGTGGCGGAAGAAACAGGCATCAATGCCAACAGGAACCGCTTGCAGACCACCACCCTGCTTAATACCATTGAGGCTCATGGCTTTGACTGCCTGATGGGTGGAGCTAGACGCGATGAGGAAAAGGCCCGCGCCAAAGAACGCTTCTTCTCCCATCGGGATGACTTTGGTCAATGGGATCCAAAAAACCAACGGCCTGAGCTCTGGAACCTCTTCAATGGTCGCAAACGTCACGGTGAGCATTTCCGGGTATTTCCAATTTCCAATTGGACAGAGATGGACGTATGGCATTACATCCGCCGTGAAGGCATCGCCTTGCCTGAACTCTATTTTGCTCGTGAACGCCAGGTGATATGGCGCAGTGGCAGCTGGCTGCCTGTGTCCGATTTCATCACCATCAAAGACAGCGAGACCCCTGTCATGAAGTCAGTCCGATTCCGCACCTTGGGCGACATCACCATCACGGGCGGTCAGGCATCAGAAGCCGTTGAACTGGACGATGTGATTCGAGAGATTGAGACCTCAAGACAAACTGAACGCGGCAACCGAGAAGATGACAAGCGCAGCGAAAACTCCATGGAGGAACGCAAAAAGGAAGGTTACTTCTGATCAGCCAACAACACCATTGAACAACACCATGAATATTTTACGATTCACCACAGCCGGTTCCGTTGATGACGGCAAGTCAACCTTGATTGGGCGTTTGCTCTACGACAGCAAAAGCGTTTACATCGATCAAATGGAATCTATCGAGAAAACCTCCAAGCGAAAAGGCTTGGAACGCATTGACTTCAGCTTGCTCACTGACGGGCTCAAGGACGAACGCGAGCAAGGCATCACCATTGATGTGGCCTACCGGTACTTTGCCACACCCATAAGGAAATTCATCATAGCTGACACACCTGGCCATGTGCAGTACACGCGAAACATGGTCACCGGTGCCTCCACGGCCAACGCCGCATTGATCCTGATTGATGCCCGCCATGGCGTGGTGGAGCAAACCCGTCGCCACAGTTTCATTGCCGGGCTCTTAGGCATTGAGTCCGTAACCGTTTGCGTCAATAAAATGGATTTGGTTAACTACGATGAAAGCATTTTCCAGGCCATTGTCAGGGACTTTGACGCTGTCACCAAGGCGTGCAAGCTTCAACAAGTTGAATTCATCCCCCTTTCTGCCTTGATGGGCGACAATGTGGTGGATGCCGGTAACAACATGCCTTGGTACCAAGGCAACCCTTTGCTGGCTCACCTTGAGCAGATTCAAGTAACACTTACTGACGGTGACTTCCGCATGCCTGTGCAAACAGTTATCCGCCCCCAATCCGATGCGCACCACGACTTCCGCGGTTATGCCGGCCGGGTTGCCAGCGGCACCATCACGGTGGGAGATCAGATTATCGTGGCCCCCCATGACAACCCAGCCATCGTTACAGGTATCCAGATTGGCGACACATCCCTTGAGTCGGCCTCCATGGGCCAATCCATCTGCATCAATTTGGATCGCGACATCGATGTCAGCCGCGGTGATGTCATCGCCAGTGGGCAAACCCCAGATGCACGCAAGCGAGGGCAGGCCACCATCTGCTGGTTGGACAACCAAGCTCAACGGCCTGGCAACAAATATGCTATTCGACAGGGGAGTACTGAAGGCCAGGCCATGATTACCGTGGACGCCTTGCTTGACGTTGAGCATTTGGCTTTTGAAAGTCCTGAGGGGCCCCTTGAGACAAATCAGATTGCACGCATTCAATGGATGGCAAGTAAGCCAATCGCCTGCGACAGCTACCTCAGCAATCATGTCACAGGAAGTTTTATCTTGGTTGACATCAATAGTGGCAATACCGTTGCTGCAGGCATGATGGATTGAATCAGGCTCTGTGACAGAGAATAAAACCAAAAAAAACCAAGCATCCATTCATGACTCCAAACACCAAAGACTCACAAATTAGCTTTCTCAACAAAGCCAAGGATCGATTGCCTAACAGCCAGTCCATCGTGACCTTGATGCAGGAAACGCTCAAAATCAGCATGGATGCAGCCTACCGGCGGTTGCGAGGGCAGTCAACCCTCACCTTTGAAGAAGCCAATCAGCTGGCTATTCAGCTTGGCGTCAGCATGGACTCAAGGGATGTGGCCGATGAGCAACGCGTGGACTTTGATGCCGGCAAGGCAATCAAAACCTTGGCAGACTACAAGGCTTATAACAAGCGCATTATTGAGCGCATGGTGAGTTTCAGTCAATCCGACTTGGAAGCAAACATGACCTATGTCTGCAACGATGCGCCAATTTTCTACGCATTCAAGTACCAAAATTTGGGACGCATGAAGGCCTTTTATTGGGCCAAGGCTATACTCAATCTAGAGGCATTCAAGGATTTGGACTACATCGATTACCGAATAGATCCAGACAAGGAGGCCATGAACCGACAGGTCTGGAATGCCTATGCCAGCATTCCTTCAGTCGAGATTTGGTCTCCAACCTGCTACTTGGGAACTCTCAAGCAGATTTATCACATGTGGGAGAGCAAGCTTTTGAAAAACTTGGATGATGTTGAGGCCATCTTAACTGACTTGGATGACTTGATTGATTGCGTGGTTCAACAAGCAACAACAGGCAGAAAAACACTAGCCTCGGGCATCGATCTTGCTGCACGTTTTAATCTGCACATTGTCGACATTGCTGTTGGTAACAACGTGGTGCTTGTGGAGCAGAGCAACAGCACTGCCTGCTTTTTAAGCTTCAATACTTTCAATTTCATGGAGACATCCAGCAAATCCTTTTATGGCCAGAGCGCTCAGTGGGTTGAAAGCCTCAAGCACATTGCCGTGCATGCAAACGAGGGCAATTCAGACAAGATTGATGCCTACCAACGCCTGCTTCACAAGCAAGTTGACAGCACCAGGCAGGCCATACTTCATGGCAGCAAATTGCTTTAGTTTTTTCTATTTAAAATTCTAGCTCCGGGATCAACATTCACTTGGTAAGCATCTTTAGCTCCAGCTTTCATGATTCCTTCAACAACTTCCTTTTCTTTTCCCTCAGGAGCTAGAACGGCAATGCTCCCCCCTCTGCCAGAACCAACTATTTTAGCACCATAGGCCCCCGCATCTAGCGCTCCATCAATCATTGCGTCAATTTTTGGAACAGTAATTTTCAAAGAATCTTTTAGGATTTTATGATGTTCATTCATTAGACTACCAATTTTTCGGTAATCAACTTCATCTTTTTTAAACTCCGTGTGCGCTTTTCTCGTTATATCATGATTTGAAATTGCCGCATAAAAATAGGGGCGCAGATAATCAGGTAAAACAGTCTTGTATTTATCATAATCACTTTTTACTGCCCTTTGCAAATCGAAATTGGAATCAGATTCTTTTATCTTAAGGATAGATAGCCAAGAATTTTCTTTCAGTTCTTTTAAAAGTCCCTCTGTGTCTTTGGGAATACCTGATTCTCCAATGATCAATCCTGGCAAATGAACTTTCATTCTTTCGTAAGAAAAGTCATCACCTGTTTCCAGGTAAATGATATTACCTAAGCCAATACTGTATTGATCCATTTTCCCTCCTGAAGCATTTTGCTCAACAACTTCTGCTTCATAGCCAATATTTGAAACAAGCTCTGGCGTAACTTCCTTGTTGCAGCCAAAAGCTTCTAGCAAAAATTTCGTCCAAGCAATTACCACAGCAGAGGAGCTAGAAGTTCCTGCATTGATTGGGATATTGCCTGTCACTTTAACATCGTACCCTCTATCTGGAATGCAATCATGCTTTCTAACAACTTTTAAAACTGACATTAAATGATCGCCAATGACATTCATGTCACTAGTTATAGCGTCAAACTCAATTTTTCTGGTTTTATTGATGTCTGGTTTTGAAACATGAAAGCACCTTTCATTATTCTCCGTGGCATGCAGTGTTATATGCCGAGAAATCGCACAGGCTATTATTGGCAACCCTAAATAATCTTGGTGATCTCCAAAGAGGCAAGACCGACCAGGGGCTATAGATATAATTTCTCTCATCTAGCTTTAATATCTTATTTTTATTAAAAGTTAAAAGTAGGTGTAGCCTAGGAATAATTGCTATCAATAACGGATTACTAAAATAAGTAGTAAAAGACACCATGACAACAGGTTTAACTGAAACGGGAGAAAAGCTTGCACCAGTGTTAACGAAGAAAGAACCGTTAGACATACCCATCCCCATCAATCTCATGATTAGATATTCATTATAAAATGAAAAAATTGTGTACGAAATAGCGCATAAAAAAAGGGGTAATTATTTGGAGCTGCGCAATTCTGACATGGATTTCCGAGCAAAAATATATTTAAATCAAGGTGGTAGTTTACAAGAACTCACGTTAAACAACATTCAGATTATTAAAGAGTTTGAATCTGTTTCTAGCGAAAAAAAATATGCTTCTTCTATCTTATTTCCTTTTACTGGCAGGATTGAAAATGGAAACTACACTTTCAACAACAGCATTTACCAGCTAGAAATTAACAACCCAGAAACAAAAAGCGCAATTCATGGACTCGTTTACAATAAGGTTTTTGAAATCTTAAGCCATAAGACCACTGATGAATCACTAACAATCAGCTTAAAACACGACCAAACAGATAGAGAGATAGGGTTTCCTTTCAAATATTCTATTATAATTACCTACACTTTTTTCAAAAATGGCATTGAATTAACTGCTCATATAAAAAATGACGATGACGGCCCTTTCCCTTATGGTTTAGGTTGGCATCCATATTTTTTTAGCAAAAACCTTTACGAAAGCACGTTGTCAATTAACAGTTCAAAGAAAATTGTTTTCAATAAAAACATGTCTCCATTAAAACTTACTGCAAACAATTATAATTCTGAATTTCAGATAAAAGATAAAAAATTGGACGATTGTTTTCTTCTATTAAAGAACGGCATTAAACTCAAAACCCCAAACTACAATCTAAACATCCACTCTTCAGCAAGCGAGAATTACATTCAAGTTTACACCCCTTCAACTGAAAAAGACTGCATTGCCATAGAGCCTTTAACAGCAGCGCCAAACTGCTTAAATAATAACATCGGATTGGAAATATTGAATCCCAATGAAGCAGCCACCGTCAAATGGACAATCGAACTCAATCATTAATAAATACCTATAAATATGGGAGTGTCAAAAAGTAAAATGATCGCATGCTTAAGTATGTTGATTCTCATTAGTTGTCAGGAAACAAAGAATATCCAAGACGAGAAGGTGAACGGTGTTAGCATTTATTCTTACATAGAAAATGAACTTGTTATTTCTGAAAACAAAGAAGACCCACACACTACTTTTTATTCTTTCTCCAATGAGGCAAACGCCATTAAAAATGAGCATCAAAGTTCAAGAAACTATCTTTCTTTGAATGGCGTTTGGAAATTTAAATGGGTAAAGAAGCCCATCGACAAGCCTTACGAGTTTTTCATTCCTTCTTATGATACAAAAGATTGGGATGACATTAAAGTTCCTGCAAATTGGGAAGTTCAAGGTTTCGGGACACCGATATATGCCAATCACCAATACGAGTTTGCACATTACAAATACCCAATCTCTGATGAGATGGAATACGTAGATATAGTGCACCCTAAAACCCCGGGTAAAGTCCCTCATGATTACAATCCAGTTGGCTCTTATAAAAGATCCTTCACTGTTGATCCCGAATGGACGGGGAAAGAAGTCTTTCTTCATATTGGTGCCATGAAATCTGGAGGGTTTGTTTGGATTAATGGGAAATACATTGGCTACTCTCAAGGAGGCAAATTGCCTGCCGAATTCAATATTGGAAAGCATTTACAAGTAGGGGAAAACACCATCGCCATCCAGATTTATAGATGGACAGATGGTTCTTATTTAGCCTGTCAAGATTTTTGGAGAATCAGTGGCATAGAAAGAAGTGTATACCTGTATGCACAGCCAAAAACCAGAATAAAAGATTTAGAAATCAGCTCGTTATTAGACAAGACATACAAAAATGGTGTTTTAGCTATTGATGTAGAATTTCAAAATCATACTGCAAAAACCAAAGAGCTAGAAGTCACTTACAAGCTACTGAACAGTTCTAATGAGCTAATTGACACAGAAAGTCAGACGGTAGTTATTAATCAAAATAGCATTGACAGTGCAAGCTTTTTAAATACAATCAAGAACGTACAGTCATGGTCTGCAGAACATCCTAATTTGTATAAACTGATTGTTACTCTTAAAGAGAATGGTGAAATTACAGAGGTGACATCGAATAGTATAGGCTTTAGAACGGTAGAAATCAAAAAAGGCTTATTGTACGTCAACAACCAAATCATAACATTAAAAGGCGTAAACACACAAGAGCATAACCCGGAAACAGGACATGTTATCAGTAAAGAGCAAATCATTCATGACATATTATTATGGAAGCAAAATAATATCAATGCTGTACGATTAAGTCATTATCCACAACCAGAGATGTTCTACGGTTTATGTGATAAGTATGGTATTTATGTTATTGACGAAGCCAATATTGAATCGCACGGCATGTATTACGAAAAATACACATTAGCGAAAAAAGCGAGTTGGGAAAACGCCCATGTTGACAGAATGGTTAGAATGGTTGAGCGCGATAAAAATCATCCATCAATAATTATTTGGTCAATGGGCAATGAGGCAGGTAACGGCAGGAATTTTTATGCTGGCTACAAAGCCATTAAGGAGCATGATATAAAATCAAAAAGACCTGTACAGTACGAAAGAACTTACAATACTGACCACAGTCTTTTTAACATGAAGAAAAACACTGATATCATTGTTCCACAATACCCGACTCCCGAGACTTTTAAACAAGTAGCTGGCAAAACAGACAGGCCATTTATTCCGAGTGAGTATGCGCATTCTATGGGAAATAGCACGGGGAATTTTCAAGAATATTGGGATATAATTGAAAAGCATGATAACCTACAAGGAGGTTTTATTTGGGATTGGGTAGATCAATCTATTTGGAAGACAAATGAAAAAGGTGAAAAGCATTATGCCTATGGAGGCGACTACGGGAAGAACATGCCAACCGATGGTACTTTTTTAAACAATGGAATTGTCTTCCCTGACAGAACACCTCAACCCGCATTACATGAGGTGAAAAAAGCACATGAATTCATCAATTTCATTGATGAAACTTCAAAAACAAATGAAGTGACCATATCAATTGAAAACTTGTATGACTTCACAAACTTGGACGCTTTCAACATAAATGCAAGCATCAAAGCTAATGGGGCATTGATTCACGCTTTTAAATCACAAGACATCAGTGTTCTTCCACACAATAAAAAACAACTTAAGCTATCGTTAGCTAACATTGATTTCAAAAACAATACAGAGTACTTTCTAACCATTGGAGCCACCTTGAAGAAAGACTGGGGAATTCTAAAGAAAGGACACCAAGTTGCTCATGAGCAAATTCTACTAAACCAAAACATCAATTGGCTTTCACAGCCTATAAGCCACTCTGGAAGCGCTATAAATCAAAAAGAAAAAGGGGGCATTCTGACTTTGTTTAATGATACTTTCAAATTAGAAATCAATAAGGATGAGGGACGCATTATCTCTTACCAATACAAGAATCAACAGTTTATAAAAAACAACAACGGGCCAAAGCCAAACTTCTGGAGAGCTCCTACAGACAATGACTTTGGAAACAGCATGCATTTAAAAAACATTGAATGGAAAAACGCCAGTAAAAATCTAAGCGTCAGCTCCTTTGAGATTGTGAATTCTAAAAATACCGTGATTAATATTGTTTATGATTTGCCTGGAGTGAGCACAACATTTACTACGACTTACGAAATATATCCTTCAGGCATTATTAAGGTTTCAAACCAATTAAATGCCAGTGACTACACAGGTGATATACCAAGAATAGGCATGCGAATGCAATTACAAAAAGCGTACAATGCGATCACCTATTACGGAAGAGGGCCTTGGGAAAATTATAATGACAGGAAAGTATCTTCTTTTGTTGATTTATATAAAAGCACAGCTAAAGAGCAATATGTGCCCTATATAAGACCTCAAGAAAACGGCTACAAAACTGATGTCAGGTGGCTTTCTGTACACAACAGTGACAACAGTGGATTGCTTTTTATTGCATCGAAAAATAACCCTGATAATTTTAGCTTTAGTGCTTTACACATGCCAAATGAAGATTTTGACGCCACCCATGGTTTAATTTATGATGAAAATGAAAAGGGCCAAGAAATAAACATGACCAAACACACCATTGACATCAAGGAGAAAGACCTTACTCAATTAAACATCGACTTAGGCCAAAGAGGTCTTGGTGGTGATGATAGTTGGGGTGCAATGCCTCAGGAGAAATATATTTTAAAAGCTGACAAACCCTACAGTTATTCATTTTTCATCATTCCATTCACAAACAGCACTGATGACTTTTTCACAAAGTGTTTCCAGGCATATTACAATGCCCATTAACTGAGTTTTACCCTCGAATCAAGCGATCTAGAGACAGTTTTCCTGGGCCCATGGCCGTGAACAATGTGGCTATCCAGAAATACAGCTGTGCTTTATCCACCTCCACAATTGGCATTGCGCCATTGTGGACAAATGCTGCTACGCCCATTATGATCATAATGAGCAGTCCGCCCACGCGATTGAACAGGCCCAATGCCAACAAGGCTCCTCCCAACAACTCACCCCAGCCTGCCATGATGGCAAGTGCCTCAGGCATAGGCCACCCCTTGTCGCTGAGGTGGTCAACAAAGCCCTGTGATATGGGGAAGTCCTGCACCTTGCGCCAACCAGACTGGAACATAGCATAACCAACGTACACACGAAGGGTTGCGTAGATCAATTCAATAAAGTGGTTGCGGTGGATGGACTTGGCTCTAGGGAAAAGGAATTTATTCATACTTGTGAAGGTACGGCTTTCACAAAAAAAGACGCAAACAGCTGATTGACATAAAGGCAATCGTTTACACGTGTAGGACTATGAAAGGGCAGGGGATTCTTTGATCGCAAGATTAAATGGCTAATCAAAGGAGGTTTTGTGAGTCATACTGGATTCGAACCAGTGACCTCTGCCCTGTCAAGGCAGCGCTCTAAACCAACTGAGCTAATGACCCCTTTTAAAGGATTGCAAACTTAAGGCAAAATGCATGACTCAGGTGAACCGCGTCACACGCCTTGATTCAATCTATGGCTGTGCAATACCTGTCTGACAATGCGTAAAAAGCCCGTTGAAGTCTTTGCGTGAACTCACTGCCTCTCCGATTGTTTAAGCGGCGACCATCCACTAAGACTATCGGTGTCAACTCACCCATGGAACCTGTCCCAAAGGCTTCATCTGCAGCGTAAAGTTCAGTAAGACTCAGGTTTTTCTCTTTAACAGGCATGTCCATGTCATGGGCCAAATCAATCACCAATTGTCTGGTAATTCCGTGCAAGCAGGCATCTGCATGTGGCGTGTACAACACGGAATCCTTCACCAAAAACAGGTTGGTTCCATTCATTTCAGAAATGAACCCTAGGTTATCTAACATTAAAGCGCTGTCAACCCCCGCATGGTTCGCTTGGATTTTTGCTAAAATATTATTGATCAGGTTGGCGTGATGAATTTTTGAATCTAAGTGCATCGGACTGTTTCTCCTGATACTAGAGGTCATGATGCTGATGCCTTTTTCATTGTCATAGACTGGCGGCTTCCACTCTGCCAACACGATCAATGTGCAACCATGCACGTTGAGTCGAGGGTCCATGCCCGAGGTACTTTTTTCTCCGCGAGTCAAGGTGAGACGAATATGGCAGTCTTCACTCATGCCATTGGCCTTCAGGGTCTTCATAATGGCCGTTTTGATAGTGTCACGTGAAGGCACATCAGCAAAGTCCATGGCCTTAGCAGAATCTTCCAACCGGTCCAAATGCTGTTCAAGGCAAAAGACACCTTGCTTGTATACCCGTATGCCCTCCCACACAGCGTCACCTCCCTGAACGGAAGAATCAAAGACTGAGACTTTTGCTTCTGCCCGAGGGCATAACTGGTCATGCACCCAAATTTGGATGTTTTTATTTCTTGGGTCGGTAGATTGTAGCATGGCTAGAAATTAAAGGTTTGAGCATTCAGCTCGTTGTAATAAGGCATGGCCGATTGCTCTAGGTCATGTAAATGATCAGACAAGGGGTCAGGAAGGGGTCGGGCTTCCCCAAATCCTGTGCTCTTGTGCACATTGTTATACCAGTGGGGCCACCATGGACCATCACAGGATTTATTGCCTGCCTGCCATTGCAACATTCTTTCATCAAAGTCAATACCTATGGCTGAGCAGATGGCTCCCAAATTGCGTCGGGGATTGGTCAACATGGCATCGCTATCTACCAATATTTTTGGTCCTGAATAGTTGTTCAAGGCATTCCATTGATGCAACTGTTCTTGCAGGCCAAGGTCACTCAGGCTGACGGCTGAAATCACCTTGGCAAATGAGGCAATGACCTTGCGAGGGTGACGAATCCAGAAAATATGAGCCGTCCTATCTAAAAAACCCCAGTCCACATCGACCATGTGGTGCGCCATGTTTTTTAGGTAGAGATGTCGGTGCATGGATTCAGCTTGCAGGATGGACTCAATACAACCTTGATGGCTCGTTGGCCGAATGGCCAATGTCTGCTCTTTACCGGGATGGTCTAGCTGGTTTGATGCCAAATAAGCTCCGTAAAAGGGCTCATCAATCACCCCAAAGTCAGGTCGCTGATTGAAGCTGTACATAAGCGCAGTACTGATGTTACGGGGGCCAGATACTGCGTGAACAATCATGGCATTACTTCAATGACTCCCCCCTGAACGACGCTGGCGCGTTGATGTAGGTTTTCCCGGATATTAAACCAGAACAGATTGTAGTCCGCCCGATGGTAGTCCTCCCAACGGAAAAACCACCCAATGGGCCCGCGAAGCCTCTCTATTCTTAATGTGCCATCATGAATCCTGCTGGTGACACCCCGCCTGAGGATGCGACGTCCATTGGTGTAGAGCGCACCTTGATGGCGCGATCGTTTGCTTCGGTCATGGTTGGTGGTCCATGTGATGGGATTTACTACCCCCAAGGCTTCACCTGTCCAGCTGGGGTAAAAGCCTTTGCCATAACTGCGCCATCCCACCCAACAATTCACGTCAAGGGGGTTTTCGCAAATAGAAAAGCCATTCACATCATCAGCCGTCACAGTATGTCCGACCAAGAAGGCCACCAGCAATCGCTGCTGCAATACCTTGTCTTTGGTGATGACATCGCGCAACAACCTGGATGCATGGCCTGTGCCCTGACTGTGCCCTGCAAGGATGAATGGTCCCTCTGGATTGGCCAACAGGAACTGCTGGAAGGCTCTCTCAACATCTGCATAAGCACTGTCATAAGAGGCCTTGATGTCATCGATGTCATCCCCAGCTTCTGGGAAGTAGCCCTGGTACATCATCTGTCGGTAATGGGGTGACCACACAGGGCCTAGTGCATTGAATACCGAAGCCTGAAAAGTCAAAGCTGACGTATTGACAGCCTTGCGGTAATCCCTATCCAAAACATTGGCATTCCACGTAGGGCCTTCAAAATAGAGGGTGGGGTAAACAAAAAAGGTCGGGATATCCGAAGGGTGTGACCCCGCCCATTGTGCATCCATGGCAGCAGAAGCTGCATAGCGAGTGTCACTACCATCCATGATGTCCGGGTGGGCTGACCAGTAAGATATTTTATGGTAATCTGGCTTGATGGGCAATGGCTCCAAGGTCATTTGCGCTTGAAGCGGCAAAGCCAGGGCTAAAGCACATGCTGCTAAAATTGTTCTAGCAATCAATGTCATTATTATTTTTTTGAAATTTAGCCACAGATTTAATCAGAGTCACCGGCTCTCTTACCGCCAATTTACACTAAAATCCAAATCCAATATGCAATCCGATCATCGCGTGTGCATCATTAGGAGACCAGGCATATTCTGCTACTGGACCAATATGTAGCTCTCCAATTTCAAATTCATAAACCACCTCAAAATGCATAGTAAAGTCTTCAGATTCTGGAGCAAACTGAATGCCTGGTGCTATGGTAAGCGTGAGAGCGTGTATAGGTAGGTATGAAAAATTGATTGACGTAGCATAGTGCCTATGCTCATCAAAAATTCCTTCAAGGCCAAGGCCAATTCCAAAATGAGCATTTCCGACCTCTATCAAGCGCATATAATGAAGATGCAGCCCAGGAGCAATTTCATTTTCATTAATAATATATACTGGACCTGTAGCAATTCCAAAGTGGTTATGGTGCTCTTCCTCTAATAAGTTGAGTTCGCTACCATTTTGAGAATAAGAAGCAAGGGAGCATAACAATAATGCAAAAGTGAAAAGGTGTTTCATTTATTTCTTGAATTGTTCGCGAAGGTATTCATGGCAGGATAATAAAAACAGGGTTTTCAACAACACTTCAGCAGGTGATAGGATATAATTCCCTTTATTGACATTAAGTTTAATCAGACTCACCATCGCTTAAGCCCTTTC